>JACCDG010345986.1_pt1 | contig 33378 bp, 32 predicted proteins | sample 7442471 | NCBI WGS metagenome assembly JACCDG01 (sample SAMN15323444, study PRJNA562643) | freshwater metagenome | isolation source: river surface water | place: USA:Blue River Watershed | collected 2017-08-17 | reverse complement strand
GCTGTTAAATTATTGCCCTGCGAAGATTTGCTTCCGCGTCAGCAGCAAACGGTTGAACAATTTAAGCAAGTGATTGAAGAGTCAGATCCATTAGACATGACGGGTTACTTGGCGAATTTGTGGTTAACCTCAAAGATTTATGAAATCTTTTTCGATACCGATTTAGCAGCAGCTTCAGCGCAAACGCAGCAACTTGATTCCAGTTTAAGTAAAATGAAAAAAGAACGTGATGTGGTGAAATTAAAATGGCGCAAAGCACGACGTTCAGATATCGATAAAAGTTTACGGGAAGTTTTCTCCGCTAAAATGATGGCGGCGAAATAGTAAAAGTGAGGATGTATGGAAAATACCAATGACAATGCACACCCAAAGCCAACTGAAAATGTCGCAACAGCGACGGTAGACACCACACCAGGCGTCGTCAAGAACACCGGCCGTATTGCTGCTGTTCAAGGCCCTGTCGTGGATGTGCGTTTCCCTGTTGATGAGGAAGCTCCGGCTGTTTATGACTGTATTGAAACATTTACAATCGATGGCAAACGCATTGTTTTACAAACGGCTGAGCATTTGGGGCCAGGTTTAGTCCGTTGTATTTCATTCTCTGAAACATTAAATATTCAATTGGGTGCAGCATGTACCAATACTAAAAGACCGATTGCGATTCCAATTGGTGATGGGTGTTTTGGTCGTGTTATGGATGCCTCTGGAAAACCTTTGGATAATGCTGGTCCTTATGATTGTCCCACCACCGTTCCTATTCGTAAACCTGCCGTTCAAGTCAATTTTGATTTGAAGAAAAAAGGGCGTGAAATTCCTGAGCTTTTGGAAACAGGGATTAAGTATATCGATTTATTGTATCCCATGATTAAAGGGAGTAAGACGGGGGTTCTCGGGGGAGCCGGTTGCGGGAAAACCGTCGTTATTCTTGAACTCATTAATAACATCGTTAAGGCTCACGGTGGGGCGTGCGTGTTTACAGGTATTGGTGAACGCATTCGTGAAGGCAATGAGTTGTACTATGAATTGGAAGAAAGCCATTTGTTGCACAAAGTTATGTTGGCGTTCGGTCAAATGGATCAGCCACCAGGTGCCCGTGCGGAAGTTGTTAATGCAGGCTTAACCATGGCCGAATATTTGCTTGATAAAAATAAAGACGTTCTGCTCTTTATGGATAATTTGTACCGTTTTATTCAAGGGGGCCAGGAAGTATCAACCTTGCTTGGTCGTGTTCCTGCTGAAACTGGTTATCAGCCGACCATGTCCTCTGAGGTTAATACCGTTCAAGAACGGATTCGTTCCGTCGAAGGTGGGGGGTCTATTACCGCGATGCAGGCTGTTTATGTTCCAGCCGACGATATGACGGATCCCGCGGTCGTTGCGATCTTCTCAACGTTAGACGGTGTTATTGTTTTGTCACGTGATTTAGTTCAGCGCGGGATGTACCCAGCGATTGATCCTTTGCAAAGTTCTTGTACCAACCTTGATACCAACGTCGTCGGACGTCGCCATTATGAATTATCCCAGCAAGTTATTCAGCATTTTAACAAACACAATGGGTTAAAGCGTATCGTCGCGGTTATCGGTTTGGAAGAGTTAAGTAAAGAAGATCAAAAGACGTATAAGCGTGCTGAAAAATTATATAATTTTATGACACAACCTTTTACCGTATCGGAAGTCTTTACGGGTAAAAAAGGGGAATATGTCAAATTGGAAGATAATCTGTTAGGCTGTGAACGCATTTTACGGGGTGATTACGATCATATGGAATCGCAAGATTTCTACATGATTGGTAAAGCACCCAAAATATAGGGTTACGGAGTAGTTATGTATAAACCCGTTGCCAATAAAATCCTTTTGGATGTGCTGGTCAAGTCGGGGTTAATTACAACCGATGATGTGCAGACCTATGTGGCTGCAGCCAAAGCTGAACACCGCAACATCAATTCGTATTTAATCCGTCATGGTATTCTCACCGAAATTGAAATTGTCCAAGCCGTATCCAAAGAACTTGGTTTACCGATTATTGATTTAAAGGCTATCGATATTCCTCCTGCTGTTATCGAGCGTGTTCCTGTCAAATTTGCTTCGTTTTATAAATTCATGCCTGTCTCACTCGACGGCAATACATTGACCATTGCGATTTCATCTCCCATGGATGTGCGTGTTGAAGATGATATACGCATTCATTTAGGGGTTGAGCCTAAAGAAGTCTTGGCAACAAAATCAGATATTTCTGAGGCCTTGAAAAAATATTATGGATTAGCCTCAGATACCATTGATCGTATTCTAACTTCTCAGCCATCACGTCGGAAAACAGATTTAAATCATGATGTGTGGGTTGAAGACATTGAAAAGCGTAGTGAAGATCCATCGGTTGCCAAATTGGTGAATCAAATTATTTTAGAAGCGTATCAAAAGCGGGCCACGGATATTCATGTGGAGCCTTACCGTAATAAAGTACGCTTGCGTTACCGTATTGATGGTTTATTGATTGATGCCAATTTACCGTCGGAAGCGCGCCAATTTGTGCCAGCTATTTTGTCACGTATTAAAATTATGTGTAATTTAAGTATTACAGAAAAACGATTGCCTCAAGATGGTAGTGCGGTTGTGCGTACCAATGATCAAGATTTGGATTTGCGTGTGTCAACGGTGCCGACCTTACGTGGGGAAAGTATGGTCATTCGTATTTTACCCAGTAAGAGCATGCGCAATAGTTTGGAAAGTTTAGGTTTAGATAGTGGTAATGCGATGAAATTCCGCAGATTGATTAACCATCCCCATGGTGTCATTTTTGTGACGGGCCCAACGGGAAGTGGAAAAACAACCACCCTGTATGCCTGTTTGCATGAATTAAATAAAGATGAGCATAAGATCATTACGATTGAAGATCCTATCGAGTATGAGATGGAAGGGGTCACGCAGATCCAGGTTAATTCAAAATTGCAATTTTCATTTGCCGAAGGGTTAAGAAGCATGTTGCGTCATGATCCCGACATTATCATGGTCGGTGAAGTCCGTGACTTAGAAACCGCAGAAATTGCGATTCGCACCGCGTTGACGGGTCATTTGGTGTTTTCGACACTGCATACGAATGATGCCGCCAGTGGGATAACCCGTTTAATTGACATGGGTGTAGAGCCTTATTTAATTGCCTCTTCCGTCGAGGCGTTTGTGGCCCAACGTTTAGTCCGTTTGATTTGCCCACAATGCAAATGTGTGGATACTCAAGTGCCTTTAAGTGTGCGTGAAGAAATTTCAGCGTCATTGTCATTGCCGATGGAAAGTTTAACAATATACCGTGGGGCAGGATGTGATCATTGCAATAAAACAGGATATTTTGGCCGTTCAGCAATTTATGAAATACTCGAAATGAAAGAAAATGTGCGTGCCCAGATTTCAGACAAACCGCGTACTGAAACTATCAAACGTTTAGCTATTAAAAGTGGCATGATCACATTGCGCCAGAATGGGTGGCAATGTGTGGTGAGTGGATTAACAACTCCGTCGGAAGTGTTGAATGTGACGGCTGGAGATCATTTAGCTGTTGTCCCGCAAGATGCCCTTAAAGCGGCATTAGCGGGTAATGTTTAATTCTTAAAATGCCCACCTTTTACTATAAAGCCAAAAAAGATTCAACACAAACCGTCAGCGGCCAGATTAATGCCAACCACGTCGATGAAGCCATTGATTTAATTAATCAATTAGGGCTCGTGCCTGTATCAGTCTCAGCAACCAATGAACAAGGTGTGTTGATTTCTGATATTAAAACAGCAAACGTGAAAGGTAAAGATGTGTCGGTGTTTAGCCGGCAATTAGCAGGGTTGTTAAAATCCGGTGTGCCTTTGCTTAAATCCCTTGATATTTTATCGCAACAAACCCGTCATCGTTATTTTGCCCAAGTGATTAATGAAATGTCCGTGGGGGTTAAAAGTGGACGGGCTTTCAGTGCCTGTTTAGCAGATTATCCAGCGATTTTTTCAGCACTCTATGTCTCGATGGTGCGCATCGGGGAAGATATGGGGCAGCTTAAGCAAATGCTTTTGAGCATGGCGGATTATTTGCGTAAGCAAGAAGAGTTTTCAGCCAAGGTGCGTCACGCCTTGGTTTATCCGTCGGTGATGTTATGTGTTGGGATTGCGACAGTTATTTTTATTCTGACCTTTGTCATGCCTAAAGTCACGGTGATATTTACTAATACACATCAGCAATTGCCTTGGCCAACAATCGTGGTGATGAGTGTCAGCCGAGTGCTTAAACATATTGGTTTGCCTTTATTGATTATGATGGCGGCTGGTGTGCTTTTCTTTAATCGGTGGCGCCAAACTCCTCCTGGAAGAATTGCGGTATCAAAAGTGTTAATGTTAATTCCTGTGTTAAGAAATTTTATCCTGAAAGCAGATTTAGCGCGTTTTACCCGCACCTTTCAATTGTTATTAGATGCAGGTATTGGTATTACCAAAGGCATTGAAGCAGCTGTCAGCACAGTCCATCATCCTATTTTACGAGAACAATTATTAATGTGCTCGACGAATATTATTGGAGGGGACAGTTTAGGCAATGCCTTAGCCTCAGCAGATTTGGTTGACCCCATCATGGTCCAACAAATTACCGTGGCCGAGGAGTCTGGCCATTTGCCGGAAGCATTAGGCGATTTAGCCACAACCTATGAAAATGATGTGGATGCGGCGACTAAATCAGTGACAGTATTAATTGAACCATTGATGATTGTCGCTGTCGGTTCTATTGTTGGGTTTATTGTATTTGCCATGCTCTTACCGATTTTCTCGATGGATATTTTAGCCAATTAAAAAGTATTTCATGAAACATTTTTTCTTATGCCTAGGGTGCTGGTTGCTGTTGACTGTGCCTGGATTGTGTTTAAAAGATATTGCTGTGCCGGAACATTGGCCGCATGTGAAAAGTGCACATTTCATTATTTATTATTCTGACAATGTTTTTGCCAATGAAGCGAATCAGGTATTGACCAAGGCCGAAGAATATTATGAGCGGATCAGTTATCGCTTAGGTATTATTAATGTTCAGGATTTTTGGACATGGGACAATCGGGTTAAAATTATTTTATATCCCACGGTGAAGGATTTTACGTCGATGACGGGTCAACCGTCATGGTCGGAAGGTTTTGCAGCCCAACATACGCGTTCACCCGAACAACGGTATATTGTCAGTTTTGTAGGTCAAGAGCGATTTTTAACGCGTATTTTGCCTCATGAGCTGGGGCATTTAGTACTTCATGATTTGATGGAAAATAAGCCTGTTCCGGTTTTTGTTGATGAAGGGGTTGCTCAATTAGAAGAAGAGCGTGATGATGCTCAATTTAAACCCATCATGGCATCACTGGTTAATCAGCACAAACATATTCCATTGAGTGATCTTGTTAAGATGCGGCCGGGCAAGTCTTTTAATAGTTTGCAGGCTAGTATCTTTTATGCAGAAAGTCTTTACATAATTGATTTTTTGATTAAAACTTATGGTAAAGATAAGTTTATTGAATTATGCCGATTGATGCGTAATGGATTAGATTTTGATGAAGCCGTATTAAAAGCATATTATCCAATGTTTCAAGATCTTGGTGATTTAGAAGAGAAGTGGAAAGCCTTTTTACAGGAGAATGCACATGTACAGAGTTAATATGAAGCACGGATTTACCTTAGTTGAAATCATGTTGGTTGTTATTATTATCGGCGCTTTGGCAGCGATGGTCATTCCACGTTTTGCAGGACGGGGAGAGCAGGCCAAAGCCAAAGTCGCTAAATCAGATATCGATGCAAATCTAGCGACGGCATTAAAGATGTATGAATTAGACAATGGCATGTTTCCTACAACTGCGCAAGGTTTGTCTGCATTGCAAAGCCGCCCGTCAACAAATCCAATCCCGACTGGCTGGAATGGTCCTTATGTGGATAAAGACATTATCGATCCATGGGGCCGTCCATATGTGTATGTGTCTCCGGGTGATCACCGCTCAGATTATGACCTGTCCTCAAAAGGTAGCAATGAATCCTCTGACAAGGATGACATTATCAACTGGAAATAAGAATAATTCAGGTTTTACATTCGTCGAGGTTATGGTGGCTATTGTTATTTTGTCTGCCGGCATCGTCGCAGTGTACCGTTCTTTTTTTCTATGCATTGATTACTTAAATAACATTGCCACCCGTTGGTGGGCCAATGAATTGATTGAAGAAAAGATGTTTGATGTGACCCGCCGTTTGCAAGAATCCCAAGGCCGTGTATTAGATTCTGGAATTCCCTCTCAAACTGTAACGATTAATCGTCGCCCCATCACATTTCAATATGATGTGGCTGTAGACCCGGTGGCATCATTGGAGGGATTATTTCGTTTGAATGTGACATTGTCGTGGAATGATGGGCATAAGCCCATGACAATTAACCGAAGTGTGTACGTCCTCAAATGAACCGTAAGGCCTTTACTCTTATTGAAATTCTCATTGTGACGGCGTTGCTGGCAGCTGTATCCATTGCCATTGCCAATGCGTTTAGCAATGGCTTGAAATTATGGGCGCGGGCAGATCGTTTGACCCAGCAAACCCAAGCGGGTATTTTTATTGATAAATTCAGTGAAGATTTGCGCCAAACACATCCTATGTCAACCTTACGGTTTAAAGGCAGATCAACTGAAATTCAATTTCCTACACAAGTACTTACCCTAGCTGACCCGCATAGTACGCGTCACAACGAAGAAATGGTCAATACCATTGGCGCTGTGCGTTACCGTTTCGATCCAGCCACTAAATCCATTTACCGTTCGCAGGCCAATTATAGTCAGGCATTAAAGAGTAAGTTTTCCGACGAGCAAGTTGTAGTGGATGGCATCGAAGAAGTCAGCCTCACGTATTATCATATTACGGATAAAGGCTATGAGGGAAAGTCTGTCATTGATGAGGGTATTCCAGCTGCGGTGTTAGTTAAAATTACCATGGTTGATGAGGGGAATAATACGCGATTTGAGCGTTTTTGTCCGATTGCTCTGGGGGGTGCCTTGTGAGATGGGGGCGTTCACATCGGGGATTTGTTTTAGTGTTTGCCTTATGGGTATTGACATTTTTAACCGTGATTGCAGTCAGTGTGGCGGCGGGTGTTAGGCAAAAAATTTTATTAATCAAGCGTCTTGATGAGCGCCGACGTATTTTAAGTATGCAGCAAGCGGGTGTTCATGTGGCCATCGCGCATATCCGTAATGTCTGGGGTGAGGGCAATGGATTATATAGCGCAACACTCAAAGAAAAACTTCATAATGATACAGGAAATGATTTACGTGATATTCAGCTTAACGGGGATAATGTGCGTGTTATTGCGCCTTCTGACGACAATGCATCGTCGACATTTGGTGTCATTGATGAAGAACGCAAGATCAATTTAAATACAGCAAGTTTACCAGTGCTTCAGGAAATCATAAGTCGCGTTTTAGGGATACGGCTTGAGGCTGCACGGCTATTAGCTCAAAGTTTGTATGACTGGTCACGCAGTGGATCAGGAGAATTAATAGGGTTTTATAGCGATGAGTATTACAGCAATTTAAAATACCCTTATCCAAAAAAAGACATTGCTTACGATGCTATTGATGAAATGTTGTTGGTGAAAGGAATTGATAAAGAAATATTTGAGAAATTAAAGAAGTATGTCACGGTATGGGGTGATGGGCAGGTCAATATTAATACAGCGTCGAAAGTGGTCCTAGAATCATTAGGATTGTCTTCCGAACTTGCAGATAAGATCATAGACGCCCGTCGAGGAAAAGATGGGGTTGAAGCTACCGTCGATGATTATGTATTTATTCGGCCTTTTGACATTGCTATTGAATTAGGTTCTTTAAAAACATTAGAGCCCCAAGAAATCAAAGCGATTGATTTTTTAAATGCGCAGAATTTATTAGGAACAAATTCATTTAATTTTTCAATTACGACTGAAGGGTATTTGCGCAATGAAGTCAAATCTCCGTCGGTAAATGTTGTTTATTCTGTCAAAGATAATCGAATCATCTATTGGAAAGAAAAATAATTTTTTTAAATAGCCCTGATTAAAAATTTCGTTATAATAGTTTTATCTTTAAACAAAACATATGTTCACATCCGACAAAAAATATCTTAGCATTTCAATTAATGACAACTCGCTCAAAGTTGCGCAAGTCAAGTCATCAGGTACTGTTGAAAAAGTAGCACGAGTACAGGCCGTTTCCAACAGCCCTGAAGATCTCGCAAAAGCACTTAAAACAGCCTTGAATGGTTTTGACCGCAAAGCGCCGGTTGTTTGTGTTATTCCAGTGGCCAATGCTACATCAAAGAGCATTGAAGTGCCTTCGAATGATCCTCAAGAAATCAAATCAATCATTAGTTTACAAGCCACACGCCACACACCCTATTCACGCGATGAAATCATTATCAGTTATGCCAATATGGGCGCAACAGATAAGAATAATACCCGAGTGCTTTTGGTTATTGCCCACCGTAATGTGGTCAAAGAGCGCATTGATGTGTGTGTCAAAGCAGGATTAAACCCAGAAAAGATTTCTTTTGCGGCCGAAGGTATTGGTCGTTTTTATGCCAAGACATTTGGCAAACATCCGCCATCCTCCTCAATTGGAATTGTCGATGTATCGTTAACAGGTATTACCTATACTGTGTTAGTCAAAGGTTTTGCCGTCTTCTCTCGTTATATACCGATTGGTATCAAAGCGATTATGGAAGGGGCAGATACCCAAGCAAAGCTCTTAGAAGAATTTAATAAATCCATCTCTGGTTTTGTCAATGAAGACATTGATACGCCACCGTTAAAATATTTAGTTACCACCGAGCATGAAGTTGTTAAAAATAGCATTCCTTCCTTAGCTCAAAGTTTAAATGTTGATATTCAATTTGCCCCATTTACCAATTACATTAAAGCATCTACAACTATTAAAAAACGTTTAATCTCTGAATATGGGGATGATTCGTTCTTAGATGTGATTGCGGCAGGGATTACAGCGTCAAAGACAGAAGTAAATTTAATGCCTGAAGAAATTGTCATGAAAAAACAATTTGAACGCCAAACGTTCGAATTGAGTAAAGCGGGCATTGCTGCTGTTATTTTGATGATTTTGTGTGCTGCAATCATTTTGGTGAAAATCTATTTTAAAGAAGAATTTCTCTCCAAGAATTTGCGTGATAAATTTGCGCCACAGCGTGAAGAAGTGAAAAAGCTTCAACAAATACAAAATAAGAATCGCTTGGTGAGAGAATATTTAAAAGAGCGCATGGTGAGCTTAGAAACATTAAAAGGCCTCTATGATGTTACCCCTACAGAAATTTATTTAAGCAATATTAGCATGAGTGAAACAGGGGAAGTTAGCATTGAAGGCATGTCTGATTCGATGTCGCGTGTCTTTGCCTATGTGAAGGCGATGGAAGACTCACGATTATTTAAGTCTGTGAAGACTAAGTCGACGGCCACCAAAAAAGATAAAGGCAAAGATGCTGCTGTATTTGAGATTACCATGAAATTAGAAGAGGCTAAGGAGTAGCCGTGATCGCTAAATTTTTATCAGGACTTAATGATTTCCAAAAAAAGCTCTTAGTGGCGGCGCTGATTATCGTCATTGTAGCTCTTTTTGATCGCATTTTAATTGGACCAACATTATCTAAATCATCCTCGATTGATTCCGAAATCGCCAAAGAAGAAAAAGATATTAAGCAAGACATGCGCTATTTAGGGCGTAAAGACCGTATTATTAAAGAGCAACAAAAGACATCGCCTTATTTAGTCCAAACGATTCCAACAGAAGAAGAGTTGATTGGTGGATTCTTAAAATCTTTAGAAGGCATAGCGCTTGATGCGAATATTACAGTTGCTAAAGTAACGCCATCGACAGGCACAGCGGAAGCTGAATTCTTAAAATATCAGGCTGATTTAGAATGTTCAGGGACATTGACCGATATTGTGTCATTTATGCATAAGATCAATACCTCAACACAATTATTAAAAGTCATCAAGTACACATTGTCTGGCAAGAAAGCCGATTCGGATGAAATCAAAGCATCCATCACCGTTGAAAAAATCATTGTTTCAACATCTTTTGACAAACCTCAACCCGCATTGGCCCCAGGCCAAGAAGCGGCTTCATCAACAGCGTCAACACCAGATTCTTCTAAATAATTATAAGAAGATGCCCTTCATTCAAACTTTTCTCTTAAGCATTCTGCTTTGTTGTGTGTCCAATGTGTGGGCAGCCAACGTGAAAGAGCTCTATGAAAGCGCCGTCGATGCGTTTAATAGCCAGCAATTTGATGCGTCCATTGATTATTACAAACAAATCATTGATCAATACCCCACATTTGCACCTGCCTATAATGGAATTGGCTTAGTTCTCAAGACTCAAGGGGACGATGATGAAGAGGCTATTCGTTATTTTCAAAAAGCCATTAAAACAGATCCGCGTTTTGTTCAGGCTTATGAGAATTTAGGTCGTATGTATTATGCCAAGCAGGATTTTGGGCAAGCGCAAATCCAATTTGAAAAAGCCCTCGCTATTGATCCTCAACTTACAGGGGCTATGGTTAATTTAGGGTGGATTCATTTATTAGCGAAAGCCAATCCTGGAAGAGCTACTAAATATTTTAAAAGCGCCTATGAATTAGATAAGAACCCTAATATTTATTTTGCCTTAGGCATGTCCTATTTCTCGGATAATAACAGGGTGGCAGCCATGGAAGTTGTGACGACATTGCGTAGTATGAAAGAAGATGGCTTAGCGAATCAATTAGAAACAGCCATGCGCGAAAATCATCGCGTCAATCTAAACCCAAATCCCGGCCAACAAACACCACCAGTATCACCGTTATCAACACCCGAAACTCCTCGAAGCACTCCTCCTAGTAATCCTAATCCATCTCCTAATGAAGTTAAAGTTCGATTAAGCGGTAAGCTCGACGAGATTAATTAAAGAAATTTGTGTGCTTAATATATATTATTTGTAGCGCGACGCGGGTCCTGGCCCTGCGGGACCCTATCATCCTCAGAGCTGGAAAGCTCGCTCTTCCGGGTGATAGGGAACCCCCCTCCGGGCCACCCGCTTTAGCCAAAGAAAGAATATATAAAAAAGAAACTAATTAAATAGAACTACAAAATCCATATTTTATAGGTTTATATCTTTACATATTCTTTTAGCTGCTAAAGCGGGTGGCACCGCGACGAGTCCTCTATAAACCGGAGGGGCGAGCTTTCCAGCCCTGAGGATTTATAGAGTGGCGCGGTGACAGGACCCGCGTCGTGCTACAAATTCTATTTAACAGTTACCAGAAAGCCTAGTCATTCCATTTGATTTGGAAAGTCTTGATCACAGTACGGCGGGAAAGATCGCTGAAGGTATTGATGGGTTTAAAATAATGCAGACCAACACCGTCGAATAGGTACAATTTGACGAACAAGGAATTAGCTAAAGATGTATCCATGAGTCGGGCTTTGACTTGATCGTTTTCTTTGTAGAGGACAATAGAGTAATTGAGATTAGCCCCTGGATTGTTTTGTTCTTTAACAGAAGTAGTATCAGCATAGATAACACTTCGAGGTTGACCACGGCCATAGGTAGGTGAGTCAATGGTGGCGGTGAGGGTTACTTTTTGAATGGTGAGGTTATTGGTGAATTCATAGGTGGATGCGGTTTCATTGATTAACTCAAAAGGGGGGCTGGTCTTTGTTTGGCCACCAGCAATCGACCAGACAAAGTCGATGAATTCTTTGGAACCGCGTTTGGGGACATTGGCGAGTAGCTGAGGGTTTTTATTGATTGTTTCAACTTTGCTAATGTCCCAATTACCGGTGAAGGATAAAATTAAATTGGTATCCATGAGTTCATTGTAAAGCAAGAGTACACTCGACGGTGTTTGTCCACGTAGCAATGTCATTAGCTGTTGGGCTTGTTCTGCTTTTAAATGAGGGGATAGTTTTTGCTGAATGGCGTCGGTAGTTAAGGGGGCTAATTGTTCAATGAGTTGCACTGCGGCAGAGGCGGGCAGTCCTTGGTGTATGAGATAATCAACAGCTTCATTACGGCTCGTATTAATCATGCGAAAAATACCTTGAGCTTTTGTTTCATCGGATGTGAGTAAAGCGCGCGCAAACCAGAAACCCATAGCGCCTTCGCTTAAGGTAGCCCCATCAAAAAGCACGCCCCGTTCACTAATCGCTTTAATGAAATGTCCTGGCGGCCACCATGTATTGACAATTGTCGATGGAGGGGTATTTAATTTAAGGTCTACTAATGATTTTTCCCAAGTGGAATTAAAAATGGGTGAGACGGTCGAGGCAATGACGCTATTGGCAAAGAATGTATTGAGAAGAATAATAACGGTACAGAGTGCTGGTTTAACCCAACGAGGGCCTAAGAGTGAATCAATAAAGATGGTAATGAGGAGGGCGATCGGGATTAATGTAAATAGAATAAAACGTTCGGCACCAAATGAGAGAACACAACTTGCTATTAAAAGGGCTCCTATAATAATCGTGTCGATGGTTAAGAAAGGTTTAAATCGCCAAATACGTGTTTTTAATAAAGTGACAGTTGAAATTAATAAGAGAATGAATACCCAGGGCCCACCTAAGGCTTTGATAAAATCACTAAGCGTTGTGCGTTTCAGTTCGCCGACACCAATAAAGAGATTAGGCCAAATATCCAATCCCTTGACGGTAAATTTGCCTAACTCTCCTATCCCTTCGCTAAACAGGGCAAAGAAATCACCAATACCAAAGCAGGCGCTAATAGAGATTACGGCGGTGATGACGCTTGATCCAATAAAAGTCAAACAAGCCTGTTGCCACTGAATCGATTGCCGCGTTAACCAGCCATAACCTAACACCGCAACACAACAACCTATGCCTACAATAAACATCATGACCCAGCCTTGCCATATCAAAGCATAGAGGCAAAGTCCCACGCCATAGGCAATGCCATAATATAAAGCTCGACGGACATTCAAGGCACGTAATCCTAGCATCATGAAACCACCTAATAAGAGTGTAAAGAACACATTATAAGGATCAGTGTCATACCAACCTAAAGCACTACGTTTTAAATAAATGGGGGCTAAGGAAAGAATAAAAGCACCTGCAAGACTTGCGAGTAAAGAAAAGCGTAGTAAATACGCGATAAGGGCGAAGAGCATAATCGTCAATACACTGATAATAAGAGGAACAATGGCCGTTGCAGCCATGAGATTTAAGTGAGGGAAAAAGGGATGAAGAATTTGGTAGACGCCATAACCAATAAAAGGATGAATGGTATAGGGTTGCCACGCGCCTTGAGGAGAATTCATCAAATGATTTAAATATTTACTGTGTTTGATGTCCGGGGACAATGTGCCTGTCGCCGCAATCCTTGAACTTAAATTATAATAATAAAAAGGATCAGACTCGAGTAAATACGTCGGTGATGATGCTTTTGTCTCACGGGCCAATTGTTGACTTGTTTGATCAATAAAAGCCATGACCTTTTGTGGATTGCGGTGCATGAGCTCATTGAGTTGTTGAGTAGCCATATAATCGACCTGGGCTGGTGGTGCAGCAGGGTGTTGTCGATGAAGATCATTGGCAAAACTTTGCTTGATTTGATAGACAGCTAAGAGGGAGGCTTTTTCATGCACATCGCTGGATAAACCCACACGCCAGGGATAAACACGGATATAGACGGCTACGGCAATGCAAAATAAAAATCCAAGTACCCAGAAAATAATCGGATGAATGTGGCGTGATGTCAGCATGGAGTGGATTATGGCACGTTTTTACGGTAATTCCAATATTCATCACGGATTTTATTCGAGGCAATGATCACGCCTTTGTCCTCGGCCATTTTATGTTTGGCCATGACAATGCCAAGTAAGCGGCCATTGCGGTCAAAAACAGGCCCGCCGCTGTCACCTTTATAAAGATTTAAACGCACTTCAACGAATTCAGTGTTTCCTGTCGTTTTATTCTGCACAATCGATGTGATTTTCCCCGATAGCATGGAGGATTGATTCAGTTCGGAAGATCCAATAGCAATAATTTCATCATCAATGTGGGCCGAATTAGAATCCGCCAATTGAATGGCAATCAAGGGCGACGGAGGGTTGATTTTAAGTAAACTAAAATCATAGTCCATATTAACACCAATGACATCGGCTTGGTATTTAGTCCCGTCGGCAAGGATGACCCAAATGTAAGGGGCATTAATGATCGTATGGGTATTGGTGACAATAATTCCCGATGAATCAATCACGACCCCAGAGCCTGTTCGAGAATAGGTGACAACACGCCTATCTTTATCATTGTCATTGTGTTGAATTTTGACTAATTCGGTTGATACCGTCACAATGCCCTGTTCCAATTGCTGGATTTTATTAATTAAATTATCCTGGGCAAAGGCAGAGGAGCTGGCACAGATGATTAATAGCAAAACTAAGAATCGCATGGCCTAAATTGTAAGTCCTTTATTTCGTTTGTGCAAGAGCTAGTAAAGGCCTTATTAATTCCATGCATTTAACCTTGACGTCGGTATCATTGGCCTTTACTATTTGCCTATGATATTGAACATTCGTCCTTATAGGGCCCAAGATCGTCAGGCGCTACGTGATATTTGTTGTGATGTGGCCAATAAAGGTGAACCGATTGATGAATTTTTTCCTGATCGAGAAGTCACTGCTGATTTTCTGACTTCGTATTACACGGAGTATGAACCGCAGTCCACATTTATTGCCGAATACGATGGAAAAATAGTAGGTTATATCAATGGCTGTTTAGACAATCGTCGCTACGGTTTGGTTATTTTCTTTTTGATCCTTCCCGTATTGGTATTAAAAGCCATGGTGCGAGGGACATTTTTAGATAAAAAGGTCCGGCAATCATTGGCGTTAATGATGAAGAATTGGCAGCGTCTGGTGGGATGGCGTAAAACATCGTTTAATAGTCATAGTGCCCACGTGCATATTGGTATTTTAAAAGAATATCAACATATGCATCTAGGAACGTATTTAGTCGAGCAAATGATTAAGCATGTGCAAGGGCATCATATTGCTGTCTTAACCGCAAGTGTGCATAGCTTTAATACAGCAGGCTGTAAATTTTTTGAAAAACATGGTTTTCTATTGAAAGCACAGTATCCCATGAATTGGATTTATCAAGGTCATCAAGAAAGTTATCAATCCTTGTACTATGTTAAAGAATTATCATAAATTAGCCTTCCTCGTACTGCTTGCATTAGGCAGTATCGGTCAACTTCACGCCGCAACCATTGAGGATGTGAGTTTTACTGACACTGATCGAATTCTTATCTTATCACCGCATCCAGATGATGAAGTGCTCGGGGCTGGCGGGATCATTCAACGGGCCACGACGTTGAAATTGCCTGTTAAAGTAGTATTCATGACCTATGGGGATAGTAATCCATGGTCGTTTATGCTTTACCGTAAGCATCCGGTTGTGATGCCGGGAGGCATGAAGAAAATGGGATTAGTCCGTCGGCAAGAAGCTGAAAATGCGGACCAAATTCTGGGTGTGGATTCGAAGAACTTGATTTTTTTAGGTTACCCTGATTTTGGTACGATGAAAATATGGTTCTCACACTGGGATGAAAGGCCTCCCTTAAAAGGATTATTAACACAGTCTAATAAAGTGCCCTATCAAGGCGCTTATCGTCCTGGGGCCCTTTATAAGGGAGAAGAAATTGTCAAAGATTTACGTTCCATTATCCGCGATTATAAACCAACAAAGATTTTTGTTTCCCATCCCGCTGACCATAATGGCGATCATTTGGCATTATATTTATTTTCTCGCATTGCGCTTTGGGATGAAGGATTAGAAAATACCGTCGATGTATACCCCTATTTGATTCATTATTTAGGTTGGCCGAAGCCAAAGGGTTTCCATGTGAAAAATGTATTAGAGCCACCACTCGCTTTAGAAAAATCAATGCCGTGGAGCCAATACCGTTTGTCAGACCAAGAAATTGAATTAAAAAAAGCGGCCTTATTAGCGCATCGATCTCAATATAAAGCGTCGCCTAAATATTTATTATCATTTATTCGGCCCAATGAATTATTTGGAGATTTTAAGACAATTCATTTGCAAGAGAATGAGGAAAACTCTGTTTTTAGTATTGAGCGTGAGGTCTTACGTGGAACTGAATTACCGGAAGAATTTAACGAGAAAGAAAAATCATCCTTCATTGGGGTAGATTGGAAATTTGTCAAATTAGAGGGGAAGAACTTAGTCATTTCTGTCGTCTTATCTAAGCCTTTGGCCAATGATGTGGAAGCATCCGTGTACATTTTTGGCTATAGCTCAACGGTGCCTTTTGCAAAAATGCCTAAGCTTAATGTTAAATTAGGTGTTTTTAGTTATAATGTCTACGATCAAAATAAGCGCCTTGATCAAGATTTAGTCAAGATTACCAGGACAGCAAAAAATATCACAATCACCGTACCTATTGAAGCATTAGGTAATCCTCAACGTATTTTAACCAGTGCCCGTACCTATTTAGGGAATATACTCCTCGATAGCGCCAGTTGGGTAGCCGTTCAATTAGATTAGGGGAAAATATGGATTTTATCCATGCGATCATTATAGCCATTGTCGAGGGAATCACAGAATTTTTGCCGGTGTCTTCAACCGCGCACATGATGATCACGGCCAAACTCATGGGTGTGCCGACCACAGAATTTGTGAAGACTTTTGAAATTTCTATTCAATTTGGGGCCATCATGGCAGTGCTTGTTTTTTATTGGCGTGTTTTTCTCTTAGATTGGGAAAAGGTTATCAAGGTGGGTGTAGCGTTTATTCCTACCGCCGTCATTGGATTTATTTTGTATAAAATGATTAAGCAATTTTTATTGGGCAATTTATACGTGGTGGTGTGGTCATTATTTATTGGGGGCGTGATTCTAATCGTATTTGAAAAATTGCATAAAAGTAAACCTCAAGATGTGGCCCGTGTCGAGGATATTACGTACACGCAAGCACTTATGATTGGTTTATGTCAATCATTGGCAGTTATACCTGGCGTATCGCGTTCTGCCGCGACGATTATCGGGGGATTAACCATGGGTATCAATCGGCCGACGATTGTGGAATTTTCATTCCTTTTGGCAGTACCGACCATGTTAGCCGCAACCGTATTAGATTTATTGAAATCCAATGCCACCATTAACGCCGATCAATGGCTGGTGTTAGCCGTTGGATTTTGCGTGGCTTTTTTAGTTGCTTTAGGAAGCATTAAGTTTTTATTAGGGTATGTGCGTCGATTTGATTTTATCCCTTTTGGGATATACCGTATTATTGCAGCGGTTGTATTAGCCATTATTCTTTATATGGGAGGCAATGCGTGAGTTGCCTTAAGCTTGATTTGCACGATATTTTTAATAAGGGAAAAGCCATTGAATCTGAACTTCATCGGGTAATGATGGAAGCGTCAGCAAAAGGGATTGATATTGTCGAGATCATTCCCGGCAAAGGCAGTGGCCAATTAAAGAAGCATGTCTTGCGTTTTTTAGATCAAAAAGAGATTAAGCGTTTGTATAAACGTGTGGAAAAAGATGATAAAAATTTCGGCCGTGTTTTTGTCCATATGCTTAAAACCTCGCCGCGGTAAATGCTATGTTTGATAAATTAAAATCGTGGCTCAATAAACTTTATGCTGAATTAACAACAGTGCAAGAATCGCCCCATCGGGTCGCTTTAAGCTTTTCGATTGGGATTTTCTTAGGTATTTTGCCTTTTACAGGCATTCTCGCCGCTATTTTTATTGCGATTTATTTTAAATTGAATAAAGCAGCAGCGATTTTAGGTAGTGCTATTACGAATACGTGGCTTGGTATTATTGTTCTTGGATTAGCGGTGCAATTGGGTGCGGCTATTTCGGGTGCTGATTGGCAAGCGCTTCAAGGGCAAGTGGACAATGTGATTAAAAATTTTTCTTGGAAGACGCTGCAACAAGTGGATATCCTGCCTTTACTTGGTTCAGTAGCTCTCGGTTATATGTTGATTAGCCTTGGTTTCGCGATTATCGGCTATGGGGTCGCGCGCGCTGTGCTTTATTGGCAACGCAGGGGCTAATTAATTTTTCTTGTCAATTAAAACCTCCTTAAGTATACTAGACACCCTAATGAACGAATTAATTGAAAACCGCAAACATTTTCGTTTAAGACAGCTCATTGATGTCAATTGGCAAATTGATGGGGATGCACAATTATTTGGTGAAGGTACCATCATCAATGTGAGCCAATCAGGTGCATTGTTATTACTTGATAAGGCATTTGTACCGACTGATAAATGTATTGTATCCATTGTCTCTCAAGACCAAAGCCAAGCCCCATTTTATGGGAAAAAAGGCAAAGTTGTGTGGTTAAAGAAATTTGTTTTAAATCAACCACGGCTTCAATTTGGCATTGAATTTTTAAAGCATGATGCACAAGATTTACGTTTTAACCAATGGCTTAATGGGCAAATTGATCGTTTGTCCCAAGTGACAAACGCTAACATATTGCAACATTATGTGGCAAATTAAAAAGGGGTGAGAAGTGACTGAGTCCGTGTTAAACCAACAAGATACGAAATTAGATTCGACGAATGATGCCCAACGGCAAGCGGTAAGACTTCGTCGGATAATTGGTGTAATCTTATCTGTCGTCATGATGGGATTAACCATATTTGTGTTGAATTTACAGCATCAGAATTTAAGATTGTTCGAACAATCTAGCGAATTAGCATTAAACGCCGGTGTTCACCAAGCCAGTAACTATAGAAGCTATGTGCGTCAGTATAAGGACACTAAAGAACAATTAGACATTACAACCCGTAAACTTGAAGAAGTGAACCGTCAATTAGATGCGGTGACGGCTGAATTAAATACAACCAAAAGCATGCTCGCTGAAACGCAAGCCATGTTAGCTCAAGCTCAAAATGAAAATTCTTCGTTAAAAGAAGATATTCAAGGGTTAGATGCGATCCAAAGCCAGGAAAATGTATCGAATTTAAATGAATTGCAAGCTAAAATATCTGACTTAAAAGAAAAGAATGTGCAAGTCAGTGGTCAATTAGCCCAACTCAAAGAACAATTAAAGGCTTTTGAAGCGGATTTTTCTGATATGCATGAAGGCCGCACATTAATCTCATTGTTCCAAAGCAAAATCAAGTTGGTGAAAAGTCGTATGAATTATATTAAGCAAGAAGCCCATTTTACCAAAGTGGCTGCTCAAAAAGAAAAAGACCGTTTGGCCATGATCAATGGCAATAATGGGTATGTGGTTAAGGATGGCCAAATCCAACGCCCTTCAAGTACCACAAGGTCTTATAATATTGATGTCAGATTAATGCAGTAAATATTTAAGTATTTAGGTGTGAATTAAGGCGTATGAAATCATTTTCATACGCCTTTTTCATGCCTCAAGCAGCGGCGATATAAGAAGTGTAAAAGGGTTGAAATCCTGCCTAAAAGCAATTAATATAGTGATTCTTAATTAATCAATAAGGTTAGTTATCACCACAGACATTTAAGGGAGAAATGCTATGTCTTTAGAAGACACATTGAATGCAGATTATATTACAGCCATGAAGGCGCGCGATAGTGAGCGTAGTGCGGCATTGAATTTCTTACGCGCACAAGTCAAAAATATCAAGATCGACAAACGTTTGGACAAGGTTCCAGATGATGAAGTGATTGCGGTGATTAAGAAGCAAATTAAACAGCGTCAAGATTCAATTGCTCAATTCAAAGCGGGTGGCAGGGAAGATTTGGTTGTTAAAGAAGAGGCTGAAATGGCGATTTATGTAACCTATTTGCCTGCGCAATTATCTGCGGAGCAAATTAAAGCTGCCGTGAATGAAGTGGTGGTGTCAACCGGCGCATCGTCGATCAAAGATATGGGACGGGTGATGAAAGATGTATTAATTAAATTGGCAGGGCAGGCTGATAATCAGGTTGTCAGTCAGTTAGTTAAAGAACGTCTAACAGCGAGCTGATGAAAAAAATTTTAAGATATATAGGTTTAAGTGTAGGGATACTGCTGGCCTGTAGTGGTGGCGCTGTACTATATTTCTCCCAATTTTACGTTGTTCCGATTATGACGTATCATCAGATTGAAGCGACGACGAATCCAAAAATGGATACAGTAACACCGCGCTCGTTTGAACAACAAATGAGCTTTCTTAGAAAATATAAGTACAATGTTATTTCTTTTGAAGAGTATGTAAGTGGGGCTCGCCACGGGAAATCATTTCCAAAAAATACCGTGATAATACATTTTGACGATGGGTATCTTAATAATTATACGGAGGCATTTCCCATACTCAAAAAATACAATCTTCCTGCCATGTGTTTCATTGTGAGTGATATGGTGGGGCAAGATCTTTTGTTTGTCGATTGGAAGCAAGTGCGTGAAATGGATAGCAATGGATTCCATATTGGCTCACACACCCGTCGGCATTCTTATTTACCGTCATTGTCTCATCAAGATGCTCTTGATGAAATTGCAGGCAGTAAACGCATTATTGAAGAAAAATTAGGAAGACCTGTTGATTATTTTGTGTATCCCTCAGGTGGTTTTTCAGATAGCGTTAAAGATATTGTGATCAGTGCCGGTTATAAAGCTGCAGGGACAACAAACCGTGGACGGGATCGTCTTAATAAAGACATGTTTGAATTAAATCGTATCCGTATTAAAGATAGTGATCATGGGTTTATTTTGTGGGCCAAGTTATCGGGATATTATAATATATTCCGTTCTCCAAGGTAGAGTTATTGAAAGGGTATTATGAACGTGTCATATCAATTAGGTAAAGATGGGTCATTTGATATTACGAATTTTGCAAAAACTAAGCCATTTGCTAATTTTTTTCCAGGTGTGGCGGGTTTGTATGGGGTACCGATGTGGGTGTTTTTCGTCAATCGCGGTCAAGGTATTGCTTCATTTGGGATTGAGTCCAAAGATAAAGCTATTCTAGAATTCCAACCTGCCAATAAATCATATCGTCAGACTTCTGTGAATGGTTTTCGCACATTCATCAAAGTGAATGATGGGGGCAAAGAACGCGCCTATGAACCTTTTGCTAATCCATTGACAGTGCCTTATAAAACAACCACACGCATGAGCATGACGAGCCATGATCTTACCATTGAAGAGATCAATACGACCTTAGGGCTCAAAGTTACGGTTAATTATTTTACCATGCCTCATGAGTCTTATGCGGCATTGGTCCGTCGGGTTACCCTTACTAATATTGGCAAAAAGAAACTTTCTCTCGAGATGATTGATGGGTTGCCCGCCATTAATCCTTTTGGATTAGGGGATTGGTTAAGTAAACACATGTCCCGTACCGTTGAAGCATGGATGACTGTTCAGCATGCCACGGCCAATGCTCCTTTTTATCAATTAAAGGTTGTTGTCGCTGATACACCGCAAGTGACGCATATCAAAGAGGGGAATTTTTATTTTGCATTTGATGGAGATACATTAAAACTATTGCCTGCGATTGTGGAGAATGCGGTGGTGTTTGGGGCAGCTACCGACTTTTTATGTCCGGAGAAATTTATTGAGACAGCTAATTTTACAGTGCCTGCGCGTCAAGAAACAACGAGCAGAACACCGAGCGCTTTGTCTTTATCGAAATTTACTTTAGAGGCAGGAAAATCCAAAGACATTATTTCATTATCAGGATTCGTGCATGATTTGGATGAGCTTAAAGCTGTTGTCAAACAAAGCACAAAACCTGGATTCATTAATTTGAAGGCGAAAGCAAATGAAGAGTTGATTAAGACAATTAAAGATTATTGTTTTACTCATTCAGCATCTAAAGAATTCGATATGTATTGTGGGCAAACATTCTTGGATAATATTCTAAGAGGAGGATTGCCAGTGTCATTGGCCACAGCTCAAGGCCCTGCGGTGTTTAATGTATACAGCCGCAAGCATGGGGATTTGGAACGTGATTATAATTTCTTCACCTTAAGCCCAACCTTTTTGTCTCAAGGTAATGGGAATTACCGTGACGTTAATCAAAACAGACGCAATGATGTGTTTTTTAATACCGATGTACGAGAAACCGCTGTTGTTGCTTTCATGAATTTAATCCAAGCCGATGGGTATAACCCCTTGGTCGTCAAGGGAACAACCTTTGCGGTGACGGATGAAAGTAAAGCCAAAGCTATTTTAAAAGACTTTGCCATCACCGACGGGTCAGCTCAAGTTTTAGCTTTATTGACGAAGGGATTTATGCCAGGCGATTTATTAAAATATGTAACCCGTGATGTGCATATTAAGGGTAAGCCTGATGATTTCTTAAACAAAGTATTGGCCATTAGCCGTAAGCAAGAAGCAGCAGATCCTGGTGAAGGATTTTGGACAGATCATTGGACATATAACTTGGATTTAATCCAAAGTTATTTGAGTGTTTATCCAGAACAATTAGCGCATATTTTAACTGAGAATAATCATTTTCATTTTTATTACAGTGATTTTTATACATTACCTCGGGATAAGCGTTATTGCCTTACCGATCGTGGTGTACGTCAGTATCATTCTTTAGAAGAGCATGATAAGAATACACAAGCCAAAGCCAAAGGGTACAAATTACGTGTCAAGGCTGGTCAAGGGGATGTGTATCAGACGAATTTATTAATTAAGCTTATGGCTTTAATTTTAAATAAAGCAGCGGCATTAGATCCGAGTGGTATTGGTGTTGAAATGGAAGCTAATAAACCCAATTGGTATGATGCTTTAAATGGATTACCAGGTTTATTGGGTTCTTCGATTAGTGAAACATTTGAAGTTGAGCGTTTTGCTAAATATACATTATTCATGATCGACGAAGCGGGATTGCAAGATCAGCAATCTTTTCCTGTATTTAATGAATTGGCTGATTTCTTAGAAGGCATGGGGCATATTTTATCCACACGCCCTGATAGTCTGGCCTATTGGCACAAGAGCAATGATTTAAAAGAGCATTACCGTCAACTCATCCGTTATGGCATTGAAGGTGGTGAGCGCCAGGTCAAAGTGGGTGAGATGAAAAAAATCCTTAAAGCAATTATGACACGCTGCGAGGAAGGTATTGCAAAAGCGAAGGATGCGAAGGGTTTGTTTGCGACGTATTTTTATCATGAAGTGACAGCCTATGATGTGCTAGATAAATCACATCAAGGTGAGCATCATGCTAAACCAAAAACATTCAAACGTCATGATTTACCTTTCTTCTTAGAAGGTTTTGTCCATGCCTTGCGTGTGGCCTCAAGTCCTCAAGTGGCCCTTGATTTACATAAAGCAGTAAAGCAAAGTGCACTGTATGATAAAAAACTTGGCATGTATAAAGTGAATGCCAATTTGGCCAAAGAAACCGAAGAAATTGGTCGCACACGGGTTTTCCCGTCGGGCTGGCTTGAGAATGAGTCGATTTGGTTGCACATGGAGTATAAATATTTATTGGAATTGTTACGCGCTGGTTTAGTGAAAGAATTTTATCAAGAAATTGAGACGTGTTTTGTTCCTTTTATGAAACCAGAAATTTATGGCCGTAGTATTTTAGAAAATTCTTCGTTTATTGCGTCGAGCGCCCATGAAGACAAGAATTTACATGGTCAAGGTTTTGTCGCGCGTTTATCGGGATCAACCGCAGAGTTTTTACATATGTGGTTAATGATGACAATTGGCGAAAAACCATTTGTCATGAATCACGGCGAACTTGTGTTAAATTTAAAGCCACTATTGCCGGCGAACTTGTTTACACAAAAAGCAGATGAACATTTTGCAGCACATACATTTGCCTGTAAGATGTTAAGCAAAACACTGCTTGTCTATCACAACCCTAAAAAGGCCGATACGTTTGGAGTGCGTGGTGTAAGCCCGGTCAAGATTACACTGAAGTATGCGGGGCGTAAAGGTGTGGTTGATGTGGCAGAAGGGGTATTAAGGGGTCAGTATGCTAAAGATGTGCGTGATGGTCTGATTGAACGCATGGATGTTGTGTTAGGATAATACAGTTAGAGGAGATTATGGATTTTAATTTAATTGTAGGGAATTTATTAAGTCCGTCGATATTATTCTTTTTTCTAGGGATGTTTGCGGCCTTTGTTAAGTCAGATTTAGCAATTCCGCAACCGGTAGCCAAGTTTATCTCCATGTATTTATTAATGGCTATTGGGTTTAAGGGAGGTGTTGAACTTTCGCACAGTGGCTTTGGTCAAGATGTCATTGTCTCTGTAGCGGCAGCTGTTTTCTTGGCTTTAATTATTCCTTTTTATGTGTTCTTCATCGTACGCATCAAAATGGATGTTTATAATGCAGGGGCCATTGCCGCGACATATGGTTCAGTCAGTGCGGTGAACTTTATTGCGGCCTGTGCATTTTTAGACAGTATTAATATTCCTTATAGCGGTCATATGATTGCTAACTTAGCGTTAATGGAATCTCCAGCCATTATTATTGGTGTCTTCTTAGTGCGCATGATGACAAAATCGTCGGAGCAAGAGCATTTTGATTGGCGTGAATTGTTTAAGGAAGCATTTTTAAATGGGTCTGTGTTATTGCTCATGGGAAGTCTTGGGGTTGGTATTTTAAGTGGAGCCAAAGGTGGAGCCATGTTAAAGCCATTTACGACGGATATTTTTCAAGGCATGCAGGCCTTCTTTTTATTGGATATGGGTTTGGTTGCGGCCAAACGCATTGGAGATTTAAGAAAACATAAATTATTCTTAATGGGCGTTACCGTTGTTGTTCCTTTACTCAATGCCGCATTAGCAATTGCCATTGCCTATTTCTTAAAGTTCCCTCAGGGGGATGCGTTCTTATTTACGTTGCTTGCGGCTAGTGCATCGTATATCGCGGTACCTGCGGCGATGCGTCTAAGCGTGCCGGAAGCAAGCCCGAGCATTTATGTGCCGATGTCATTGGCTTTTACGTTTCCGTTTAATATTGCCATTGGTATTCCTTTATACTATTCGATTATTCAATTGTTATGGAGATAACTATGCAGGCCTTAAAAAAATTAGATATTATTATTGATTCCTTAGAAATGCCCAAAGTATTAGCGATCTTAGATAAGAATGGGGTGTCAGGGTATACATTAATTGATGATGTGAAGGGTAAGGGAAATCGTGGGATTAAAGATGGTGTTGAAATTACGGATGTTTTTGTGAATAGTTATTGCATCACAGCCTGCCAGGCTGAAAAAGTTGACGCCATTGTGGCAGCAATCAGACCTTTATTAAAACGTGCGGGTGGAGTGTGTTTGGTGTCTGATGCCCAATGGGTCACTCATTGAAAGTGCTATGTACCGTCGTGGATTAAAAGTCGGTTTTATTAAAGGTGGCCAGCTTGCGAAGATGATGTTGCAAGTAGCGCCCAGTTTTGACATTCATACCCTCGTGATGGATGATGATCATCATTGCCCCTCACGGTATTTATGCCACGAATTTATTCCAGGTGATTCCCAGAATTTTGATGATGTGTTTGCTTTTGGCAAACGGGTGGATGTCTTAACCTTTGAGTTTGAGCATGTGAATGTGGAAGCTTTAAAGAAATTAAAAGCTCAAGGTGTGACGATTTATCCTGATCCTGATATTTTAGAATTAGTTCAAAACAAGGGTTTGCAAAAAGAATTTTACCGTAATAATGGTTTTCCCACATCAGACTTTCGTTTAGTGACGAACCGTCAATTGTTGCATACGCATACAGATTTTTTACCGGCCATGCAAAAATTATGCGTGGGTGGGTATGATGGCAAAGGTGTTTATAAAGTCCATTCGGCAGAGGATATTCACAGCGCTTTTGATGAGCCTAGTGTGCTTGAACAATGGGTTGATGTGAAAAGTGAAATTGCCGTGATTGCCGCGCGTAATGCCAAGGGTGATATTGCCATGTACCCGGCGGTGGAAATGGTATTTCATCCAACGAAAAATTTAGTGGATGTATTGCGTTGCCCCGCAACAATTAGCCGCGATATCGAAACAAAAGCGCAGGACTTGGTGCGTCGTTTAGTTGAGAAGTTAAATATGGTCGGCGTCTTGGCGGTCGAAATGTTTTTAACGCACAAGGGTGAATTATTGATTAATGAAATTGCCCCACGCGTGCATAATAGCGGGCATCATACGATCGAAGCTAATTTTACATCACAATTTGAACAGCATTTGCGTGCCATTATGAATTTGCCATTAGGGCTGACAGCGTCTTCTTCTGCAGGTGTGATGGTTAATATTTTAGGTGAGCCAGGTTATGAAGGACCTGCACGGTATGAAGGAGTGGATGAGGCATTGGCTTTAGGTGGGGTGTATATTCATTTATATGGTAAAGAAATCACAAAACCCTATCGCAAAATGGGGCATGCGACTATTATTGATCAAGATGTTACAGTGGCGCTGAGCAAAGCTGAACACGTGAAGCAACTGATTAAAGTGAAGGTGTAATATGGCTACAACGAAAGCACATAAGAAAGTTTTAGTCGGTATTATTATGGGAAGCCAATCTGACTTAAATGTCATGGGGCATGCCGCTGATGCATTAGAAGATTTTGGTATTCATCATGAAGTCACGGTAGTTTCGGCGCATCGTACACCGAAACGGATGTTTCAGTATGCAACGACAGCGGCTAAACGTGGCATCAAAGTGATTATTGCCGGGGCAGGTGGCGCTGCTCATTTGCCTGGCATGGTGGCGTCATTGACGACATTGCCAGTCATTGGTGTCCCGATTAAATCATCAAATTCTTTAGATGGGTTGGATTCTTTATTGTCCATTGTGCAAATGCCCGACGGTATTCCGGTTGCAACGGTGGCTGTCAATGGGGCCAAAAATGCAGGTATATTAGCCGCAAAGATTATTGCCTTGAGTGATGAAGCTCTTGCGAAGAAAATTGTATTACATAAAGAAACCTTACGTCTTAAAGTGGAAGATTCTGTCAAAACTTTGGCGAAGAAAGGGCATAAGGCATTACGTTAATGTTAAAAGACATTATCCCATTTAATCCATCGCAGCAATCATTACGCCAAGATATCAAGCTCTTAACCGGTTTATTGACGGATATTATCCGTGAGCAAGAAGGTGAGAAGACATTATTACGTATCGAAGAAATTCGGACGCTTGCCCGAGAAATTAGGCAAAGTAATAATCCCTTACTCGTTGAATCTCAGAAAAAGTTGATTGCATCATTGTCGATAGAAGAAGCCTACAATGTCACACGTGCCTTTACGATTTATTTTCAATTGGTCAATATTGCCGAAGAAGCACAACGCATACGCCGTTTAAGAGATTATGACCGTTCCCTCGATGTATTTCAGGAAATGTCTTTAAAGAAATTATTCAAAGACCTCATGGATGAAGGATATTCCGGTGAGCAAATATTAAAATTCCTCAATGACTGTGATATTGGCCCTGTATTAACAGCCCATCCGACGGAAGCCAAGCGTCGCAGTGTTCTTGATCACATGTATGCGATTTCTGGCCAATTGATTCAATTAAATCGCCAGGATTTAACATTATCTGAACAAGAATATTTAACCGCGCGCATTAAAGAAGAATTAGAAATATTGTGGCAAACAGCCCAAACACGTCACCGCAAGGTGGGTGTTTTAGATGAGGTAGAGCATACTTTATATTTCTTTGATCGCACCATTATCAGTTTACTCGCCAATATTAACGATAAAATCGAACGTGAATTTACCCGCTTAGGTGTAAAACTCAAAGGTGAAATTAAACCCTTTATTCATTTTGGTTCATGGGTGGGTGCTGATCGGGATGGAAATCCATTTGTGACCCCAGAGGTTACCCGTACGGTTGCCTTTAAGCAACGCAAGGTTATCATTGATTTTTATTTAAGGACTATTGAAGGATTTATCCGCAAATTTTCGCAATCCATTGATTATGTAGCTGTCAGTAAGAAGCTTCTTGATTCGATTCAAGCCGATGCCCGTCGATTGCCGGAGCAAGATAAAGAATTAGCCAAGTATGAGCAAAAAGAAGTGTATCGCAAGAAACTCTCATTTATTCATACACGTTTAGTCCTTGTCCTTAAAGGTCAAAAGGGTGCATATAAGGATGCTGATGAATTTATCGAAGATTTAGAAGTTCTCGTCGATAGCTTACTCAAGAATCAAGGCGAGAGTGCTGCCGGCGGGAATTTGCGTCGCTTGATTGTTCAAGCGAAAGCGTTTCGATTCCATTTAGCGAAGTTAGATTTTCGTGATCATGTGCGTAAGATTCGTAAAGCAACTTGTGAAGCATTAAACGTTGAACAATTAGATGAGAAATTATTGATTGAAAAAATTGTGGCGTTAAGAAAAAGCAAGCCTAGCTTTACGTCACCAGAAGGTAAGGATATTTCTGGTCAGCTTAAAGTATTTAAAGAGCTCAAAGAAAAGTTTGGTGATCAAAGTGTTGATGCGTATATTGTGAGTATGACGGAATCTCCGTCGGATATTCTCGCTTTAATGTACTTGGCAACTGTTCATGGGATTGTGCACATTGCCCATAAGAAAGTTAAAACCGCGCAAATTGGTTTAGTTCCTTTGTTTGAAACCATTGAAGCGCTCGTCAATAGTGCAGATATTATGGAAAAACTCTTTTCCATTCCCGTGTACCGTTCCTATTTGAAGTCACGTGGTGACATTCAAGAAATCATGTTGGGCTATTCGGATTCCAGTAAAGATGGCGGATATTTGGCGGCCAATTGGTATTTGTATCAATCGCAAAAGAATTTATTTAAAGTGGCAGAGCGTTTTGGTATCAAAATTAAATTCTTCCATGGTAAGGGTGGGACAATTGACCGTGGGGGTGGTGAATCTCATCGCGCTATTTTAGGTCAGCCTTTTGCGGCTACGGGTGGTCGTATTAAATTGACCGAACAAGGGGAAGTGGTATCACAGAAATACGCTAACCCGACGGTGGCTAATCGTAATATGGAGCAGTTGATTACAGCGGTGGTGTGGACTAATTTAATGACGAATAAACAGGTCCGTCATAATCCTAAATTAGCCAAGTGGGAAGAATGCATGGAAGGATTAACAGCGGATGCATATAAGCAATACCGCTCCTTTGTCTATGAAACACCAGGCTTTTTAGATTTTTATCATGAAGCTACACCCATTAATATTTTTAAGATTTCCAAAATTGGCTCACGCCCAGCCATGCGTAGCGAAAAAAGGGATTTCAGTGAATTGCGGGCTATTCCATGGGTATTTAGTTGGCTGCAATCACGCTATATTATTTCAGCGTGGTATGGCGTCGGTACAGGATTTAAGAATTACTTAGATAAGAATGGGCAGCAGGGATTGGAATATCTTCAAACCATGTACAAGCAATGGCCATTCTTTGAATCATTAATTCACAATTTGCAAATGTCATTAGCTAAAACAGATTTATATATTGCCCAGCTTTACGCCGAGAATGTTCAGGATGAAGGATTGCGTGTGCGCATCCATGAGCAAATTGAGCAAGAGCATCGCTTGGCAGTTGATGCGGTATTGCGCATTAGCGGGCAAAAAGATTTATTAGACTTCCATCAAATCCTCAAAGAATCGATCAAGATTCGCAATCCCTACGTTGATCCATTGAATTATATTCAAGTGCGTTTTATGCACGAGAAGAATATGCTCAATGAATCATCCAGCGAGCAACGTCGCACCAAGATCGACGAGGTATTATTGCTCACGGTCAATGGTATTTCATCAGGGATGAAGAGCACAGGCTAAGACTTGAAAAAATTAATTTAGTTTTTTATAATAAGCGCATTTCCATATTTTTTGTATCTACCATTTTTATCATCTTGTTATGAAGGGGGATATATGTCGACGGAAATTAGTCTCATTAATGAAAGGGTCAAGAAGGAAAGCCCGCTTATTGACGCGATACGCCTGGAAGCTTCCAAGGTGTTGGTGGGCCAAACGACCTTACTTGATCGCCTGCTTATTGCATTTCTTGCCAATGGTCATATTTTAATTGAAGGTGTTCCGGGACTTGCCAAAACAACTGCGGTGAAGACATTGGCGTCGACATTGCAGGCAACATTTAAGCGTGTTCAATTTACACCGGATATGCTTCCTGCGGATTTAACAGGGACATTGATTTACGATCAGCATAAAGCCAGTTTTCAAATTAAAAAAGGCCCCTTATTTGCCAATATTATCTTGGCGGATGAGATTAATCGTGCCCCTGCTAAAGTGCAATCGGCATTATTAGAAGCCATGCAAGAACGTCAGATCACCATCGGTGATGAGACGCATGTATTGCCCCAACCATTTTTAGTATTGGCTACTCAAAATCCAATTGAGCAAGAAGGTACCTATCCTTTACCCGAGGCACAAGTTGATCGATTCATGCTCAAGGTCAAGGTTGATTATCCAACCAAGAATGATGAATTAAAAATCCTTCAACGCATGGCCAAGACCGGTATTAATTTTACCGTCAATGCGATTGCCGGCCCCCAAGATATTCTTCGTTTGCGTGGCGTGGTCGATAGTATTTATATGGATGAAAAAATCGAAGGTTACATTGTTGACCTTATTGATGCAACCCGTAATCCTGCCGCCTATAAATTAGAATCATTAAAGGGCTTGCTGTTGTATGGGGCGAGTCCTCGGGCCACTATTAACTTAGCTTTAGCGAGTAAAGCGCATGCCTTTATTCAAGGGCGAGGGTATGTCATTCCGCAAGATGTGAAGACTATTGGGTATGATGTGTTGCGTCATCGTGTTGTTCCGAGTTATGAGGCGGAAGCTGAGGGGAAAACAGCGGAAGATTTGATTAAGACTATTTTTGATCATGTGGAAGTTCCTTAGGTAGGATTCGAGATTCGAAATACGAAATATGATCGAGATTCGAAATATGAATCATATCTCGAATTTCGAATCTCGACTCATCAAAACACCCATGCTAACAAAAGACATCATCGACAAAGTTCGTCGTATTGAAATCACGACCAATCGCTTAGTCACCGATACATTTGCGGGTGCCTACCACAGTGTATTTAAAGGCCGGGGCATGGAATTTGATGAAGTGCGCGAGTATTATTATGGGGATGATATACGGGCCATTGATTGGAATGTGACAGCGCGCACGGGCAAGGCGCATATTAAGAAATACACCGAAGAACGTGAATTAACGGTGATGATCGTCGTTGATGCATCAGCCTCAGTTCATTTTGGTTCAACAACAACGACAAAAAATAAAATGGCCGCGGAAATTGCTGCGGTCATTGCTTTTTCTGCCATACGCAATAATGATAAAGTGGGTTTACTCATTTTTACTGATGAGATTGAACTATTCATTGCACCTAAAAAGGGTAAGTCCCATGTCTTACGGGTTATCCGTGAGATTCTCTATTTCAAACCTAAAGCCACTGCCACACGATTATCCATCGCCCTAGAGTATTTAACGAAAGTCATACATCGACACTCCGTCACATTTATCATTTCCGATTTTTTCAATGATGATTTTAATCAATCCATGCGCATTGCCAATAAATACCATGATTTGGTGGCGATTACATTAAATGATCCTCGAGAAATAGATTTGCCTGCGTGCGGTTTGGTTGAATTAAGAGATCCTGAAACAGGCGATCGTTGTGTCGTCGATACAGATAATCCAACGATCCAACGTCAATTCAAAGACCAATCATTAAAGCGATTTCAAGAGCGTGATAAATTATTCGACAGCATGAAGGTTGACCATATTGATGTGGATACCGAGCAAGGCTATATTAATCCTTTGGTAAAATTTTTTAAAGCAAGACAGCGGGGCAAGTAACGATGAATGAAGAAATAGCTGATATTAAGCCGCCAATTGATTTACCTTTTGATTGGACGCCTGTGTGGTGGGTCATCGGAATTAGTATCGTTATATGTATTGGATTATATGTATGGTACGCCGTGCGTCGGAAGAAATCCGTAGTACAGCCTCACCCCAGTAGTGTGATTCCAGCGTGGGATAAGGCTTTGGCCCAATTGCAAAAAATTAATGCGCAACAATTGCCCAAACACGGTCGTTACAAAGATTTTGTCGATGGGGTGGGTGATGTCATTAGGATTTACTGCGAAGAACGGTTTCACATTAATGCCCCGCATATGTCGAGCGAAGAATTTCTTCAGTATATGCAACGCACGCAAGTGATGGATGTTCAATTAAAGTTAAGTTTAGAGCGCATGCTTATTTTAGGGGATATGGTGAAATTTGCCAAACATACACCGACTCTAGAAGATTGTGATAACTTTTATCAACAAGCCATAGGCATTATTGAGGCAAGCCGTGGAATTTAAAGACCCGTGGGTATTAGTAAGCATTCCTTTAGTAGTGGGGTGGTTATGGCTCTTATTAAGACGTCATCAACCAACATCACATGTATTCTCGTCGCTGACTTTATTAAAAGGCGTATCATCCAGTTGGAAAGTGCAGTGGGCGTGGGTCATTCATTTATTACAAATTGCCATCGTGGTCTGTTTATTAATTGCTTTAGCTGGTCCCCGACGGGTATTGCAAGAAACAGTTGTATCGGGTGAAGGCATTGATATTGTGCTGGCCATTGATGCTTCGGGCAGTATGGCGGCGGAAGATTTCACCATTAATAATCAAAGGCTTAATCGCTTGGAAGTCATTAAACGTGTCGTCGCTGATTTTATTAAATCAAGAGCTTCAGATCAAATTGGTTTAGTTGCATTTGGGGCCAGGGCGTACACTATTTGCCCGTTGACGTTAGATCATAACTGGTTATTAACGAATTTAGAACGCGTTAAGCTCGGTATTATTGAAGATGGCACAGCTATTGGGTCAGGCATTAGTGCTTCATTAACACGATTGAATAAAAGCAAAGCCAAGTCAAAAGTCGTTATTCTTTTAACAGACGGCATGAATAATGCAGGGCAAGTGGATCCTTTAAAAGCAGCGCAAACGGCGAAAGCACTTGGCATTAAGATTTACACCATTGGTGCTGGAACGAAAGGGCTTGCCCCTTTTCCAGTTACCGATATGTTTGGACGGCATGGGTATCAGCAAGTGCAGATTGACATTGATGAACAATTGCTGACGCGTGTTGGTCAATTGACCGGTGGGCAATATTTTCGGGCGACAGATACATCATCGTTGCAGTCGATTTATCGCCAAATTGATACGTTAGAGAAATCCTCCATTGAGCAACATGGGTATAAACAATACGAACAATTATTTCCATATTGGCTAATGGCTGCATTTGTTTTAATGGCGCTCTACATTCTTTTAACCAATACATTATTTTTAAAGATTCCTTAAAATATCCTATGCGTTTTACCCGCCTCATTTTTTTTATGCGTTAATCCTTATTTCCCTTGTTTCCCGACTATTGCATTCCCTGTTTACCCGCCATCCACGTTTCAGCGGTCGTTTT
>JACCDG010126040.1_pt1 | contig 33385 bp, 49 predicted proteins | sample 7442471 | NCBI WGS metagenome assembly JACCDG01 (sample SAMN15323444, study PRJNA562643) | freshwater metagenome | isolation source: river surface water | place: USA:Blue River Watershed | collected 2017-08-17 | reverse complement strand
CGTGTATCCATGGCTCTTTTGAAGCTTCGTGTATACGCGCACACTTTAGATCATAGGACTCATCAAACTCATAATCTGGGAACGTTTGTTTATCCTTGTAGTCTGAAATATTAATTACTCCCGGTACATTGACACCTTCATCATTCACAGATACAAGCATATCGACTTGCGTATTCGCTGGATCCTTGTGAACAGCGTCTATAAGCAACTTATAACACGTCTTGTAACTATGATACGCGAAATCATCAACGAAATATCTAAACATAAATGTCCTTGAATCTTTGTCCCATACCATGCGTACAATATTATGCTCTAATCTCTTCGGATCACTCATTTTATAAAAAAAACTTTTATTTCTTAATAAACAGAGCGTCTCCCCAACCATGTGGCGTCAGTCGAATATCAATCATAATAAAATTTCTATCATAAAGATACTTCATAACATCATGTAACAAACCACAATCTTTATAGAGCTCTTTTGTGTTTACCTCCATGTAGATGTATTTAAATTTATCGAGTGTTTCAGTCATACCTTTTAGTGCGTGAAACTCAGCGCCTTGAATATCCATAGCAAGAAAGTCATAATTATTACAATCGATACCGTGTTCTTTTACAAAATCATCGAGTGTAATTGTTTTTAACGAAATACGTTTTGACTCTACAACTTCTGGGTGTTCTGTTAGATGATCTTTAAGTTCTAGAAACGAACTTGACTGAATATTATTCGTAACAATAAACTCTACATCTTCTCCACTTTTATCAGAAATGACTGCATTGTACACTTTTTGACCAATGTTATTTTTAATATCTGGATTTGCCTCTATCCATACTATATTATTACAACCACCATACACTGTGTATATACCAATCTCTTCGCATTCATGTGCACCAATATGAATAATTCCTTTCGGTGAGAATCCGAATTTATGGAAAATCTCTGGTATAAGCATTTATAATATATTTTTATATACCTTTAATTATCTGCACCATATCATACCCCATAAATATCGTCTATCAGGTATAAACGAAGATTTCATAAAATCAATCATTTCAGATGTACTCATATAAGAATCTTCGCCCGGTACAAAATCATACTGATCTGAATGCTCTTGTACAAAAAACCTATCAAACCCCAATTTATTCAGGTGAACTATGCTACTAAGAATTTCCGTTAGCATTTCTTCTGCAAACTCAAAGGAAATCGGACAATATTTTTTGGTCATTGAATGAATAACATTTAACTCATAGCCCTCTACATCTATTTTGATAAAATCTGGAATTCCATATGTGTTTACCATTTCATCAATTGAAATTGTGGGCAAGTCATCTTTACATGTCCATGTAATATCATGCGGTTTATATACACCGCTCGCAAATCTACCCTTTCCATGCATCCACTCTGGTTCGGCAGAAGATAATTCGTGATGATTACAAATATAAAATTTAGCGTCTTTTTTATTACTCACTATTGAATTTAAAAATATACATTTGTCATTTGGCAAAATTTTCATGGCTTCATCCAAAACTGCTTTATTTGCATCCACGCATACTATTTTATCATACTTGTTTACGTTTTTTTCTGTATATTTGCCTACATTACAACCAATATCAAATAAAAGTGACATTTAACTAATTATCAATCATTTCCTTAATAAGTTCATCAAATGTAACTCGTGGTTCCCATTTTAGAACTTCACGTGCCTTTTTTGAATCACCAAGTAAGTAACACACGTCAACTGGTCTATACTTGTCTGGATTTACCCTTACTCGAGTCACGCCGTTCTGGTCTACACCAATTTCATTCACTGTACCTCGGTCTCCGACCCAATTAATTTCAATACCCTTGAGTTTGAACGCCTTTTCTACAAATTCACGAACGGTGTGCGTTTCCCCAGTTGCAATCACAAAATCGTCTGGTTTGTCAATCTGTAACATTAGATGCATTGCTCTCACATAATCTTTAGCGTGACCCCAGTCTCTTGAAGAGTCGATATTCCCAAGTTCTACATACCCATTCTTATTGACACCGTCTGTGATTGTTTTTGTCACAAAGTCAGCCCCTCTTCTCGGAGACTCGTGATTGAAAAGTATTCCATTGCACACAAAAAGCCCATACGATTCGCGGTAATTCTTTGATATGTAAAACCCAAATTGTTTAGAAATTGAATATGGAGAACATGGGTTGAATGGTGTATTCTCGTCCTGTGGTGTTTGTAGCACTTTCCCATACAACTCCGATGTACCTGCAACATATACTTTGATTGACATCCTTTCCATAAACTTTCTACAAGTTTCCAACACTTTGAGAGTCCCCATTGCATTCACGTCACACGTATACTCTGGTAAATCGTAAGAAACCTTCACATGAGACTGTGCAGCAAGATGATACACTTCGAGGTATGTATGACTCTTTGAAATCTTATCCAGGCATTGGTATAGAGAATTTGAGTCTGTAACATCGCCATACAGAATAGTAAAATTATTCGATGTAATGTGATCTATACGAGCAGTATTAGACATGGATTTTGCCCGAACTAGACCATATACATTGTACCCATTCTCTATAAGATATTCACTTAAATAGCTCCCATCCTGACCGTTTACACCTGTTATGAAAGCAGCTTTCATTTAAAATTTTAGAGCATGATATCTCTAATGTTTGTACAAGACTGGGAGCCAGTCGTCTTCAAAAAGAAGAAGGTGGATGAGACAAAACCAAAATTTGTACAGGGGGTGCGTAAAGTGGAGCAAAACCGCGAGAGCTTCGATCACAAGACAATTCCTAAAAACATAGCCGATTCTATTCAGAAGAAGCGTATTGAAATGGGTTTAACACAGGCTCAGCTGGCCCAGAAGATTAATGAACGCCCGTCAGTAGTGAATGATATTGAAGGATGTAGGGGAGTATACAATCCTACACATATAAACAAGATTCTCAGGGCACTTGGCCTTACACTAAAAAATATTGCGTAATATTAAATGCCTCTGAACATTAATCTGGACCCTAAGGCAAAACCATTAGTGATGCCGATTAAGAAAAATAAAACTAACGTACTCGGATATTCTGCAAACTTCGCAAATTCAAGTGGAACCGGATCAAATAAACAACTGAACAAGATTAACGCGAAGATTAAGAATGTACAAAACAAGATTAAACAATACAACAAAAATATGTATGAACTGCGTTCAAAACGCAACCTCGGTGGATTATTTAAAGAGCAATTCAATACTGCGAGAATCGAGAAGCATAAGCTCATAAAGCGTGTCACTCGTCTAGAGAAGAACAAGGAGATTTACAAGAATTTATCAAAAAAATTACGCGCTACGAATAATAAAAGTGAAAAGATGAGACTTGGAAAACAGAGAAATGAAGTATTAAAGAAAATTATGAATATAAATTCTCGTACACCGCCTTCTCGCAGTAACAGCGCATCTTCAATGATGACAAAGAATACTCTTGCAAAGGCTGCAAACGTTGTAACTGGTATACCCGTTCAGACACTAAAACAGAATATGACAAAACAAGAACTTTCTGGTGTTGTAACCGGTGTACCAGCCGGTATGAGGCGGCGCAGAGTTGGTCCATTTGGAGGCGTGTGGTATGAAAACTACGATCCAAGTGCAAATATTAGAGAGAAAGCAAGAAGATCAGTGACTGGAGGTGTTAGTAAAATTTCTAGAGGCTGGTTAACAAAAACTGGAGGATTACTGAGTGGAGTTGGTCGTAGATTTACATCCGCAGGGGAGACTCGTGCACAACGTGCAAATAATATAAAACAGAAAAGACAGAATATAAAGCAAAAACGTGGCTGGTTCTGGTAAAAAAAAGTCACATATACTAATAAATGGGAGGATCTACCATTCAGTTATTGGCATACGGTGCACAGGATGTATACTTGACTGGTAGTCCCCAAGTTACATTCTTCCAGGCTGTATACAAAAGAAACACAAACTTTGCAATGGAGTTTTATAAAAACCAGATAAACGACAATCCCGGTAACAACAATACACTAAGAATCCAACTTACAAGATATGGTGACCTTGTTGGGCAGATGTTTTTTGAGCTCCCTCTTCTCACAAGTCTTGTAGGTACAGCATACACCACAAATAACTCTTCTCCAGACCTCAACTGGGTAGCTGAACGTGCATTCGATTCTATCGAAGTTCAGATTGGTAACAATACCATAGATAAGCATTACCAGACTTGGTGGCGTCTGTATTCTGAGCTATTCTTTGATCATGCAAAGAAAACTCAGTATGCCAAGCTGACAACATTCAGTGGACAGTCATCAAGTAACCCAGTGTGTTACCTGCCGCTCAATTTCTTTTTCAACAGAAATCCCGGCCTGTTTCTCCCACTTATTGCTCTACAGTACCATGAGGTTCAACTGATATGTACATGCTCAAGCACATATTCTAGTTATTTTGATGTCACCAAGAAACCGACTCTATGGATAAACTATGTTCTCCTTGATTCCGAGGAGCGCAGAAGATTTACCGCAAAACCACTCGAGTATCTCATTGAGCAAGTTCAGCAATCTGTGGACGTCGTATCATCCGGGACACGTCTACGCATGAAATTCCAACACCCAGTGAAGGAGCTTGTGTGGTGCTATCCAAACCAATCTGGTACAAACAAGTTATGGGATTTTACAGTATATCCAAATTTCGTAAATATATCTTGCAATCCACAGATTGGAATAGATATTCACACAGCCGGTACACCGAAACTAGTTTCAAATGCATACTCGTGGACAGAGAGCGGTGATATTCTATACAACACAAACACTTCAAATACCCTAGCATCTTATGCAACATACAACCTAGCACAGACATTGTACGCAACTTCTGTACCAGCTTATGCAAATGCACAAGCAATCACCGGTATAAAGACTGTTGTAACTCAGCCATACAATGTAACTGCAACTACGAATACCGTGACTTACACCATCACAGGTAACTCTGTCACATATTCCAACACTGTATACATTCCAAACGGATTGGCATCAAATGCAGTTGCCATTACAAATTTTGCAAATGCACTCAAAGCGAATATGAATACAATTCCATCAACTACATTCGCCCCATTCAGATGGTCCAATGTGAATGTATACGTTCCAAATGCAAACCATCTTGTCACCACACAGGGACTGCATGAAATTTCCATTCAGGGTATCGAAACCAGTGACAGACCAAATACATTCTCTCTTTCACTCACATTCTCCGGTACTGGATCTTCGTTACTAGGGTTCGGTGGAAATGTATATTCAAACACCAGTCCACTTGCAAGTGCAACGGGTAATCTATTCGGGTTCTCTAATACCGCGGGTGTGTCATATTCTTCAAGCTCCAACGTGACTGCCGGAACATACCCCACATTCAGATTTGTATATGGCGTAGCCACGTTACAGAATGTTATTCAGGCTACTACATTCCCCCTCACACTGAGTACACCATCGCTCATTCTAGATTACATAAATGCAGATACTTCGACATATATCGCATCATCTTCTTCTCTACCATCTTCTACATTTGCAACATCTTCTGCTCTTGCAAGCAATTTACAGATTGCAGCAAATACCATACTCAAGGGTGTTACCAGTGCATATTTCAATTATGCAAATTCGGCCGTAACCGTTGATCCCGCAACATTTACATTTACGGTAAATGGAATCTACTCTAACAGTACAGTTTCTCCATTCCAATTTGATGATGCATCAACTGTGAACCCGCTTCCAAATACATCTGTTGCACCTCTGAATAACATGACGCTTTATTTCAATGGTCAAGAGAGATTTGTGCATGATGCAAAATTCCTGAATCAGGTACAGCCATTCTATCACCATACCGGTACGGTATACCCGGGTATTTATGTGTATTCATTTGCAATCAAGCCAGAAGATCACCAGCCAACTGGCACATGTAACTTTTCACGCATTGACAGTGTAGAGTTTGTGCCTCGTCTTAAGACGCCACCTGGTGGGTCAACAACTCAAAATACAAAACAGTACATGTTTGCAACTAACTATAACGTTCTAAGAATCAAGTCTGGAATGGCGGGTGTAGCATTCGCTTAAAATACTTGTATATATAAATGGATAGAACTATAATATTCTTATTAATAATATCATCTTCAATTGGTACCATGTTGTACTTTTATTCTCAACCATCTAAGACCAAGACAAGTACTATTACTGAACCCCCACCCATACTAAACACATGTGACAATTGTAAGTGTTACGGTGACATGTTAAAATCTGCAAGTAGTGATGCAGAATACAAAAGAATCGAGGCTATAGACAATAAAACATTCTGTGGGAAGATTACTGACGGTGTATTGTATGGTTGCAAAGAAAACTGTTGTAAAGACAAATGTGTTTAGTGTTTTAATATGCGCAAGGCGATCCCAAAGGCTCTTAGAGAGCAGGTTTGGGTGGTACACTGCGGGAAGGTGTTTACACAAAAGTGCAAAGTCAAGTGGTGTGAGAATAACATCACACCATTTGAGTTCGAAGTTGGACACAACATCCCAGTGAGTAAGGGTGGTACAAATGATATTGATAACCTGAGACCAATTTGCGCCAAGTGTAACAAGAGTATGGGGGACACATATACAATTGATGAGTTTAGTGAGTTGAGTAAAAGAGCTCACTCAAAATGGGAATGTTTTAGATTTACAAAGGTGTGCACGGAGGACTGAAAACTCGGTTGTTGAACCCACCAAATTGCATTATGAGGTATCCAAAGAAGAATAGAATGAAATTTAAACCACCAACATGCAAAGGGTCTTCTCCGTGATTCATCGCAACGACTATTTCAGCCAATCCTGTTGATCCTCCGAATATAAGCGCCTCGAGTAGAAGCTTCCCAAACCCTTCTGGATGTGGCACTCTGTTCACCAGTGCCAGACCTAGGAGAGCAATCATAGACACTGAAACGAGAGCGAGTATTGGAAGCTTTAAAACATCGATTTGTTTCTGCTCACCCTGTGTAAGTTTGGTTTCGTCTGCGACGGCATTAAATCCAGAAAGTTCACGAAACACATTGTAAGAGAAGAATAGGAAGAAGCTTATAAAGGCTATATTTGGGATAATTTCTGGTACACCCCTAAGTTTCGCAATTATTGATACTGCAATTGCAGAAGACAACCCAACAACAAAATTATCCCACATAAATCGTCTTGGATTCTTTTCTATATATTCTTTGTGTCCATTTATAAAACTGAGTACAAGCAGAAACGCAAGTACAAAAAATTTACCGTATACAATTATATTTGAAAATGGATCACCCATCTATTATATACCAACACTTTCTAATATTCTAGGATCAAACACACTGTAACCAGAAGACCCGAAAGGCATGTAAGATGAAATTTTACCCATAGTCGGAGTTGTTGTTGGGGCGTTTGATGATACCATAGGTGGTTGCGCAGCAGCCTTTTTCTCTATCATTGTTCTAACAACGTTATCCGCACCTATGCTTGCCTGTGTCTTCCATTTGGCTTTATCAGTCGGACTTAACTTGTTCCAATCCTCTGCAATCAGTCTACTTCCGGTTGCCGCAATTTTATTTACAAACTGTTGAACATATACTTGTTTAAGTTCAGTAGGAATACCCCTAAACTCAGAGAGATCCATTAGACTGCTTTTATCAGTAAGTCCATAAAATGACATTTTAGGTCTAAATATAATCATTATAAATAGAACAAAGACTGCAATCCATAATGCAGTCGCCTGGTTCATTTATTAATACAATTTATTTTAATATAGACCACCATACACCTGGAAGTTACCTGCACCCACCTCTAGACGACGATCGTCTGGGCGATTGCCACCTAGACTCACCTTACCATTGAATAGCATAGAGGCGATTATAACGAGTATAACAATTAGAGCAATGTTGGCAGTCTTCATTTTATATTAACCCAGAAATAAATTTCCAACCTTGTCTACTTTGGCCCTGCAGAATGGACAAGTAAACGCTGTGTTTTTCTGTGTACACGTACTACACATAGTGTGACCACATGGAATATTAAACACATTTATTGAATTCTCGAGACATAGTGTACACATGTTATGCTCTGTTTTTGTACAAAACAGACGAATGACATTCAACATAGCATTTCGTGTCGAGTATAGATCATTCATCTTCTTCTCGATATTTTGAATATCATAATATTCTACAAACTTACGCACCATTGAATCAATCTCATCCTTAAGATCTCCTGACAAATCCATCAGGTGTACGAGATTATTCATACGTTCACACCGTGCATTCACAATCTTTACATGATTCTCAACCTCAATAATCGCCTTGTTCAAATCAATAAAATTATTCCTGAATTCCAAACACCTGTCATAAAAATCCTGGTCCTCGTATGGTTTTATATCGATTATAGGATTTATGAGAACACTGGGCCTTTCGAATTCAGAAATGTCTCTCAACTTGTTTGTATTCATCATTGGTTCAATCTCTGTGTAATTCATTTTCTAACTCAGAGATTCTCTTCTTTAAAGCATGAATCTTAAGATGTGTAAAAAACATATTTTCAATACCAGTGTTTGTATTCAAACTTATAAGATTTGAAAATTCTTTTTTTAATGCCTGTACATCTGTTGTAGTTTCTATTTTTCTAATCTCCTCTCTACGCACATTCATCTACTAAGAGACTTGTAAAATTTTTAACGGAATTTGGTGTATCCTGGGAACTTGTAACGCTTGTGACCATTAATCATCACGAACACACCACCCTTTGGACCAGAGTACACGGTGCGACCCTTGTTGTTCTGGCCAATCTTCAATGGGCTCCTGTATTTGGGGGCCTTGCGCACCTTGGGTGGAGTACGGACAAACACAGACTTGACAAAATCAGCATACGCTTTGCGCTGGCTGGAGCGATGGGCCATCTGCTTGCGCTTGTATGTGCGACGGGGAATCAGACCGGCAATCTTACGCAGCTTGGTACGATAGGAATCGGGCATTTATATATAGAAAGAAAAAATTTTATTTCATCAGAAATGTTGTGCTGGTGGTGTTGTCATGTTATACCAGGTCAGGTATTGCATTTGCCATATGAATACAAAAATGACATCTTCAAGACAAAGGGTCAATTTTGTTCCTGGGAGTGTATGAAAGCACACAACCTAAAAAATGAGGATCTTAGAAACTGTGACCTTATTACATTATATAGAAAACGCGTATATGGGAAAATCGAACCTCTTACGAGTGCACCAAGCAGGTTTACACTCGATGCGTTCGGCGGTACACTAACTATTGAAGAGTTTAGAAGTGGAAATACAACAGCATGGGTCCCACTTCCAAATGAAGTGTATACAAAACCAGTTGTCATCAACCAGACAAACGAAGGAGATTTGGTACTGAAACGCAACAAGCCACTCAAGCGTGACAAGAACAATATCAAGAATGCGCTAGGAATTAACTTAAAAAAATAAGTGTGAGCCACAGAAGAGATGACACTTGTAAAGGTTTTTACAGACGTAGGTGGTGAGAAGCCAATTGTTCTGTATGCAAAGATTTTCAAAAAACTGAAACGAAATAATTACCAGATTAAATATCTAAGTCCAACAAGTGCATCATACAATGGAAAAACTCTGTACAATTATGAGAATGTTATTTATGAGGTGGACGAGTCTTCAATCACAGAACACTTGAACACAGACGATGAAGAGGTAATTGGATTTTCAAAGGTGGAGGATGGTTTTGTAAAAATAACAGACTCTGATTCCGAGTCTGAGTATGAGCCAAGTGAAGAAGAATCCGACGAAGAGTCAGAAGATATTTCACTAGATGAATCTGTGTCAGAATATTATGAGAGTGATGAGGATTAATTTCTGTGTACATACCAAATGGCAAAGGCTATTGTGATTCTGTTTCTAGTTATTCTATTTGTACTTCTCATTTCAAGACTTGACGAGATGATGGCATACGTAACGTCCCCATACAAGACTACAGACGAAACGTGGATGATTGTAAAACCCAGTCGGTATTAAAAAGAAAACAAATCAATATATCAATGAATCGTGTATTTCTACTCGATAAATCTGGATCTATGGAATCGCGCATCTCAGATACAATTGGAGGATTCAACACTTTTGTGAATGAACAGAAACAGTTTGGTGGGACTCTGACACTATATACATTCAGTGACAGACTGAACTGTGTATTTCGAGATGTGCCGATAGAGGATGTAAAGCCACTTGACAATTACACGCCATCTGGGAATACAGCTCTCTATGATGCCATGGGAGAGATTCTTAATATCCATGAAGATGGCACTCTTGCTGTATTGACAGATGGAGAGGAGAATGCCAGTCGTAGGTATACAAAGGCACATGTAAAGGACCTCATCAAACGTTCTCGTATGAATGTCATTTACTTTGGTGCAGATATAGAAGACGCAACTGATTTAGGTATAAAGAATGCACACTATTACAACGGTGACCGTACACCCGAGACTTTCAGAATGCTATCACAAGAGGTTAGTTCACCACAAGCATTTTTGATTTAGTGTACACATTCGGCAACTCAATCTTCTCCTTTGTATCGAGTTTCTTGCAATGGTGTAATTCTTGTTGTATGTGTTTTGCGCAACACATTATTTTACAATGGCGACACTCTATGAAGCACGTCTTGCTCTTGCAACACTTATCCATGTTATATTATATTGATACGGATATTCTTAAAAACATTTATCAATACATATAAATGCTTGTAAAGAAAAGTCCAAACGTGAATAAAAAGTTTCGCGTTATTTTTGATAACGGAACACATGTAGACTTTGGTGCACGTGGATACTCGGATTACACCATTCACAAGGATCCAGAGCGTAAACGGAGGTATATAATACGTCACCAACGCAGAGAGAACTGGAACAATCCCAAAACCGCTGGGTACTGGTCAAGGTGGTTCCTATGGGAAAGACCAAGCATCACTGAATCTAAAAAGTATATAGAAAGAAAACTACACCGTAAGATTAAATGGATGATCTAACACAGATAATTCAGGAGCACAATGTCAAGATTTTTAAACAGACGGATGATATTTATGATATCATCGCAAGTACACTCGAGGGGAATGTGTCAGAGGAGGCCTTTTTCATAGTGGATATAGGAAAGGTGATTCGCCAGTATGAAAAGTGGCAGGACCTATTGCCAAATGTGAAACCGTATTATGCAGTCAAGTGTAACCCTGACCCAGTGATTCTAAAGGTTCTTGCGGACCTCGGATGTAACTTTGATTGTGCATCAAAGAATGAGATTGCGAGTGTTCTCAATGTGGCTGAATCATCTCGGATCATTTATGCAAATCCGTGCAAGATGAGTGGACAGATCAAGTATGCCCGAGCAGTGGATGTGGACACTATGACATTTGACAGTGATCATGAATTGTACAAGATTAAACTGTACCACCCGAATGCGAGTCTGATTCTGAGAATAAAAGTTGATGATGAAGGTTCAAAGTGTCGATTCAGCTGTAAGTTTGGGTGCCCGGTGAATGATGTTGAAAAATTACTCAATATCGCAAAGGCATTATCTCTCAATATAATTGGTGTGTCTTTCCACGTTGGGTCAGGGTGCACAAATATTGAAAGGTACAGAGAAGCTATTCAAGACTCTTTGAATTGTATCGAAATTGCAAAGTCTCTCGGTATGAACCCTTATATAGTGGACATCGGAGGAGGGTTTGATGATTCCACGTTTGAGAGTATAGCGAGCATTGTGAACGAGTTTACAAATCAATCGGACATTGAGTTTATCGCAGAGCCCGGTAGATTCTTGGTGAACAATTCACACACACTTGTAGTGAATGTGATTGGAAAGAAAAATCTGGATGGTGAATTCGTTTATTACCTGAATGATGGTGTATACGGGTCCTTCAACTGTATAATTTTCGATCACAGTTTGCCGGAGGTGTGCCCGTTCAATGAGAGGAATGGTCCGCGTTACAAGTCTAAGATATTTGGACCCACGTGTGATTCGATGGATAAGATTTCTGATGAGGTGATGCTTCCAGAATTGGCTATAGGGGAGTGGTGTTACATTGAAAATTTTGGGGCGTATACTACAGCTGCTGCGTCAACATTCAATGGATTTCAGCAAACCCCTGTAATTTATGTTCTCACATCATAAAGATCATAATAATTCGATGTTTTTAAAGCCCGCCCGTCGTAATCAGCCATAAACAACTTGCCGTCTTTGTACCTTACAAAAATCATATCCACATGAGTTCCAAACTTATATTCATCACTGAAATCTTTTATCAGTAGACAATCCTTGTAACAGTGTGAGTTCTCATCAAACTTTTCAATAGTCTCGTAATGAAAAAGCTTTCCGAAAATCATTTATTTATATTCGCTTGAATCTTCTATTTGCCGACCAAGGTACGAACTGTTTCTTCTCTATACCATGCTTGCTAATCTCACTGTAAATTTCTTTTATTGACCGGCGTTTTAGAATCACGAAACCGTTTATAATCTGATCAGCCGCGTGTTCAAACATGGCAGATCCATCTGGTTGTTGTACTATCGATTTATGGTCCATAGCATCTTGTGCATTTTGGAGTATCTTTTCACCTGGTCTTACCAAAAACAGCAAGTAACACTTGACAAACTGTTTATTCTTCGGTAAACCCAAATGAGAACCGCTTCTCACTGCACGCCCAAACACCTGCATCTCGGTCGCCGGATTCCACACGGGCTCAAGCATGATTGCAACCGTTGTGCCCTTCAGATCAAGACCCTCACCACCAGCCTTGGATATGAGCAAGACGGGTTTCTTACCAGAGTTATAATCCTTCACAATATCTTTACGCTTTGTCTGTGATATATCTCCTGATATGAAATTATATCCAATATCTAAACTGCGCAAATGATCTGCAATCATCTTTATCCCAGAGTCTAGCCACACAGAGTATAGAAGAACCTTTCCACCGGTCTTTACAGTTTCGGTAATCTTCTTCAATGCCCACATGACTTTTGGACTGTCCATAGTATTATCAATCTTGTTCACTGCGTTTCGAATATTTGTAAAGAATGCAGTTGCGTCAGATTTGTAATCGAGCTCTTCGGTGAAGACTGTTTGCTCAATTTCATTGTATACTTTTAGATATTTCTGGTCCATCTCTATATACACATTCTTTATATTGTACCCGGGGAATCTAGGATCATCCTTGGGTCTTTCGTAGAATGAGAATAACCCACGGGACATTGAAATGATTTCTTCTTTTGCCTTGTCCGTTCCGAGTCCACCTATCTTGTCACCAAACTCATCTGGATCCCCAGCCCTGTTTGCCAAATCTCTACCGGTGATGATGGATATAGGGAATCGCAGATCATCGATTGTGTTTACAATTGGTGTTGCGGTGAGACCAAGGATCTTCTTTGCGAATTTTGCAATCTTTCTCACATAATACCCTCTCCCTGGCATGTATAGTCCACGTAATAAATGGGCTCGCTGTGCCCTACTCAGTTTTTGAATACCTGTAGGTCCCAGCTTCTCAAGTATAGGAGTCTTCTTGTAATTGTGAATCTCATCGATAATCAGCATATTGCCATCCATGTCCTTGGATGTGAACCGTCCGTCTTGTATACGCAGTGCAAATGCAGCATGGGAATAATACTCGTACCGCTTATCCTTGCTTGATATTCCGTACGCCTCCATCTCCTTCTTAAAATTGTCAATCAAACTCACAGGTGTAACCACAATCACTTTTGCGCCGGGATTGTCTTGCAGAAAACACTGTGACGCAGTGACTGCGGTGAGAGTCTTTCCAGAACCCACCGAGTGTACAGCAATTAAACCCCTTTGCTTACGAAGCGCTGTACACACATTCTTCTGGTAATCACGCAGTGGAATCTTACTGCGCTCTATGCAATCTACACTTGTTTTCGTCTGCTTGACAACCTTCTCCTTTTGAGGCTTTTGGGGCTTCTTCTCCCTCTTGTATTTTTCGAGTAGACGTTTCACAAGAGACTGTCTCTTTTTGAGAGATTCTGGACTTACGCTGCTACTACTACGAACCTGAACTCGTTTCGCAAGTGGACCACTTCCACTGCTACTACTACGAACCTGAACCCGTTTCGCAAGCGGGACATCCGAAAGACCACTTCCACTACTGCTACTAGTACGAACACGTTTCATAAGACCACTATTTCCCAGAGATGGATTCTTTTTTAGGATTTTATTGATACCAGAGTTGATTGCACTTGAACCACTGTTTAGTATTTCACGAGCCTTTCTGAGCTCAGATGAAGTTGGTGTCTTTGCCATAAGTACATTCACCTTTGTCAAAAGTGCATTCGCTCTCTTCTTAATGTTGTTGTATGGCTTTTTTAGTATTGCACGAGCCTTTCTGAGCTCAGATGAAGTTGGTTTTCTTGCCATGTTCAATTTTTGTTGTATAATTTGTTCAGCCCATCTTATTTTAGAAGATGATGGCTCTTCATTCGATTCGATTAACAGTTGTGCATATGTTTTGTTTGGGTTTTGGGTCTTTTTGATAATATTAGCAATAGGTACATCCATATTAGCACTGCTATACCTATAATGTGGACTCAGAGGGGACAGTTTGTTTGGTAATGATTTTTTAAGGCGCACCGATGATGATGACGATCTAGATGATGAACCGGATGGAACAGGGACAGACTCGAGTGAAGAGGCGGAAGATGGAAATAATATTTTGTCGACGCGGTTTCTTATTTCTTGTTTTTCGACATTTTTAAACTGTGGCTTTGAATGTATAAATTGAATAACCTGTTTCATGGAAACTTGTTTTCCGTGTGTTTTTATGTAATTACGCAAGACACTGTTTATATTCGGGGTGAGTTTATTGATTATATTCTGCTTCTTATTCTTTGTAGTCACCTTTATACCTCTTTGTTTCGCGAGTCTCACGAGCTGTTCACGTGTTAGTTTTGTTACATTATTAGGTGTTCTAACTGGTGATGGTGACTTGCCTGTAAGCAATCGTTTCAGATTGGGCTTTGCGAGTTTTGTTAACCCCTTTGTGATGCCCTTTTGCGCAAGTGCGTTCAATAGGTTCTTACGAGTTGGAGATTTCGCCATTTATATGAGCAACCAAAAAAATGTCGTCACACAAGGCAAGTACACACAATCATCATCCTATCAAACAATCAATCATGGCTCTTACCAATGATCAACTGGCGAAGAAGTACAAGATCTCCCCCTTTGGTGGGATCAACCGGTGTAATGCACGTGGGGTGTATGTGCTCAAAATTAACGACTCGTCTGTGTATGATGACAAGGTGTACTCGGATGTGATTCAATATGTGGGACAGGGGTTGAAGGGTGATCAAACATTTACCCGCAACAACCGTGGCCTGGCCAACTCTAACTGGCCGTGCCACGTGTGGAAAAGGGGTGAAGACGGTATGTACCGCAAGATTGGTGAGTATTATGTAGACTTTTGGTACTGGGAGACCCAGGGGGGAAGGCGTGTGATTGTGTTTCAGTTGGTCAAGTATAATCTTGTAACCCCCTTCATCGTATCATTCCTACTTGTGCTCCTAATGGTACTTTTCAACCCAATTACGATTTCTCATGTATACGCGAGATGCACGTGGGATGGTGCGTTTTGTGAGGGTGGCAATAGCACGCAGCCTTCTCATTACAGCAACTTTCCCATCATGAAGGGCTTTTATGAGTGATTGATGTCTCTTAAACAATGAGGCAAATGGGCTGTACCCCCTTAGTTTACCCTTTTTTAATGGGCCTATGAGTTTTGGACCCTTCCCCTCCGCACCTGTATTACGCACCCGTGTTGGAGAAACATAAATAATCTGATGTGAATGTGGGAGTTTTCGCATGTATCCACTTCTCATTATGGTTCTCATTTACATTACATTATATTTTTTTCGTATTCACGTGAAAAAAATGTAATGCAGACGTATCACTATAATCATATAATATATTATAGAAGCATACATATGATAATCATACAATTCAAAACCTAGGATGACCGCACCAGTTGGCAATATATATTTAACTGGTATAGACCGAATTGCAAAGTATGCAACTGTGCTTTGAATGTCACGATTGAGTTTATCCATTTATAAATAATAAAGGTATAATTTTTAATACTAATAAATGGATAAACTCGCAGAGTCCAATTGGATTTGTGACAAGATTCACCCACATTATGACACGTTTGTTGAATTGCTTGTTGAGTTTGGATATTGTGAAACCTATGAGGTTGCTGATGACTGGCTGTCTACAGAACTGAATGTGGAGGCTATGAATGAAGCTTTCTCTGCAAATTACCCACACAAAGAGAGGATGAGGTTCATTCTCGATATGATTTACCACCTTGGACTCGATTGTTACCCGGAGTACTCTATAGTTTCAGTTCGCACATTATCTCAGCTTATATAAATGAGTGACTTGAATCTGTTCCTGCTCTCCATCGCAGAGATTTTCGGTGATTTCAAATTCAAGGATTACGCACGTCTCGGTGGGATTGAGAATTTCACACAAGGACTAATAGGATATGCAGGTGTAATATACTTTTTGATTCGTAGTTTACGAGATGGGAATGTCATGTATGTAAACGGTATGTGGGACGGTACTTCAGCCGTTTTAGAAACTATTGCTGCGTATGTAATACTCGGAGAACGATTAAACACAGGGTATCAATACCTTGGTCTGGGTATGCTTATTGCCGGTTTATTTATTCTTAGACGCGGCGGAATTTCATATTAGTTTACAGTAGAATGAGTTTTTTCAATGTGACTATGGCGTGCATCGCAGAGATTTTCGGAGACTTTAGCCTCAAGGATTACGCACGCGAATACAAAAAAATTGACTTGATTAAAGGACTATTAGGATACACAGGTGTAATATACTTTTTGATTCGTAGTCTAGCGCAGGCGAATATTATATATGTAAACGGAATGTGGGACGGAATATCCGGAATTGTGGAGACGATTGCGGCTTATTTTATTTTAAAGGAGAAACTAAACACAAATGAACAATACATTGGACTCGGTTTACTTATGATTGGTTTATTTATTTTTAGAGCCGGTGGAATTGCGAGAGGTTAACCATGTACGTATACGTGAGAATAAACCTTTAGGTTTTACTGTGATGTTTTTTCTACTGATCTTTACAATTCGTCCATTTTCGGTTCTACGTCTTTTTACATTTTGTGTATTTTCATTGTTGTTATTTCTATTTCTCTTTAACCGTTGTGTATTTTCATTATTGTTATTTCTATTTCTCTTTACACGTTGAATCCTATGAGCCTTGTTTTCATACTCTACAATACGAGCACCGTGTGTATGTGCTCTGAACGGTATCTTCTTTCCTTCTGCTCTCATAATTGATTTTTGTTCGTTATTATTTCTAAAGTATTCTCTGCAAGCAAAAACAAAATATACACCCGGTCGTCGTCCCAAAACTTTACTCAGAAAATCTGGGTGGTTAAAATTGGATAAGAATTTACCACTCGGTAATGAACGAACCCCCATTGGGTCATCTGGATCTTCGTATGATAAACGAAGATCTGGACATGGTGGGCCAGTTGGAGTGTATATTCTTTTATACGCATTAGCCCATACATGAGATTTAAGATATTGCATTTTTCCATTTAAAAACTTTGAAATCTTAATCTTACTACCGAAAAATGTATTTACGAAATTTCTGTTTTTAATTACATTGCTCAATATACATATACCAGGTGGAGCCAGGAATACTACATACTGACCAGGTAACAGTTTAAATTTTTTACGTGCTACAGATTCTCCGTGACTATCTACAAAGTAAGCATGTCCCTGATTCACGAGTTTAGACATTTCCGTGTCTGGAGTTGTTTTATATTTCATAGATTCGCGTACAGCTTGTTTTGATAACTCTATAGCGTATTTTAATTGCTCTTTATACGTTTTAAGCATAGCTTCATTTTTTTCAGTTTTTATAAGTTGTTTCAAGTTTTTTATATCTTCTTGTATTCCTGCGATTTTTGGATTCATTGCTTGATACCTTCTAACCATTATTTAAATAACCGAATATTTTAATTTTAATGTTGATTGGATAACCGTCTCGCGTTATTGTTGTTATTTTCTCGCTTTCGTTTTACAAACTGTGTTCTATATGCTTTGTTTTCATACACTTCCATTCTGTGACCATGTGTATGTGCACGAAACGGAACCTTCTTTCCATTCATTCTCATATTACTCACTTTATTCACTTTATTCCTAAAATAAATTCTACACGCAAACACAAAGAATACACCCTTTCGTTGACCCACAACTTGACTTAGGTATGGTGGTTTATTGAAATTGTTTATAAATCTTCCACTTGGTAGTGACCTAATTCCCATATTATCTCCAACATATTCTAAACGTAAATCTGGACACCTTGGGCCAGTTGAAGTGTATATTCTCTTGTATGCATTAGCCCATATATGAGATTTAAGATACTGCATTTTCCCCGCTACAAATTTTGAAATCTTAATCTTGTTCGCAAAAGTGTTTTTAAAATTTGCGTTTTTGAGAACAGAGTTTAATATGCATGTACCAGGTGGAGACAGAAACACTACATACTGACCAGGTACCAGTTTAAATTTTTTACGTGCTACGGCCACCCCATGAGAATTTACAAAGTATGATGAACCTTGATTTATAAGTCTAGACATTTCCGTGTTGGGAACAGATTCATAACGCATGCTATTTGTTGCCAGCATCTTGGAGGCAGTTTTACTTGCATTAAGAGATGCTTTTAGTACTTCACGAGTTTTTTCATTTTTTACATTTTTTATTTCTTGTGGTAATTTACGTATACGGTTCTGTATTCTTGCTATTTCTGGATTCATTGATTTATACATTCGAACCATTATTTAAAAGAATACAATATTTTAAACTTAATGTCACACTATGACACACTCGGTGTATCAAAGGATGCATCAAGAGACCAGATAAAGAAGGCGTATAGAAAACTTGCGATGAAGGAGCACCCAGATAAGGGTGGAGATCCGGAAAAATTTAAAAAGATTTCAGAGGCGTATGAGGTTCTATCGGATGATGATAAAAGAAATCAATATGACAATCCTGCGCAAGATGATATGTTTAATTTTTTCAATCAAATGTTTCAAGGTGGCAGACCATCGCACAGGAAAATGGGAGACGTTGTGAGGGATATAGAGATTCCATTGGAAAAGATATACCACGGAACATCGTTAAAGTTCAAAGTGACCCTTAATCAGAAGTGTGAGCACTGTGAGCAGAGGTGCCCCATGTGTAAAGGTGTTGGTATGTTACGCATGGGTCACCCTATGATTCCTATGATGGCAATTGAAAGACCATGTGACCACTGTCAAGGGAAGGGTTCGAATCATTCCGGGTGTTTACAGTGCTCTATGGGTAATATAACCAATGAACGATTGGTGCAAATTAATATTCCATCCGGGTGTAATGAAGGTGAGACGTTTGTATTAGAAGGTTTAGGAGAACAGAAAAACAAGAAAACAGACATTTCAGGAAACCTTGTATTACGAGTACACATAAAACCAGATCCCAATTTCGAGAGGGACGGTGACGCGCTCGTATACAGACCAAAGATCCGGTTTGTAGAATCACTTGTGGGTATGCCCTTAATTATACCACACTTCGATGGAACATTCATGTATGACACCAGACAACTCGGGGTTATAGATCCGACTCGTACGTATGAAATACCAGGAAAAGGTATACGAAATGGATCATTAAAACTAAAATTTACTATCGAGTATCCAAAGAGACCTTGGACAAGTGAAGAGAGTTCTCTGATACGGGATTGTTTCGAGTTAAAAATAAAAGACATGTAATATATAATGAGTTGTAGTGTGTGTATAAGTCCATATACAAAGATATTACGAAAGAGGGTTGTGTGCCCGTATTGCGATTATGAAGCGTGTTCCACGTGTACTCAACAGTATGTATTGTCTACACCTGAAGCACCTCATTGTATGAATTGTCGTAAATCGTGGTCTAGGCATTTCATGTCTGACACGTTTACCGCAAAGTTTATGAATACAGAGTACAAGACATATCGTGAAAATGTATTGTTTGATCTTGAAAAGGCACTCATGCCACACACAATGGAAGAAGTTGTAAAAGTTAAGAATTCACGCGAAATAAATTCAGAGATTGCAAAGAATGTGGCAATGATTGGTGCACTCGAGATTGAACAGCGTTTTATGAATCCGGAGACTGTTGAACAGAAGGAGATGGAGTGTAATATAAGACGTCAGATTTTTGACCTCGCTATGAAGAACGATGTTCTCAGATTTAAGTTGAATACAAATCAAGTTTCAAAAACCGATAAGAGGGCATTTGTCAAAAAGTGTCCCGCTAACAATTGTCAAGGATATTTAAGCACTCGATGGAGGTGTGAGATTTGTGAAAGGTACACATGCTCCGAGTGTCATGAGTTAAAAGGTGATAATCACGAATGCAAACCAGAAAATGTGGAGAGTGTAAAGATGATCAAGAAAGAGACAAAGCAATGCCCTTCGTGCAACGCGACTATATACAAGACGGAAGGATGTGATCAGATGTTTTGCACAGCGTGTAATACCGCATTCAGCTGGAGAACAGGGAGGATCGAGACAGGACGTATTCACAACCCACATTATTATGAGTATCAGCGCCAAAGAGGTGGACTGGCTCGTGAGATTGGGGACATTCAATGCGGTGGAATGCCAGACATTTACACATTGAGACGACAGGTTCCAAAAATCACACTTGATATTCAGACACTCCATCGAAACATTCAACACTTTGAATTGATAGATATGAATCGGTATCGTAATCTGAATATAAACAACACAAACAAGAACCTTGTTCATCGCGTGAAATTCATGCTCAATGAGATGACAGAGCGTGAATTTAAACAGAAAATTCAACAAGTTGACAAGGACCTGAATAAACGAATGGAAATTGGGCAAGTTGCCACTACGTTTATTCAAGTGGTGACTGATTTATTCATTCGACTCATGAGTGACAAGAACATAAACACATTCACAGATGAATATAGAGAAGCTACAAAGTATTTCAATACACTATTCTATGAGATTTCAAAGAGTTACGGTTGTAGTGTACCACTCATCGATGATTATCGCATTTCATTCACAAAGTATTAACCACCTCTCAGACGAAGAACAAGGTGTAATGTAGACTCTTTCTGAATATTGTAATCTGATAGAGTGCGATCGTCTTCAAGCTGTTTACCAGCAAAAATAAGACGCTGCTGATCAGGTGGGATTCCCTCCTTGTCCTGAATTTTCGCTTTTACATTTGCAACAGTGTCACTTGACTCAACCTCTAGAGTGACAGTCTTTCCAGTGAGAGTCTTTACAAAAATCTGCATTCTTTTTTATTATAACAAAACATCTTTAACCAGTTAATTTCGCAAGTCTAGCTTCTAGTTGGTTACGTCTCAGGTTAACCTCGCGGTCTATGAGAGTCCCTTTATTATTGTGAGATTTCTTCATTGCTGACAGATTGTCATTTGACAGTTCACCAAAGGCACTCGTAGATCCTGATGCCGGTGTAGGCTTGGAATCTCCACCCATAAACATCATAGCAACTGCGATTACCAATAGAAGAGATGCACTCCCACCTATCCATGTATACACTTTTTTCTTGCTTGCGTCATCCTTATTTTTCGAATAACCATATACACCAATTGACATACCAATAAGACCGAGTACCAGGAGAACAATGCCGATTGTGTTCATTTAATACTGTTTAATATTTTTATTCATCAATTTTCCAAGTGCCCTAGCTACTGATAATTTTTGTCTCATAGGAAGGTTACTTCGGACGATTCTGTCAAGTGCTATTATATTTCGTGAAAGATTCTTATTTATTTTTAAGATGTTCTGCATAAGAAGAAGTCTGTCTATGTTTTTTAAGCCTTTTTGTTTATACTCGTCTGGATGTTGTGGATGAGCCGACTTTATAGGATTTCTCCACGCATTATACCCAGTTCCAACAAGTGTTTTTTTGACTACTGATGCAGTATCCAAATAAAGAAACTTGAGTTGTGGAAGGGGTATACTGAATCTACGTGTTTCTAATTTGTTTAGTATATCATAACTTACTCCTGGAAATTGACACAATACAGCATCCATAAGATCATGTTCTTCACTTCCTATCTTTATTGTTACGTTACAATGGGCGTATAGATATTTTTGCAATCTGGCATTTTGTAGTTTTGGTGTATCGAATTTAGTCTTTTTAAATATCACTTTTGCATCGTGTCCGAGATGTTGTGCAAATTGTTTACCTAGATTCAGCGTAAACTGAGTCATTTCTCTATAATTTTTCGCAGTTGGTTTATGTGAATATGCCCAAGTAAAATCAAAATCCTTCGATGGAAGTTTACGTCCAAGTGGTTTTCTATATTTTTTTGTCAAAATCTTTATCGCCATCCCACCTGTCAAAAATACACATTTATCTGTACCTATGTGTGGTTTAAAATCGGGCTTTACCATCTGTATAAACTTTAAAAACTCCTTCTCAATCTTCATTTAACCATTGTATGGATTATTAAATCGGTTACCACCACTCCTTACTGACATTGCCATATAACCAATTGATGCCAGTATACCAAGTCCACCACATACAACTGTAAATATTAGGAAATTCTTATTTGACAATTTTTTATTTCCGTAATCTTTGTTTTCATTCAGACACTGTAAACCAATTGCACTTGTTGCCATGAGACACACGCTGATAAGTAATGAAAGGAGTCCGAAAATAATGTCACCGGTGTCCATTTATACTTGTCAATATTTATTTCTGATACAATTCAATAACAGTTTTGATAATCTCGTGACGGACCACTTCATTCTCCTGAAACTGTACATGTGATATTCCTGGTACACCCATACCGATTCTGAGTAGAATATCCTCAAGACCATTCACATTCTCAAACCCCTTCTCACATTGTGACACGTCACCTGTCACTACGAGTTTTGAATCCTCACCGATGCGTGTGAGAACCATTTTCATCTGATTCGGGGTAGAGTTCTGCATCTCATCGGCGATAATCCAAGACTTTTCAAATGTGCGGCCTCGCATGTATGCAAGTGGACAAATCTCGATAACGCCATTACCCAGGAAGCTGTCAATATGTCTCTTTGTAAAATACTTTTTGAGAGAATCAAACATGGGACGAGTCCATGGATCCATCTTTTGTTCAATAGACCCAGGAAGATAACCATGCTGTTCATCAACACTCACAGCTGGTCTCGTGAGAACAAGCTTTTCCACCTCACCAGATGCAAGTTTCTGTGCGCCGATATATGACGCAATGAATGTTTTTCCTGTTCCAGCGGGGCCAGATCCAATCACAATTGGAATGTTCTTCGCCTCGAGCACCCGTGTAAACAGGGACTGACCTGCTGTTCTTGAAATCATTTGTGTAAAATCAAGCACCAACTTTAATTGAACCATCTGGGTATTTTGTAGTTGGATACGCCTCTACAAAATCTGGACACTTTTCCTTTGAACAGTCTACAAAATCATGTGCCCCAATCTTCTCTCTGAGTTTCACTGTATACCCACAACTCATAGACCCATATACTGTTGGTTTGGGTCCTGACCGCATAAGGCTCACGACGATCAATACAACAATCAAAATAGATATACCCCAATACCACTGCATTTAATAGTACTAAAGAATAATATCGTGTACATTTAAATGAGTGTAACTCAGAGGTTTGCAAATGCATTTGATTCTTCAAATCGGGCTCATGTAATTTGGCTCTCAAAGTTTTTTGATTTTGCAGAGAATCTGGCGAAAGAAAGACCAGATATAGACTCTATGCTCAACTCAAATCCAATGGGAATTGTGGTGAAAAAGGATGAGATGCTTGACTGGGTACAGATTCATTTTATGGTTTCCATGAAGTATGCACGAGATGTTCTCACAGGAAAGGCTTTCATCCCAAGTAAATATTCTCGAGTGTCCCCTTGAAATCTTCAGGTGAGGGATGTATATCAAGCATGTTTGATCTTATGATGAGATTTTCATTATCTTCTATTACATCTTCCACTATACACGCACTTACATTCATGCGTAGACACTCCTCGAAAATAGACTGTACATAAATCGGTTTTACTCTAAGATGTATTGGTTTAATCTGATTATTCAGTCTCAATCTACCAGGTGGGTTTGTAATATCTGGCCAGGTTCTGTTCTCCATGTAATGAGACTCGAGCAACTGTGCAATTGTAAAAGCCTGATGAAACTCTGCAAACACGACGAGCGAAGTGCGATCATTCACTCGACATGTGTAAGGAACTTTATTATTTGTAATCACGAACGCTTTATGACCATCCAAGAACGCCGTCGGAGGAGGCTTAACTAAGACTGCCATGTACACTTCTTAATATAATCAAATTATTTTTAAGTATAAAATCAGTTTTTTTGATCCATCTTGAAAATCCGTCCAAGTTTAACACTTTTATAGAATTTTCATCGTTCTCAATCACAACCACGGGAGTGTGCTTATGACCACTTATTAGTGTATACATTAAAAAATTAACACATTTTTTTATAAAATGGATTCATTCGCACAGATTAAAACCGAAGAGCTTACACGTCTAAAAAATTCTACAGATGTTATGTTTCTTAAGAAGGAGTTAGAACGTACATACAATCATCTGCCAGAGTGTGCTGCGGAGAGTCTATGGAGGACAAACAAACTGAGTATCATCCAAAACCGTCTTCTCACTTTAAAAACTGGAGCTTGTAAATCGTGCTCGTGAGTAAAGCCATAATCTCGTCTCTTATATTTTTAAGGTGTGTAGCACTCGCCAGTGGTTTCATGGCCCTGATGCGCTTTCTCAGGCCCTTGAAATAACTCAGTGCCTTTTTAGGATCTTGAATGTAACGAGAGTTTTTACGTAACCCACGAATCTTTTTATTGTATGTACCCTGATAAGCCTCTACATATGAATCTACCAGTGGAATTATACCCTCGTAATAAGACTGCAGTGCCATGTGCTGTGCATATGAATTTGTGCTCAAGTGAAACACGTGTGCCTGTTCCCGGGAGTTGAAGAGTGCAGAAACATACCGCGCATTCGCCATTTAAAATTATCATACATTTTTATTAAAATGTTACTTTCGTATGCCATATGTGTGTCAACGGAGGTTCAAGAGATTCAACATCTTTTGAGATTCCTGCGTGAAACAAAAGCAGTTGATTCTGAAATTGTTGTGCTCGTAGACACAACTAAGAACTTCCCAGAGGATGTTCTAGGTAAAGATGTAAAGATTATCCATAGAGAATTCGACGGTGATTTCGCTTCACATAAAAATTTTTTAAATGAGAATTGTTCCGGTGATTATATATTCAACATTGACGCCGATGAAATACCACAAGAAGGACTCATGTACACAGCTCTTAAGATTGCATCCGACGGATTACAAGATGCCGTGTACGTTCCTAGAATCAATATTTGCCCTGGATACACAGCGAAATTTGCAAGGGATCAAAAGTTTAATATCAACGAGATGGGGTGGATCAATTGGCCAGATTATCAGTGCAGGATTTATAAATGTGGTCTCAAGTGGAAAGGCAAGGTCCATGAAAAGATTGATACAAATAATCCACAGGCACTCGAGGCTCATCCAAAACATGCTTTGTGGCACATAAAGTCGATAGAGAGACAGACGAGACAGAATAAACTATATGATGAGATTAATGCAACGAGCAATTAACTATTACAGATGGAGCATTTGGTACTCTCCACATAACCGCCGGCAGCTCGCAATTTTGTTAAAAAGAAAAAAGAGTAAGAAATAAATGGAGAAAATTCTAGCAGCGCGAATTGCAACTGCAAAACTCATTTGTTATGGTCTCGAGGATACACAGGAATGTAAAGTGGCTTGGGACCAGGTTGAAGAGTATGTACGGGCTGTAAGAATCATAAACAAAAGAAAGAATCCTCCACCCAAGAAGGAGTATTCTGAAAGGGCGCTTAGAGATTATGAGTGTTAGGATATTAAATGCCACCAAAGGAAGAAGTGACGAAGAAAATTGAGGAGAATAATACATGGGATAGGAACAGTGTGTACAACAGGATTAACAAAGATAACGAGTATCGCCGTAATCGTGCAATGGAGTCGAGTAGACATGTTGTGATTCAGAACACCCTTGATCCCCACCGAAAACTCAGGGAGCGTCTGAATACATATAGTAACATACGTCATATGAGAACCGATTATAAGAATTATGTAAAGAGATTCGGAAAACCAGATTTCGAAGTATCGAGTAAAATTACAGAAAATTAATCCACTGTAGACATAAATGGACTTTGATTTCCAGCGTGTTCTTCTGTATGGTGTTGTTCTTGGTGTTATTGCATATTTGATTTATGCCCGTTACATAAAGAATAAGAAGTCTGATGACAAGCCCGTAGAGTCTGCACCGGTGTGTCCAGTCGCAATAGTTTCAGATAAGGAGGAGGCAAGTAAAGAAGAGTAGATGTTGTTGAGTATTGACGTCGGAATTCGTAACCTTGCAATGTGTTTGATGGATGAACGTAAAATCGTTCAATGGGACGTTGGTGGTGTACCACCTCTTTCGGATGACGGGCTTTATGAGAGTCTCTTGAAACACATAAAGACTAAACCATGGGTACTCGAAAGTGATACGGTACTCATAGAGAAACAACCAGATAAGAACCGTAAGATGAAATCAGTTGAGAATTTTCTGCACTCGTATTTTGTGATTCATGATAAAAAGGTTATTATATACGATGCGAGACATAAGATTCCGGATATTGCGGGTGCTGGAAAGCGCAAGTATCGTCAGAGAAAGAATGCTTCCATTGAGCGGTGTAGGGAGTTTATAAAAACAGAAAATTCTCACCTGTTGAGTTTTTTCAATTCGCATGATAAGAAGGATGATTTAGCAGATACTGTTATGCAGGCTCTTTCTTATACCCCTGTACCAGTGAAGGAGAAGAAGAAGCTCACAGCACGCAAACCTACGAGTAATCAATCAGAGACTCATTATTCAAAGGCGAATCTGGCTTGGCTGTATAAAAATGGATTGTATAAAACTGATAAGAGGTTTGATAAGGATCTAAAGAGGTATTATACGAGTCTCGAACAACTTTTATCTGAGCTTACATAAAATGGCCGGTGGTATATTCCCCGGTCAACCACTTGCATTGAACATCAAGTGTGTAATTTTTACACTCCTCATAGCCGGAGGTTACTGGTACTTACCTCCAAAAAATATTCCAGTGCTTGTGGCTCTGTTGTATTTCCCATATCTTGCACTCGCTTGGTATGATTACGTATACAAGTGTGAATACAAACTACAACCGACACTGTTTCCATTTGGAAGATGGCTATATCTACCATTCAAACCACAAGAGTATAAAGATGCGTACAGAGATTTACCAGACGAGTCTAAAGAAAAAATTGCTGAATGGGACCGATTCTTCTTCTTTATAATTCTCGGCATTGTTATAGTTGGCATTTCGTCGTTTGTAACACGATAATCGCGAAACACGCGCCAATCATGATACTGGTAGTGATTGCTTTTGTGACTCTCGGCCAGTCGGTCACTATGATATGAACCGGTAACACGGGTGGCTGCTGTGCTCTACAAAACGGGCACATAGGTACACACTTGGAGTAACAATTCAAATGCATTGTCTTTTTACAACAGTGCACTTGAACTGTAGGAGATGTGCCGTAATGTTCAAAACATATAGGACAATCGTTATCAGGATCCTCCATTTATTATCTGCGCTAAAATTAAATGTCTGGTAATTTCGGCATTGGTCAGAGTGGTGCGACGTGTTGGTTTCATTCGAGTTTGAATACACTCTTATTATCCGAAAATGGACAAAAGATACTATGGGACAAGATGCAAAAGGTGTACTCTAAATTTCCACAAAAGGACAAGGTGTATTTTGATTCTGATATCAATGCACCGTGTCCAGTGCGTAAAGATATCAAGAAGACGAGCATGGTGTATTTTTGGAAATTTCTAGACCAATATCTGTGCTCGCGTGGACCGGGTAAATTGTCATTATATCATGGAAAAAATGTACAACTCTTGAAGAATATGAACATTGTAGCTGGATCAGCTGCAAAAAGAGGCGAAAAGGGTGCATTCGCGACAAAAGAGATTGATGTTATATTGAAACACATAGGATTTACATCTGGGGATTATAATATAATTGACTTTTCAACTGCTTTAAACAATCGTAAAAAATTTGCAATACGCGTGGAGAGTAAAAATATAGTCAAACGAATTGACCTTCATAATTTAGATTTAAAACAAGGAAATTTTGAGCTTAGCGGGGCTGTTTTATTTGTAACTAATAATAAAGGAGTAGGTATACATAGTTCGCATGATGTATCGTGTGTAAAGAGAGGAAATAAAGGATATATCATTGACTCTAATCACCCATATAGACTATGGCCATGTGAATGGTGGAATAAAGATAAATTGACACAGTTTATAAATAAATCTGAATTATTCAATAAATATGAAAATTTTAGAAATGGTAAAATAACTAGGTATGGTTTTGAATTTCTCTTGTATACAAATAATACATTTACAGATAAGATTTCCCCCTCATGTAAAAGAGTCGGTAAACCAACCGGAAAACCAGCATATAAGCAGGTACAGATAATGCGGATGCTTGAAAATCTTGTAAAAAAAGCAAAAACAAGATCCGAGGCATTAAACCAATACAAACTTCTTAAAAATTCAGGCTATGTTAACAATGGAAATAAACACACATTCATATACTTTCTAAACAAAAAACAGTTTTCAACAACAGTGAACAAACCCCAGTCTTCAACACTCAATACAACAGTGAACAAAAAGGGAAGACCAATACTCAAGGGTCCGAAGGGTGGTCTGTATGTTATTGGTCCAAAGGGTAAGAAGATTTACAAGAAACTTGTACCGGCATCGGGTGTGAACACAAAGGGAAGAAATGTAAAAACTGGTGAAAGAGGTGGGCATTATGTATTAAGCAAAAAATCTACAAGGATGTACAAATTTTTTCATTAAAAGGACTGGTCGTATATAACATAAATGGAGGTCAAGCTCATTGACTGTATGCCATGTGATAATCTGGATGCAGCCATAGTACAAGCGGCTAGAGTTTCGTACGGGTCTGGAACAAAAACAATCAATGATGATCGCGCACTTCTGCGTTATCTCATGAGGCACAAGCATACTACGCCTTTTGAGATGGTGGAGTTTAAGTTTCGTATCAAGTGTCCTATATTTGTGGCTCGGCAGCACATGAGACACAGAACCGCAAGTGTGAATGAGATTTCTGCGCGTTACTCAATCATTACAAATGAGTACTACACACCGAGTCCATTTCGTTCACAGAGTCTCACAAATAAGCAAGGCTCAGAGGAACCAATGGAAGATTTGGAGGTGTACAGTTGGTATGTAGAGTCGTGTGAAAAGGCTTTTCAGACATACGAAAAAATGCTTGCAAAGGGCGTTTCACGTGAGCTTGCGAGATGTGTACTCCCACAGTCTACATACACAGAGTTTTACTGGAAGATCAATCTACACAACCTGATGCATTATCTGAAACTCCGCATGGACTCTCATGCCCAGAAGGAGATTCAGGATTTGGCAAGAATGATTTACACAGTCATTAAGGAGAAGGCACCTGTGACGGCAGAAGCATTCGAGGATTACATTGTGAATGCAGTGAATCTAAGTGGACCGGAGCTTTACGGTGGATCACTCTCAAAACGAGAGCAGACTGAGTTGGAGAAGAAGGTAAATGCGATCAAATCTTCTCCGTATATATAAGATGGAAGCATGGTTGGTTCTCATCATAATATTGGTATGCAGTAGTTTGTGTATTTCAAGTATATTTTCAACTTCTGCTGGTGGTCTTGTATATCTTTTAGATAAACAAGACAAGGAAAATAGTTTGATAGAAACAGCAATTACATCAAAGGTGTCAGTTCCGTCATTTTTGCAACAATATTTACAAACTTCTGGAACTGTAGACTGTCAGCCAATTGCAAACAAGTATAACGTGTATCCACCGAAAGCAGCTATATATATACCAGCCGGAGATGAATTGAATTCTTGGAATATGGCTGGGTGTAATGTGTATCCAAATCAAATTACAACATTCTCAAATGTGTACTCTCGTTTTAGAGACAATCCGTCTAATTTCGCACCATATGTAGGTAAACAGCAAGTTTCTAATTTGGTAAACGCGTATGAAAGACTATCATTAAAGATAGAGACGGGCCCTAAGATTTGTGTATACAAGAATGACGTTTTGGATAGGTGTACACAGGGATCAACTGAAACCGGGGACTTTAAATTGAAGATAATGCAAAATGGTAATTTATGTTTAACAAATTCAGATGGATCGAAAAAACCATGGTGTGCACTTACAGATTTAGATAATAGCTCTGTGTGTACGAGTGGAGATTGTAGAGGAAAAGTTACACCATCAGATCTCTCAAATGCGAGATTATTAACATTAGAAGAATATCAAAACTCACACAGAACTGCAAGATTATGGGACGATAAATTTTGTCTTTATCCAGATGAGACGATAACAAGCGCTCCGTTATGGTGTAATAAATAATGTTCAGTATAAATAAGATGGTGTGTGTGTGGGGTATTGGAGATTGTAAACAAAAGTCTTCAACATCACTTAACGTTGATTTAAGGACATCTGTAAAAGCAGTTCAAAATTTGATCACAAGTAATAAACAACAGTCACTTGCAGTTCAAACAAGTATAAATCAGTTTACGTTGGTTGTAGGGGGGAGTGTTATAAATTCAAAGCTAAAAACTGGTCAAAAAATAGATTCTAAAACACAGTCTAGTACAAATATTACACAAACAGTGAAACAAGCAATGATTAGTGAATTACAAAGTTCTGTATCTGCAGCTATTCAACAGGCATCGAACGCTCAAGCTGGATTCTTTGCAACTGGAACTGCTGAAAGTAAAAACAGAACCGACCTGAGAAACGCAGTTGAGCAAGCTCTAGAAACAAATACACTAAATGAGACAATTCAAGAATCTATAACAAATTCTATAAACGTAAACGATGCAAAGATTATAATTGGCGGAAGTATTATTGGATCTGATTTTGATTTTTCACAAGATATAGTCGCAACTGCTATCGCTTTAAATGTCGTTGACGCAGTTGTTCAGAATATTAACGAGAGTCTTACTACATCAGAGAGTAATCTGACTGTTACTCAGACTACAAGCGCTGGATCTACAGGTGTAGACGCAATCACTGCTCAGTTATTTTCATTTCTAAGTGCTTACAGGTGGGCGGTTATTGCATCTGTCATTGCTATATGCTGTATAGTACTTATACTTGTGGGTGGTGTTGCATTCCTAGGACAAACCGGCGCTGGACAAAATGCAATTCGAACTGGTGCACAGGTTGCAGCAGCTCGAGCAGGAGGTATTTAAAGAGCGAACATTAAAATTAACAATACACAACAGCAACAGAATACAAGAAAAGATATACCTCCACCTATCAAATATTTATTACTAATTCCGTCATTTGATTCTTTTATACTTCCGCCATTAGAATCTTTTACACCTCCGCCATTCGAATCTTTTATATTTCCGCTATTCGTTATTCCCGAGTTAACTGTAGAATCTTGTACATTTCCGCCGGTAACTACACTTGGACCACTCGGTATTTCTTGTAATGTCATTCCATCTCCCAATGACCCACTCGGAAAGTTACATGATGCTTCAATTTGTGATTTCACAAGACTCCCACCTGTAAGAATTTGTGTACCACAGCTTTGAATGTTTAAATTAGGACAGTTATCGCTTTGAGATACAGTTGCGGCTCTGAGTATACCTTTCGCATTTGCCTCTCCAGCTGAACATACACTCATACACACCGGCTTATAAAACTGTCGAATTGTATTCTTCACAGTTTCAGAAGCTGTAGGTTTTTTGAAATATGAATTCCATAATGAACCAGTCTCGCAACCAGGTATTGTATTTGAAGTGCACCCATCAATCTGTTTGTATACTGCATTGTAACACGAACATGCAGTATCATTTTCGTGAGTTCTGCAATATGATTGTATTATATTTTGAGCAGAATCATGGTAAATATCATCATCATATAAACTATTCAACATTGTTATTAATTCTCTTGACCATGTTATATTGGTTGGCAATCCTTGAATCTTTGATTTAAGTACATTTTGTGCATTTACATTATTATTAGACCCATCGCATAATGATTTGAATTTTGAAATTCCATTTGGATCAAGGTGCCAGTTTATACCTATAAGTTGATTTATCCTATCATCTCTGTTTATTACACTTGAACATTCGGTGTTATTTGCAAGGGTATAAAAATCAATATTATTGCAGTAACTGCGTTTTATATTCGTTGCGTCAGGTTCATTGAAATATGTACTCAGAGTACCAAATACATCACCTACATTTGTCAGACTAGAGTATGTACAATACTGTTGTACTTTGTGTGAACCTGCATCACATCCACCTATCTGTATACTCATAGGGTTTACATAATCTCCACCGGTTACTGTTCCGCGAACTGGAAATGTAGAATTACACAGGTTTGTATCATATGACTTTTGTAAACACGTATATCTAAACTCTTTTGTTCCAGAACCAGAATAACACCCACAGGATCCATAACCAAGTCTACCGTTTTCATATTGTCTACCTTTGTCACACCCTTGACCAGCCCTACAACCACTATGTGTGAAAGTACCAGGCCCCCATGTATCCTTAGTTTTGAAATTTCCTGTAATTGTACCTGAATTATACACTTCTACGGCAGGTACATATGACATTTTATTGTATACCTATATTAAAATGAATGCCTGGTTAATATTTTTAATGTTGATTATTGTTCTTGTAGTGCTTTTCACAAAAAAATCTTATTATGAAGCTGTAATTTCCAGATCTTTAGATGCTCCTTGTCCATCTGGATATAAGGAAATGGGTCGTGATTTATGTCAGAAAATATGATCGTCACAAAGTCAATGTATAAAATCGGAGAAAGACGGTACATTGATATCGATGGTAAACAAGTTAAGATTCGGTGGAGATACAACAGACCGATGATATCACAAGAAGGTCTCAAGACTATTTTTGAATACAAAGAAGGAGACCCGATTCATTGTAAGATTGAACACATCATATGGGAAGGTGAAGTTTACTTCGTGTTAAAAAGTATATGTGACTAACGTATAATGCTCACGCGAACCGGATATCTCACAAAAACAGACCCTGAGCTTAAAAAACAACTCACAGTGAGACCACTCGCATCGGGTGATTTTCCTAGACCTGCATCTTTCAAAGTGTACCG
>JACCDG011321021.1_pt1 | contig 33391 bp, 50 predicted proteins | sample 7442471 | NCBI WGS metagenome assembly JACCDG01 (sample SAMN15323444, study PRJNA562643) | freshwater metagenome | isolation source: river surface water | place: USA:Blue River Watershed | collected 2017-08-17 | reverse complement strand
TTCACGTTCATCTTTGGCAAGTTTTTCACGCCACAAACCACCATCTAAACTCAAATGCAAACTCAATTTGTATTTGAGTCCGCGTACTGTTAAATATTTGTCCGGATTCGATTCGATATGCATCGAATCCGGACGGTTGACATACAAAACAATCTCTCCGATTTCAGTTTCTAAATTGATAATTTTTTGTAATTCGGTGAAAAACATTTAACTCTCCTTTAGTGCTGATTCTAATTTTAACACCAGTTTGTTAAATTTATCAACAACAACAGCACGCGGACCATGAACACGAAGACAGTAAGTCAACCCACTACCACTCACTGGTTCAAAGGATATTGTGACGCCCTTTACAGGTGCATTTTTAAAACATAAAAAAGGAGCTATTTTCAAACAGCGAGCAGGGCTGTCTGAGATGCCACTTAAGTCGAAATCACGTGTAAGCGAAATAATATGCTCCGCTTCAGGTGTCTCAGTAATAGAACCAAGACGAACTTCCTTGCGAAATTCTTCGGGCGTCATGACTGCAAAATTGCCACTACCATAACGAGCAGTTTGATAGTCTGCATGATAGCCGTCTGAAATACTGACAAGTCGCACATTCAAGCCATTTTTGTGCTGTCCGGCATTCTCGATCAAAACCGTAGTCCAACCCCAATCATAATTAACAGGAGCTGTTGTGTAATATTGCTCTGCTGGGCTGGTGCTTAATTTCGTAGTGATTGACATTTTTATTCTCCTGCGTAGGTGGTTTTGTATGCCACCTACGCATTTTGACGAGTTAATTCACTTTAATCTTCATGCAGTTCGCTGACCTTTTCGCAGCTTGACGAATAAGGCGATGATTTGCCTAGCAACTTCTACCGGACAGTTGTCAATTTTTATCTTTACGTCTTCTGCGTTTTCTGCACGTATTTCAACGTGACAAAGACTGTTGATTCCACCATCGGCTTCTTTTCCAGGCTTGTAAACATAACGAGTTACGGTATCGCTCCCTTCACGATGTTCATCGTCGTTAAGCAGTCTTGCAAATTCAGAAGCAACTGCTGCTTTTGCAGCGATATATGCGTCTATTTCAGCAAGTTGCTGTTTGCCTTTTTGATATAGTGGTAAATAACCGTCGATAACACGTCTTTTAATGTCTTTTGCTGCGGATTCCGGGGTACGAGTTTCGCTTACATGAATGCTTCCAACAAGCGGATCATCTCCACGAAAACCGCTGGATGGGTAAACCGTACCGTGACTCCGGATGTACTGAGGGTTTACTTCTACTTTTTTAGTACGCGAATTGTGGCAGAAGGACAAGCTGGCACCGTTCGGTCCATCTATATTTTGCCAATGTTTCGCGTACTCCGGATCAGGAGAGCGAAATTTCCAACCAGGCAGGTGAGCAGCAATATTTTTGACGAATTCTTCAAAGTCGAACATGTTATTCTCCTTTTTTTTAAGACTTATGCTAGCTACGCATTTTGACGAGTTCATTGCGAACAATGCATGGGTCGGGTTAGTCTCCATCCACCATTGGCAAATTCATCCACTGCCTGGACAACTACCAGAGGAATTAGATGCCAATTTTTCTTTTCTGCCTCGTTGAGTAAATTTTCTTTTGAATAATTGCCAATCAATCTGTTGTTGGCGTCAAAGACATGAAAGCTATTATCAACATATTTAATCCAAACAGGCGTCAAAGCATGTCGATTTCGGTTGCCGCCCGACTTCATTTTATTCTCCCTTAAATTTCAAAAATTGATACAACTACGCCTCCGTTTTTATAACAACCATTCTTCCGAAGGCAATTTTCCAAATCGCTGCAAATGTAATTCGATCTTAATAAATTAGGGAATACATCATCCTCGGGCGGGCAATCATCTTGTTTGGCGATATTAAGAGCAACATAAATCGCGTCTTCCTCGTTGTTTTCTCGCCATTCATTTTGGACTTCGTTATCTCTCGTTTTTGTCACAGCCCATGCCATGTGAAGTCCCCCTTTTAATTAAGTTTGTAATTTCAATTCAAGTATCTTCATTCATCAACGTCACAAGGTGTATATTTAAGCCCTGTGGCTTTTAAAATGGCTTCTGAAATTTTCTTATCAAACCATTGTGACATAAATGCGTGAAGGATCACATCAATGGACTTGGGCTTTTTCCAAACAGGTACGTAGATGATTTCTGGGTTATCATCTGGTTGGGTTATTTGCTTAGCAGCTCGTACTTTACTTGGCACCAGTTGTTTACAAATTAACATCCATCCATTGCCTTGTTTTTTTATTGCCCATTGCCCATCGTCCATTGATAACCAAACGCTTATTAACCTCGTCAACTTGCACGTCTGGCTCGGTATTAAAAACATCTTTAAATGCTTGATTGATGACATCTTTACATTGATTTAACGACATCACACGTCACCTCAAAATTATACATTTTCACGCAAGGTGGCGGTGATTTTATTTGCCAAAGCTGTCTCGAACTCTTGTCGTTTCTTTTTATTTTCCCCATAATCCTGCTTGATAGCAGGATAAGTTTTAATAAGAGCACCTACCAATTGCCGGGCAACGCGGCTGGCAAGTAAATCTAAATGCATAAAAAACGGAGCAGGTAATTGAAAGCCTTGGAGTAACTCGCGGGAGTTGACTGCTTCTGTGGTGTCAGCCAAGGCAAGAAAAAGAATGCCTAATTCTGCAAGCTTGCTTGGCGGCAACGTCCGACGACCAGAAGGGAAGGTGATATGAATATCACTTTCTAAATTTTCTGGATCATAGCTAAATTTAAGCCCCTTTGATTCGTCTGGAGGAGCGTTGCCGTCTACGAGAGCGAAAATTGATTGCTGGCGAGCCATAATAAGACCCTCCATGTAGTTTTACTAAAAAACTACTGGTGATTAAGACTTATAATCCATGTTCTCTTAACTTGCACTGGATGTATAACACATTACGCGGGAAATACCCTTTTACTTTAAATTCAGGATATATATTTCCCGCCCATTCATTGAACACAGCAGGAGACCCATCGAATTTAGCAATATCCTTCCCTTCAAGATAATCTTGATCTGGAAGTAAAAATTTACATGTTGTCTCTGATTGATAACCAAAGCAAAACCCGTGCTGGCTCATTCTACGAGTATGAGATTGCAAAAACGTATATAAGTTTGAATCTAGATTTCGCGGAGCATTAAGAAGCATCAATAGCCTCTCTTCGCTTTTATCTTCGCCATAGACTATGAAGTTCAAAAAATTGACCTTAACAGCCTCTCCTAGATCTCGGTGCATCAGGAGATTTTCCGCAAGCGGTGTTTCCGCCCATGATCCTGCCATAAGACCATAAACAGGATAATCGAGCGTTTTCAAAAAATCTGTGCCGTCTTGCGGAAACAATCTCAAATCCAATTGATCTATCATTTTATCCTGCTTTTGTGAATTTATTATGATGCTTTGATTCTTCTCTCAGTGTAATTTGGTCCCTTGCGTAAATGCGTAAAATACAAATCAATTACGCTGGCTGGCTTCATTTGCCCCAAGGAAAACGCTTCCCCGGTACTACTCACCATTTGAATATCGGGACTAGATGGCGACTTAAATAAAAACCCATCTTGTCGATATTTTCTGCACAATTTAGCAAAGAAATCAATAATTTCCTCATCACTTGGCTCCCCGCCTCGTTGATGGCTCACAACTACACTGTCTTCGCAAACATTATATTTTGTATCTTGCCCATTAGCATCTTTCCCGGTTTCCTCGAAACCACCGATCGATTTCGTAAATCCCATCTTGCCAGTGTGTGGCAAGGATGCTATAGGATTTGGACCAACAATTTCGGGTGACGCCGAAGGATCTACCTCACAAGCCGGGTTAGGAATAATCTCAAAGCCCATCTGGGATCGAATATCACGTTGCAAATCAGCCAAAGAACGTGGCGGCGGCTGGTCTCTACCTTGACGGAAAGAAGTAATAACCACCATCATTCTATCGCTGTGGGCTAAGCTTAACAAATGAGAAATAGATCTATTAGCAGATTCTTTCAATACTGCATATTGCTTGAATGTTTTGAACATATCCTGGAGTCCTAAGTAACAAATTTATAATGTTATTTAGTTAATTCCAGGATAATTCATAACCTAAGTTTTATCGCTAGGACGCTTGTTTTTTTCGCATGGAAAATAATCATTTCCTTGATCGTCTACTAAGATCAAGCGACCTGCTTCTGTATCGTCGGCATTCACGTAAGGCTGAAACTTAACAGTCAACGCCCGACCATCTAAACTCACCAGCGACCCAACTGGACCCAAAAGACGAATATATTGTGCTTTTGTGATGTGTGGATAAAAAACACGATTCAAGTATGCTGTCAAGGCACCGACAATAAGACTTCGCACATCCACGCCGGCATCTTTTATTCCGGGCATTCTCTCGCACTCCACCGCATAATTTTTAGCGGTGAAAATTGGACAACACCTTGGGCACACAGATTCTAATTTTTGACTATTATTACTTAACGTATGTTGCTCGCCATGTAAACGTACTCGTTTGCTATCAAGGCACCAATTGCATTTGTATCTTTCTTCAATATAGAAATTAAATGCAATCCAGTCTTCGTTGGCTATCACTGGATAGCCGTTAACAAACCCCCATACCCGAAAGATAAGATCTGTATCGGGTATTTTGCGAACTTCCAGGGGATCATTTGCTTTTTGCCGACGATCGATATCCTCCAGATTTTTCCTAAGTATTTCTCGAACAGACAGAACTTCTTCATTCGGCATTGGTTGTACTCCTGTTGGTTTTAAACAATCTCATTCAGGACCAGAGGAGGGAATGTATTCTTCCTCTGGTTCTCCATCAGCAAACAAGACCACATCCTCATTACCGGCACGTCCTTTGCCGAGTTTACTTTTTCTCACATACTCAGCAAATAATTTTTTAGCCTCAGCTTTGTCTTTTCCGTCATATACCGTGCCGATGTTTCCAACTATGATTTGAAAGGACGGACCACTTGGGTCATCGGCAGTGAACTTCTTAGGAGCCGCACAAATGCCGGCTTCGATTAATTGATCTTCGATGTTAGCAAGAGCTGCTGCAACTTGCTTGTCGAAATTAACTTCTTGCAGAGCAGCATTTTCTACGTCGTCACGATCAATTACATCAATTGCTTCGCTGGTTTCTTCGATCCCATGCTTGAAACACACTTGTTTGATATCATCGTCTGAAACTTCCCATGCATTACTCATGTTTCATTCCTTGTATATGGTTAGTTATTTTCACCTAACACCATCTACGCATTTTGACGGGTTGCTTTTCGGACTGGAAGCTCGTCTGCTGCTTCTTTAACATCACGACACAATGCTTGCAGCAAAGGATAGCTGATTGTTCTCGGGAAAAATTTTTCCATATCAGTGTGCTTCTTGCAATTCAACACGCCACCTTTAGCCATTGGCACAGCCAGTCTTTTGATAATTTCCAAAACTGGAGTAGAATCAAGTAAGTTTTGTACTGGGTCTAAAACAAAATGTCGAAAACTAGCCTCTGATTTGCCGGTAATGACAATAAAATCCCTTATCATGTCTTTAAATTCTATTTCATCACCATTATCCACTGAATATGAAGTTGATACAAATGGTCCACAAGTGATAAACAATCGATATTGAGGCTTAAGTAATCGCTGACTACAAATTCCAAGAATTTTATTTTTTGGATACGCCGGGTGTGGGCGTGGGCGTTTGAAAACTTTAACCGTAATGTCGCTACACCGGAGTGCATAAGACACAATAGCGTGCGACATTTCGTGATGGGCTGTCCGAAGTCTCTCAGCCGGATCAAGGTGAGCTGGTTGTTTTTTAACTGGCTCGGGCATAATCTCACCTCCATATTAAATTACTGAATTAGCAAAGCTAATCAATAAAATATCACGCTATTCGACACGAGAACTATTTTTGATGGTGATAAAACTCCGACCTCTGCTAAAAAAGAAATCAACAATTTTCTATTTATTGCCCTTGTCTGTTTGGATTGTTCTTAAATGATTTAATATGGCATCATCACGAGAGATGGCATGTATTTTTTCACGTAAATTATCTTTCCGCATTGCTCTTGATAGCAATACCTTAGCGGCTGCACGAAGAATATCTGAATCTGCACATTTCATGATAATTTCAAGATAATTATTTTTAGCCGCCTCTATCTGATCAGCCAGAGCTACCGCACTTTCGTATACCACAGGCGTTTGATTGCTGGCCATTATTAATACTCCATGTTATTTGTTTTCAACATATTCAATTATAGAGAAATTTTTCGCCTAGTGCCTCCTTCGGTCTTTTTTTTCTTACTTTTGTAAGATCCAACAACTTTCTGTTGTTTGTTTAATTTATCCACAACAGCAAGTTGCTGCTCCCAGGTGGCATACACTGCTTGATAACACTTACTGGCTATTAAATATTCTTTGCTAGCTCTTTTTAGTGCATCGCGGATCATTGCGATGCTATTAAGGTTTTGCTCGGCAATGCGTAAGCCTTCTTGTGCTTTTGTTTTTAAGGTTCTCAGCTCACTACGTGAGGGGTTGATTTTTGTCATTATCGTTTAGCTCCTGTTTTTTGTTAGAACACTCTCTACGCATTTTGACGAGAACAGTGAGTATTTGTTCTACCCACCCCAATAGCTTTGAATCAATTTAGTCTTAATTTCCTCCACGCGACCAACATCGAACTTGCCATCACCAATGAAATCACAAAGAAACTCTGCTGTCTGATCCACAATTACGCTCAAAGCACCTTGAGTGCGATCATCAACAAAAATTGACAAAACCTGCTCAATCGTGTTTTCAAGAGCTATATACAAACGCTCATTCCGTGCTTCGGCTTCAACTTTTGTCTGAATTTTTTGAGCAATTAACCACTCCTGCAAAGCCACCTCTACATCAGAAAATGTGTACTTTGGACTGCCTATTGGCTTATAATTCAGTAGATTTCTAATAAACTTCGCTTGCCGTTCCGGACCCGCAAACCAGGTGTCGTAAAACCCCCCACGATCATTGTGAGCAATATGCCCAAAACATTGACATAACCGATTGTAAATTATGTTTGTAAAATCGCCTGGTCTGAATCCTTTGATAATAAAATTAGCCACACGATCAGCAAATTCACTTTTCAACACAGCAGGAGTGTGCTCAGTTGCCACGAATTGCTCTATTTTAAAAAATTTCTGCCCCATTTTTCACCTGTTTTTAAATTATTCCAACGAACAATGATGAATGTTTTGACACTCGTGACGCACAATTGACTCAAGATATTGCGGATCTACTGGTTTAATCAAATGAAAATCAAAACCAGCAGCAGCGGTAGAGTCTCTGTCTTTTTGTCGCCCGTATCCGGTAAGAGCCACAAACTTACAATTCTGATGTTTTTCTCGAATGTATTCGGCAACAGCACACCCAGACCCACCCAGCAAATTTAATTCCGTTAAAAGAACATCTGGTTTGTAGCCGTTATTCAACACCTCTTTCACGTCTGCAAAAGAATATGCAACTCTAACTACGTATGATCCGTGCATCTCTAATAGAATTTTAGTAGAATCAGCAGCATCGCGGTTGCCATCTACCACAAGAACATTACAGTCTTTCATTTAAATAACTCAGAGATTAATGCGTTGAATAACAGTGGTTAAAAATTACATTTTTAAGCCTAGTGAATTAATCTAGATTAGACAATATCAAGACGCAATTATCTCAAAACCAGGAGCAGTGGGATCGTATTCTGATAAAGGCACCACTTTTTCTGGTACTAGTATGATGCAATTCTTTTCGGCATTATAGTCAAAAAGATAATAAGCCCCGGCTCCAGCCTTTTGGACTTCGTTCCGAATACGACGACTTCCACTCCCTGTAACCTCAAGATTCATTCCACGACCTGCACGCACACCGACTTTGAAACTTTTTAAGATTTTATCTACAACCACCTCATACCTTTCTATGTCAGTAACGTGCTCTGGCTTGTCTGCAAATTGCCAACCAGGCTTCGTAGCAGGCTTGCCATCAACGGTAGTGGCTGGCGTAGTTACTGTTTGGCAGAGGCTGCTAGGGTCTGAGGACGACCAAACAAACACCCCGCCACTAGTGGCGAGCCAGTTCTTGATGTTCAAAGCACTTTTAGGGTTTATTTGAATTTTACTTGGGTTAATTGTAATTGGCATATCATTCCTTTACTTTCGTGGTATTATGGTCACCGAACCATCGGCATGACTAATCCAATTGTTATCTGGCTTTTGACTAATTCCTAATTGTGCAATAGGTTGTTCCCCATCTTTCTTTATTATTCCGTCAAATAATAAAATTACCAAAGATAAATCCGGGCCGACATAAGCCTCAATTCGGACTGGGCGGTTAATGGTCAAAAGAGCATGTGTTGTGCCGTTTAAGTCCATGTTGACCCATTTATTTTCATCCATAACTTCGGCTTTAACGTCTCCGAGAAGCATGACCTTTCTCCTATTGCGACTTAATTACATTCGCTACGCATTTTGACGAGTTCAAATATTCTCGGGGGCATCATCTACAAAATGATTGCAAACGCCAACTCCGCTAGTGTATTCTTCCTCTGCTGATTCCCAAATCAGGTTATGCACGCGGGTATGATGAGGACAAATTTTCCCATTTCGATAAGGTGGCCAAAAACAATGTGTGGCAAAATAGCAAATGGCTTCAGGCATATACAAGAAACCAGTAGTTTTTCCTATAACAATTACTTCCCGCACCCATTCTTTTATTTGCTCATTGGTATGCGGCCAGCAACCTTTTGGTCGAACAGGACAAAATGGAGTTTTATTTCCAGGCGTAGTGCCGGGAATGATAACGCGAGAAAGTGTTTCAAAATTGGTTGGAATGATTTGTGCGGGTCTAACTCCGATAAAATCATCATCTACATCAAACATGGTTGAACTTACTCCAATTATTTCAATACGAAACGAGCCGACTTCTTTTAAGAAGTCGGCTCTGTGTTTTGGCAGCAAGTGAATTTTAGTCGTCTAAATCGTCCAAGTCATCATCATCGAGGTCGTCATCGTCCAGGTCATCATCATCGTCAAAATCTTCGTCATCTAAATCATCTTCATCGTCATCGTCTTCGTCGAAATCTTCATCGAAATCTTCATCATCGTCATCATCAAAATCTTCGTCATCCAGGTCATCGTCGTCCAAATCACTTTCGTCGTCTTTGCTCATAACGAAAATATTGGTGCGAATAAAACCATTGCTTTTGTCCTGGTCCAAATCATTTGGTGTCGCTGTTTCAGGAAATGCCATGTTTAACTTCCTCCATGTTGGGGCAAACACCCCTTTTAATAAAATCCACAGCCCTAAAAATTATACCGGGATAGAGCGGGCTGCTACTCTGATCCCATCAAGAAAATCCGTTGATCCGCTGTTGTTTTTATTCTCGGATTTTTTCTCGGATTTTTTCTTAATTATCCCCCACCTTCTCAGTGACTCTATGCCTTGTGGAGTTATTTCTAACCCCTTGGTAGTAGTTCTCACTAACGGTTGTCGGTCTGCCGTGCTAATCTGTAGTGGCGGTAAAACAAATTGCTCTAAGTCAATTTCCTCCACTCCAATTTGATCAGCCACTCGCTTCGTTGCTAGCGGGGCACATTCATTGCTATTATCGGTACTGCGGTTATTGAATAAAGCCGCAAGTAATTTCAAATGCTGAGTAGTAAAGCCTTCTTCATTAATTCCATTACGATCACCGACATATTTGCAAATCTGACTCCAGGTCATTTCACTTCGCCGCAGTGCGGCAGTTTTGACTTCTCTTGCGAAATCAAGTGCTTGACGAGGTATTTGTCCACTATAGCTGGCAATAATACGACAGACATCGCTTGGAAGATCATTATGTACACTTTTAACCATTTCCGCCACTTGATCTATAGTGTACGGATTCAAGAATATTTTGCTAAATCTTGTATCAAAAGCCTTATGTAATTTTCCGCGATGAGTTGTGCTAATTATCCACAAAACATTACGACAATTACAAATCGCATCATTCGTGATTAAAGTCGCGTCATTCCTCTCTGTTGCCTTGAGCAGCCAGTCGCCTCGAATGGCGTGTGCTTCATCGAAATAAATCACACATGGCGGACACTTGTACCGACTAATGCTTCCGCCGCCACAAGACACTAGCGGAACGCCAGATTGCTTAAGGACATCCATTAGCCTTTCTAATAAATCAGAAGTGTTTTTGACACTTCGGTCACATTCCACGAACGGAAGTTTAAGTCCTTTGGTTGCCATCATTTTAGCTAATGTGGTCTTGCCGGTAGAAGCCGACCCAATTAAGGCAATGCCATTTGGACCTGCGTTGTGGTTTGGCTTAAACAAAGCCTCGAACAACATGTCGCTGAGTTTATCAATCGCTTCATCATTGCCAAAGTACCCATAAAAAGGCCCGTCTGGGTTTTTTCGATCAAGAAAAGCATTAATTTCCTCAGCAGTCGGAGGCTCAATTGCACTTCCATTACCACAATCGGTGCCAGGACCAAAAAACTTTAATTCTTTTTGCCCTATAACCGCATTGTTAGCGGAATTTTTCAATAGTTCTTTGTCCGCCACTGGCTTCTCCCTTTTTTACAGACTGCAATACGATTGGTGATGCGTATCACCTACGCATTTTGACGGGTTTAGGTTGCCAAGATTATTTTTTTTGCCGATCTAAAAGCTTTCAGTGCATGCTTTTTTTGGATACCACTTTTATCGGCAAAACCTTGGAGTCCACCACCTAGCAATTTGTGCTCTATGATTGCTCGCTGCATTGGGGTCATATTGTCTGTCATATCCCGCAACAAAGTCTCAAAATTTGCACTTGATCCTGCTGGGATAGGATCATTGTTGATTTGTACAATATTACTGGTAGCCTGTCGTAATTCTACAAATCGTTCGTGATTTTTCAAAATATAATCTGCAATATTCCGCTCCGTGGCTGCAATTGCCATATCTCGCATTTCATTTAGAACAATAACTCTGACAATTTGTTCAAATTTAACAATGCGTTCCGCATCAACTTCGGCAGCACGAATCGTATAATAAACCATTAAATCTTGCTTAAGTTGCTCTGGCAACTTAATGGTTGACAACTTCTGACAATAAGTAGTGAGCCAATTGTTCACTACTGTTGTAAGAAAAGTACTGAATTGAATATCATAACGGTTGAATCTGTAAACAGCGTGACAAAAAGCAGTCATCGCCTCGCTATTCAAATCACGACGAATATGGTACGTGTTTTCCCTTGTAAAACGCCGTGCCATGCCAATTTTTTTTGTCACACACCCAGACAATAATTTAACGAATCCTTCTAAAAGTCGATATTTAATTTTTTCGACTTTACGGATCGCGTTTTTTTCTTTTTCACTTACATTTTTGCATACTTTTACTTCACATGCCGTCATTTGTTCTGTGTGTTGTCCGAGGATAAACTTGCGATAAATATCTCGCCGCTCCCAGGACATGCCATTTTTTCGAGCAATGGCTTCTACGGTTAGTGTGGCGGTAACCATCACTTCCTGAAATTCATTTTTCTCTTCTGTTTTTAATTCACTGTGTGTGATTCCAGAAAAAATATCATTACTCATGATTTAAAATCTCCGTCAGGATAAATTGGTGGCATTTAATGCCACCAATTTATCCATCTGGTGCTTGGTTACAACACTTGAACTAATTTAATAAAAACACTAATTGTTAGTTACAATATTTCCTTCTTCATCCAAGTCTAAATCCAAATCATCTTCGTCCATTAATCCGGCAGCTCCAACTCCTGGAACTACCGCTTCAAATTCTTCTGAGTCATCATCAACACTAGTATCAGCAGAAGAGATGAGTACACCTCGACTGTCGTGCTCGCCCAACAATACGCCCAACGTAAATTTAATTTGAGCAGCAGTTGCTCCCAACCAATCAGAAGGCGGATTTTTGTATAACTCCGTCATACGCTTTGTTGTCAATTTACCTTTTTTCCGATTTCGCGACCCACCTTTAGCAGGTCGTTTTTCGGCAGCTTGTTCGGCGTTCAACCCGTCTTTGGTCTTGCCTTCGCCTCCAGATCGACGATCCAAAACAATTTGATGGGCATCTTCGTGACGCAACTTTCCGCTTTCGAGCTTTCTTTGCTCGCCCGGTTCCAGTTCCAAAAATTCGAGCCATCGTTCAATGGTTTGCTCGGAAACGCCATTTGCTTGTGCGACTTGCTCCAGCGTGGCACCCTCATTCAAGGACCGCCGATAGCCTTGTGCTACAATGATCGGTGATACTTGCTTTCTTTGGGCGTTTTCGTCTTTTTGTAAAGCACCAAGAACTAAACCGTTGCCTTTGGTGATTTTTGCTTCGATATCTGGAGAGCCAATCATACCACGGCACCAAAGCCATAGCACAGCAATCATACGGCGGTGACCGGAAACCAGGGTAAACGTTCGTTTGCCTCCCTTTTTCCCGTTATCTTTAACGTAGGCTGGGTGCAATTGACCTTCAACTCCGCTATGAATACTCACAGCCAAATCAATAATGGTTGGATCGGCTGGATTTTGTCCTTCGTATAATTGCATAACCCGGAGGAACTCAGCTCGATCAGCGGGGTCTTCACTTGTCGCCAAATTCCATAATGGCTTATACTCCGGATGGCTCGGAAGTGGTTCGTACAACCCATATCCAGCCTCCATCATAGCTGCTGTTCCTGGATATCGATGGTTGTTGTGTAAACTACTTGTGATAATCCGGGCATCAATCCGGTATACCTTCTTGCTGGATTCCTTCACTCCGCTTTCTGCTTCCGCAGGCGATTTCTTCGCGGGTGATTTCTTTGAGGCTTTTTTGGTTGCGGTCGTGGCTGGAGTCTTCGTCGTCATGTTTTTCGTCCTCCGTCGTTTATTGGTCGAATTTAACACTACCCGGTCTCTACGCATTTTGACGGGTTCGTTGTCTTAATCGACCTTAAACTGATTAAGCCTTATTAACACACTGCACATTGTAGGGAAAATTTCTTAGCAGAGCGTGAAATTTTCCCAAAAATCGAATGTTTGTTAAGTCTCGAACTACAACGCCTACGCATTTTGACGAGTTCGAGTAGTCTCAACTAACTTAACGTCTATACTGTTATGGGGCATTATGACAAACTGACAAAAATTGTCAACACCTCATAATTCATCTTTTCCATTTTTGTTCTTTGTAACTACTTTCATCATCTTCATAAAGCTTAACTATAACTTCGCATCCGTCGTGTGGGAGAATTAATTTCTTGACCACGCCAGTGTGAACAAACATTCTGAATTTATAAGGAGCTTCGCGATCCTTATTGAGTCGGCTGTATATTGTTTGTTTGCACATAACGCCATCATCGTCTGCTTCTAAAGCCGCTTCCTTCCATCGACGATTATAGTCATATACCCACATCGAACAACCAGGTGGATTTATTACATTGACCACGGATTGTCTTTTAAGTTCAACTATAAGAGTTAAAACCGGACACTGATCATCTGTACCAATGGGCGGTTTTTCCAAAAGTAATACTCCATTTTATTAAAAGCCACAACCAACTTTGGTCGATATATTAACACAATCTGACTGTTCGGCGTGGCTGTAGCCAGGATAATCGAAATAAAAATCTATTGTATCGTTTAGCCGATCAAATGATACGGCTAAACAAGAATCTTCGTTAAATTGCTTGTTAGTATTCCAGTTTATGCCAAAGGCTGCAAGAATTGCCTTGGTTTCTGGAAGTGCAATTAAAGGATTAATTGAAATATGACGAGAATATTCTCCGTCTTCTAGTTCTTCTATTGTGAACGCAATTGTTATGTTTTGTGCCGTAAATTTTTTAGTATACAAAGTACAATCGAACCCGCGTATGCTAATATCAGTATTTTGCAAATCTGTGAAAGACAACGGGTTCGCCTCGGCGTATTGAACCATTTGTTTGCACAGTGATTTATCGAAAATCAAAGGCACCATCCACCTCCTTGCACACAATTTTAAGTATATGTAGAGTTAAAACTTAATTCAACAAATCTCTTCTTTTTCTTGTTGCCATGTTGATTTCCCTGGCGTGCCATCTGGCAAGGAAGTTTTTGGTGAACTTTTGCCACAAAAATCGGCGTAATCACTTATGCTACCATCTTTATCCCATTCTCCATTTACGCCACTGAATTCTGATGTATACTTAATTCGACGATTGTTACCACGTCGAATATTGCACACAAAACTACCAACATCAGCAGATACCGAAGCGTGGTCTAAAGCATCGTTTATCAAATCATTAAAAGCAACCCAATCAGCTCCTTCAAGATATTTTGACTTTCCACCAAACGGTTTATTTTTCTGAAGTGGTGCATTGCACGCACCAGCATGACTTCCACAATATACTTTTGATTTTCGCAATCGAACATTATGAATAGTCAGAACCCCAGTGAAAATTTTACGATCTTTCCGCTTGACACCAGCATCTCGAATATCAAATGTGAAACGGCTGACGCTTCCTAAGATATTAATTAAATCACTAACCTGGGTACAAGTGTGTTTGCTGCGAATCTTAATTTCTATGGCCATTATTTGTTCTCCGTTACATGATGTAATTTTAACGGCTACGCATTTTGACGAGTTCGTTGCACAAACTTGCACAAACAAATTACCTACCTGCCGCCATTTCTGCTTGTTCGCGGATGCAGTCATCAGCAAATCGCACAATTCTTGGATCGTCAGTTATCCGACCTAGAATTTGATATGCTCGAATCCCAGGAATTGGCACTACTGGTTTGTTGGAGCGTTGATCTTTCATGCTATACATAACGGAGTCGGCTTCGGCGAGTAAATCACGTGCCTTATTCACGCACTGACGTTCTTTAATAGTAACATCTGATCGTGCCGAGTATTCATGGTATAAAACTTGCCCGACTTTTTCCAATTGTCCAAAGCAAACCGAATAGTAAAGTTGTAAAGACTCTACTAAGGCAGCCAGCTCAACTTCGGATAATTCACGACCATCAATAATAACTGACCTCATTGTGTTCTCCGGTGGTTGTAAATAAAATCTAAATCAAACACATTAGGGCATTCGTCTGTGTCCTCCAATACTCTTGGCAACACCATCTGCTGTTTCTCCGTGTGCAGAATACTCGCCGTTACGAGCAATATGTCCATAATTAGTCTTAAGTGTGCATCCCTCTCCTTGTGATACCCATGTTGCTTGGAACACTTCTACTCCAGCAAAATCCTTAAGTTTATTTGCACAGAGCGTTAATTTGCCGTCCAAGATAGCGAGACCGCGATTTTCAACCTGTGTTGTCCAATTACTCATAATAAAATAACGGTGCTCAGAATCGACTCGCTTATCATTTGTGCGAATGCCTCCCGACCCCTCCCAGGAGATGGCTTTAACTTGATCAGGTGTATCCACAAATTGCACACAAGATAAGTGGTTCCCGTTTTTCGTTTGACGGAAAGATACTCTTTGCACACATGCCATAAATTTTTTTTTCTTCATGGCAAAAAGTCGCTGTTGTCGATTTTTAATTGGAGGTTCAATATTTTTTCTTAAATTTCTCTGTGAGCGGATCACGGAAAATTCATTAGCAAAATTATAAACAGCATCCACACGCTGGTCGTAAGTTTCATAACCATTACCATCTTTTACGAAATTAAGACCTTTAATTCTTTTTCGTATTTCTGACTTGGTTATTTTCGCCCCTGATTGCACAAGGCTGGCTGCGACTCTTCGCAAAATTATTTCATTATTAGTCATATTAACAAAATCCCTTCGTCTTTTCTGATGTTGCGTAAGAGCCATATTAATCACAACTTATTTGTTTTCGATGATCATAGTTTGACTCAAAGTTTTTGAATAAGGAACATTGCCTACGCATTTTGACGTGTTCCGCATCTTTTCGGGGAAATACCTTTGCACACAAATTCTGATTTCCAAAAACCACAAAGGTTCTATTGAATTTAAGGGAAAGTTATTGCACACAAAGTTTTTTTAATTTTTATCAAATAGAAAAATGCCGAGTAGAGGTGATAAAATATCGGCATTGTTGGTGTTTCCTGTGCAAACAATTGCTTAAAATCAGACCAAGCCACAAAGTTCTAAAATATTTTAGAACTTTGTGGCTTGGTCTCTAAGCATCGCTCATATATTTGAATTCTTCTATTTTCCTCAACCTTCCATCCCAATAAACTTCATGACCAGCCTCCAGGAGTGGTTTTATTTTGGATGGATAATTATTTCCATCTGTCCAAGTGACTCGATCTTCGTGATGCGATTCAAGAATCACATTCATGAAACTTTTCCATAAATCTAAAACCGCCTTATCCACACAATTCGAATCAATAGAATCTAAATCCTGAAGCCATCGTGGTTTTTCAATGTTGTGAGACAGCACAAACCACGGAATGTACATAATTTCGTTGATTGTTTCTTTGTGCGGACCAAAAATGAAACTGCTTCCTTTTAAATCTTCTAAGGTGATTTTTTGCTGCACAAAAGAGCGAAAAGTGCCACTCATACTGATAAAATATTTACGTGTCATATTTACATTATTTTCCTTGCGTATATGGCGGGCAAGGGTCAGCTTAGTTAATTGTTAACTTCCCGGAGGGGAAGAAAAGTTTTACTTTTTGAGTCTTCATTCTTGAAAAAAATAAGTACCTGAGTATTGATTTTTGGTATCCCTATCTTGAACAAGTTTGTTTCCCCCATAAGGGGAAGCCCCTCTCCATTAACAATCTTCCACGCTGCCCTTGCCCATGTATAATCATATGTTAAAAATTATTCTAACATATGATATAATTTCATTTTATTTGCGTGCAAACTGACTGCACACAAAATGCAAATGGACTTACGTTACGATGATAAATTCACAATCTCATCGGGGATATCGATAAAAGTAGTATGATTATGTTTATCAATCTGTTCCTGAAGGCTGTCCACTACACCTTCAAGATGCTTCTTCTGCTGATCGATATCAGTTTTCCTTTTAAAAGCAACGCGATAAGTCCCGCCATTGCCATAAGGATTTGGTGTAAAGCCATGAGCAGTCGCAAGACCAGAATAAAATGTAATATCGCCTTTTGCTTCGGCGATTTCGTAGATAGCTTTTTGAATTGATGAATTTGCGTTTGCAATCATCAATTTAATAGTAACAATAGATTTTTGTAAAACTTCTCGTTTCTCGAAAAGATCACCAACATTAATTTCAGGGCTTTGGAGTTTAACTTCTTCTGTGTTAACAGAACCATTTGCTGGTTGCACACACTGAGAATTGTATGTGACAATGTCACTTGACACTTGTGCTAAACGCCCACCGAGACGGTTTTTAATTTTTAGTGCTCGTGCCAAGGTTATTTTTGCCATATTGCATACTCCATAAATTTCAAATATCTACATGTGGTGATCTTACTAGTTTTATTTTGTTATGTCAATCTTTTTTATTAGATTCAACTTGTTCTTTCTTTTTCTTTTTTTCGGGTGGTTTAGGCATATTCATTACCACACATCCGTTTTCAATTACTGGCTCCATTCCATTTGCCGTTTGCAATCGAAGCTTGTCGCCTTTAATTACCAGGTGCCCAATTATTTCGCATTCCGGACCACGAAGAATAAGTCGCTTGCGTTTCATGCGAATTAGTTTTGCCACCTTGGCAATGGCTTGGGCTTCTAAGTCTGGCATATCACCAATTTTTTTAAGTGCCTGAACTTTTTGGCGAAATTTTCGGGAATTCTTCGGCATGGCATCCTCGTAAATTAAATACATCACTCTCAAATCCTATGGCATCAACATAATGCTCTTGAAAAATAGGATATATCTGCAAACTTACTTCATACAATACTTTTTATTTTCAAGAAAATAAAAAAACTTAAAAAAATCACAAAAACAAGACTGGTAATTCCAATCAATAATCCGACAGCCCAGCCAGGGGAGAATTTTCCTACCCAATAACACTTAACTTTTTCATCTCCGCGTAATTGGTATTCCAATAACGACAAAGGGCAGTGACGAAAAATTATTTTCGCAGTAAGTAACTGTGCAGCCACACTTGAGTAAATCAATATTGAGAAAGCATCAATAAAAAAAGCAGATATTTTATCATTGCAGGAATAATTTATAAAAATATAAAAATTTACTGCACACGATACTAAAATGCCACAAGAATAAACAAGTAAGGACATTTTATACAGATCGTGGAAATATCTTACTCGCCAAGACCATTTTGTGTGACTGTTTTCCATTAATCCTTTGGCCTTTTTGATAGATTTTCTAAGAAAGGTAAAACATAGTACGGAACCAAGTCTTTCGCCACTTCTTTCCAATCTTTAAGTCCAACGATACTTTTCACAAGGCTGGAACTTGCAAACCGAATAATTTCTCGTTCCTTGCCTGATGATAACGACTTAACTTGATCAGTTTCACCAGGAGGTTGCACATAAACAGTTTTGACCTCTGGCACTAGCCATTTGTTGAAAAGATACATGTTGTCTTCATATTCTTTGGTCGTGTTATTATGAAGTCCTCGCAATAACACGTTAGCACCAAGATCAGCCGCTTTGCGTGCCAAAAAATCATCATCAGACAGTACCAAAAATTCAACATTCGAGAATTCATTAGCCAGATGACGGCACATAGTTATCCGGTCAAGTGGTGGGAAGGTATATTTCTTCGTCGTGTTTGCCGTCATGACAAGAAATACTTTTTCGTAAATCTCAGAAGCGTATTCAAGAACCCAACGATGTTCATTAGTGACAGGGTCGCCACTCAGCCCATAGGCGGCAATTTGGCTCAAGATAAATCCTCCATGAATTTTTAACCAAATAAACATCGAGACACTATATCGATAAATTCACATCTTGGCAAGAGAAAGAATTTTGCGGCTTTTCTTACCTTTTAAGCAATGTTGATTAATCTTAAGTTGACTGCACTACAGGCAAGCTACAGCCATACTTCCTGGGCTGTAGCTTGCACACAAAATGACTTAAAATGGATATTCGTGGGCAGGAATTTTAGTGGCATTGCACAAAAACAAGGCAAGATAATGCAGATCGTTAACTCCGTGTCTGTCGAAGCCTTTTTGGATGTAATCCTTATATGGCTCAACTACTCTTTCAAACATCAATGTAAGGTAAGTTTTTCCTGGCTCGATTACAAGCGTCTTTTTTTGACAGCTTTCGACAAAATTTTGAGCAGCACTGATCCCCTCTGGAGGGAGGATATCATCGATCTTTATTGATTTTTTAAACTTTTTCTTGAGAGTTGTAATAATTGCTTCAAATTGCCCAAGATTCCAGGCATTTTGAAGCCAGTAAGCGAAAAATCCGACATCTGTCCCGATAGATTCAAAAGCCTGTTTGTGAGGTAATAATAAAGCCTTTGCTTTGTTTGGAATATCGTTTGGATCAAAGCCTGGCTTCCGTGAATTGCGAATAACTTCACTGCAAAAACCGCTAACAGAAGAAACTGCACATTCAGGTATGACCTCCCTAATGTCCTTATTTTGCCAGTTTTCGGGTAACTTGTGGTCAGCCATTTCGCTTCTCCATTTTAATTTGTCCCGGCGACAATCTCACCTAACTACAAGGCATTGTAGAGACAAATTTTGATTAGCGAAATAATTATTAAAAGGAGTTTTTAAGTGGTTAAATTTCCCCTAAAAAATGGATATTATTAAAAAATACTTGCACATTAATGCAAGTATTTTAATTTAAATCATGCACACAAAAAGTAATTAGGCTTATTTTTGGCGGAAAATTCATTGGGTAAATTTCAAATCAATTCCGACTTTTTTACCCATTGCTTGGACAAATCCACAAATAGTCATTTCAATTTGTTCAATGGAAGCATTTTTCTTATCGAAATTATTAGGATTGTCATCGTCGTCGTCGTCGTCATTATCTTCATTCGGAATGCCGAAATTTTTCTGCATGTATTCTGCGAGATCAGCAGATTCATAAAGAAGGTGCTGATCATTTCCGAGTGGGTTGTACTTTAACAACTCTTCAAGAACTCGTAAGTAGAACTGTGGTTCGGTTAGCATCGGTTCACCTATTTTTTAGTTAATAACTAAATCGACACAAGCCACAGTATTCTTTAGGTACAAAATATTATTGACGAAAATTAAATAATCGGATCAATTATTTTTGTTTTCTTGCATCATAATTTTTTGTCTTTTCTGTGTCGTCGTCATCAAAATCTTTATCATCGTACTCAAAATCATCAGCGGTAAGTTGATCAGAATCATATGAACCAGCAAGTTCTTTTTCTACTTCTTTTTCTCTTTCTTCATCCGTTTGTTGATTTGTCTTTGCTAGGGAATCCAAGAATGATTCAAGACCACCGTCGTAATTTTGTTTTTGTTGCTGTTTTTGCTGTAGTTGCTGTTGATATTGTGGTTGTTGTTGCTGTGGTTGTTGTTGTTGATAACCTGAATCATTGTAATGAGCATCTATGACCGGTCCAGACATTCGCCGAGGTCTTTGTATGTTGTTTTCAGGAGCTGGTGGTTTACCGAACTTCAATGCTCGTCCTTGCACTTGTTGCTGCACATCATTTAAGGCAGTTTGTAGAATTTGTGATATTGTATCAAACCCTACTTGTAATCGACTATCCCCTAAATCAATGCCAAGATTATCTAATCTTGTCCGGAATTTATTAAGGTCTTCTATAGCTGATTTAATTTTGGCTGGTACTGCGACGGCGTTATATGCTTGTCCAACTGCATTGGTAGCATTGCGGAATCCTTTGTTAACTTTGGCAGCAAGGCTGCCAAGTGGTCGTCCGATTGCCGCATTGGCAACACCGCCCGCCACCCCCTTGAGTCCAGTCCACCAGCTTTCAGTTAAATTGTTAACAAGGACTGCCTCGTTAACACAACCCTGCTTGGCGTGTGATTTAATAATATGATAAGCCGTCTCGAATACCATTTCTGGGTCTAGGTTAAGTCGTAAAATCGTCTCGACAATTTCTTGATCTTTTTTGGTATTGACAAACTGACTAAAGGTCTTCATTATTCTTTATTCTCCAAAACTCGTTTTTCGCGGAAACACAGCTTTGCTTTATGTATGTATCCAGAAATATTTATTACCAAAATTATCTTTAAAAAGGACAATTCGATGAATGACAACGAAGCTCTCAAGTTAATTTACGAAGAAGCTGATAAGATGAGAGATCGTAATGTAAGATTTGAAATTACTGCTTATATTTTAATGATTTTTGTTGAAATTATTATTGGCACAATCGCATCCTTATTGCTCATTTGGAAAACTTTAACGCTTATTATGGGAGTTATGGTCGTAATTCACATCGCACGATTTAGACGTGCAGCACGTGAAATTCGTGGAAATCATATATGGAGATGTAATTTGATCAAAAACAACTTACCAGATCCAAATGACGCTGCGGAGCAGCCAGAGTGGATTAGGAAAATGTTACATCTGTATTCCAAGAGATTGAAATACAGACCGGTCAACAGAGATGATTCAGCAGATTTTTGGAAAATGAATTAACATTAAGAACATTTTTAGTGCTGTCGATTTTCAACACAGCACTTAACTTAATTTCTATGATTTAACACTCCAATCTAATAATTTTTGATTAACTTCTTGTGCTAATCCTCGCGGAGAAGATGTTTCGTATGGATGATGTGATGTATGCCAAGCAGTATGCTTAAAGGCTAAATTCATTAGCTCGACATACTTAGCGTAATTTTCTGGTGGGTCATCTAATTTTGGCATTGGCAAACTTAAATAATCCAAACCATTTGTGATATTTGGATCTTCTCTGTACTCAACATGCCATATTTTAAAATTATCACTAGAAGAAACTTCTTTTGATTGATTGTTTTCACATGTATTCTTGGTGTTCAATTCAAGAACATCAACCTTTTCTCCCAGTATATCAAAAAACCAATCACTCGTATAATACGATTTTACATTATCTTTAAGCTCATATCCATTATTTTTAGGCTCATCCATGTTTTACTCCAAAGCGAATTAGCACATTAAGATACTATATACTCTATTAAATTAGTATGTTTTCCTGATTTCAGATCAGGAAATATTTATTAAAAACAGATAAATTCGCTTTGAGGAAAATAATGAAAACATTTAATCAATTTGTAGAAGAGGCAACCTACACTCCAGTAGTGCGTCGAATGACGAAAACTCTAATTGAAAATGGCATAAATCCAGTGCAATATACATACTTACGCCTAGTCGAAAATGTTCCTCCTCCACAAGCTGCTGCACAATCTCCTAACCAGCCTCAAATGGGGACATCTCCAAATACTTCTCCAACAACTGGCAATCCGACTGCCGAAATTGGACAACTAACTGCTGCTGTTAATGGAATTCTTCAAAAATATGGTAAAAATATGCCAAACGTAGGCAAGGTAATTACAAACATGAGCAAAGAAGTACAACAACTTAACGCTGCTGCACAAAAAGACGCTCAGGCTGCTCAGCAATCAAGCCCACCAGGGATGTCTCCTGCTCCCGGACAGCCGCAACAAACACAACAAGCACCTAAGCCAGGACAGCCAGGACAACAACTACCACAACAGCGTCCAGGACAGCCACTTCAGCCCGGACAATCGCCGCCGTCTCAGCCTATGGCTCGATGAGGATAGATTATGGCTCGATGAGGATTGATATCAATGAGATAATCCTCCCAAGTCATCCAGGGTGTGGGCCAACCCCAGTTTAGAAGATTTACATTTGGAAAATCTTCTTTTACTTTGCTAATTAAATGAAACGCATTATCGTACTCTGTAGGTGCTCTCCCGTTAACTCCGTTTTGGGCAGACCAATTCCAAACGGAGCTTATCATATTAATATTAACATTAACACTATTGTGTTTAGCAAGACTCCACGCCAAAGCTGCCGAATCAAGCCGACGAGTTGTGGATTCTAATTTTGGATTAGCAGTGGCATTTTCTATTGCCAAGATCCAATCATAAACAATAGACAAATCACGATGCAAATCAAGTCCAAAAACAGCAGTAGTAGGATACACAGATGCGTAAGGTATATTTACTTTACCCGGCATTCGCGAAAAAAATAAATCATTTTTTTCAATTTTGTCTTTAGTGACAACAAATACCGGATTATCACTTATCATGTTAAATAACTGAGAGAGATTACCAAGAACAATTATTTCGGGATCGATCCAGAGGGTTTTTTGAAACGGTGAAAATATCATGAAATAAGGCTTATTCCACTTGCTTCTTTCATCAACAAATTTAAGAACGTTTATGTCAGGTGTTATGAGTAATAAATTTTCTTGTTTATAGCACCAAATTCGTTGGTCAATATTAATACCTTGATCAATAAGGCACACAAGGCAATTGCATTGCGTGATTATTGATGAGTAAAGTAATTGAAAACCTATGAATGAAGATTCATTTGCTGAAGACATGATTCCTTCGTTCATGGGTCGTGTACGATTCCGCGAACTTCTATAAAATTTAAATCTAAGAATTTCAGACAAAGTACTCATTCTTGCACCACTGCTTTTTTCAAAAATCTTCTGGACGCACATTAACATAGAAAATTACCCAAATCCAGATAATTTCTTTCTAAAATCACCTTGACATTGCAGTAATTGTTTTTTAAGATTCTCCAAACAAAGATTCTTATAACTCTAAAAATTAATATTGCATTGTCAATTCTTTCCGGATCAGGTGTAGCAATAAGGGATTCAACGATGACGCCCCACCCTTCGGTAATTAAGATGTTTGTTTTTTCCCTAAATGGCCTGAACACATTAATTGGCTATAGCTCATTCGGCTTATTTGTTTACAAACCTTCGTTAATTACAGCATTATTATCTGTTGTGATATTTGTGGTTAGTTTTTTCATAATGCTTTTACTTGATCCAAGAAAATTTTGCAAAAATCGGGAACGAAGATGAAATTTTCATCTATAACGGACGATATAGACAGTCGTTGAAATCGTGTTGGTAATAACTTGTTAACAACCTAATCTCCAACACAACAAGAGAAGACAAATGTTCATGAAAAAAATTTGCTCGCTCACCATCGCAATTATGCTTCTCGGATTCAGCAATGATGCCCAGGGCGGCAAGAAAGGCGGAAGTAGTAGTTCTCCTAGCGGAGGGCGATCATCTTTTTCTGGTGGGTCTTCCAGCGGAGGAAAATCTTCATTTTCCGGAGGAAGAAGTTCATTTGGCAGTACAACGCCAACATCGACACCGACACCAACGCAATCAAAGCCGCCATCATTTTCCGGCGGCAGCACTGGTGTTGTTCCTGGAAAATCAAGTTCGTTGCCTTCTAGCGAATCATCAAACAGTAATAAAATAACATCCACAACGCAAATTGCTGGAAAGGTGCCGACTAAAATTAGCACCAAACCGGCAGCAAGTAATTTCGATAGCTTGGCTGGAAAGGACTCCAAAAAAGCTGAATCTCGTATGGCATACGAAGCTTCAAAATCACCTGCTCCAACTTACAAGACACCTACCGGGAAGGAAGTTAAAATTGATCCGAAAGACAAGCAAATAGAAAACTTACGTGGTCGTTTAAACGAGCAGCGATGGGTTAATCGGACTTCTCGGGAAAATACATTTTATCAAAATTACAACAACCGACCTGTGATTGTCTACAATGATTGTTATCATCCAATGTGGAATTACTGGTTGTTGTCTCAAAGTCTTGATGTAATGTCAATGTGGTGTTACCACCATCAAGCATCAATGGATCAAGCCAGGTTGAATGAAATGTATGCACAAAACGCAGGTTTGCGAGCTAGAGTGGCTGCTTTGGAAGCACAAAAAATAACTCGCGACCCAACTTACATGCCACCCAATGTGGACCCAGATTTAGCGTACAATGACTCTTACGTTAACGCAGTGTATAATCCTCGTCCAAAAATAATAACAGAATATGAATATGCACATGAAAGACCAAGCATAGGAGCAGTACTTCTCTGGATTTTTGTGTATATTCCTAGTGCTATTATCATGATATTGGCAATCTATTACCTTATTTTTGTCTACCGCTGGTAAGTGAATTATAGTTCCAATAAGGCTTATAAATTGGCGGGACGCTCTGTAAGCTTTCACACATAGTCCCATGTTAACAAGAGGAAGGTATTAATATGTTCAAACTATTAGCCAACACTGATGTTGTTGATCCTATTACGGAAAGCATTCATCTTTTCCCGGTCAATTTTTGGTCGGGAATTCTCGGAACAATCATTTACGCACTGTTGGCTGCGGCTCTTTTCCCATTATTCTGGAAGCTGCTTGACTGGGTAACGCCAGGGGATTTAAACTCCCAGATTCTTGGCACCACAAAAGACAAAAACGGTGTTACCAAGTCGCATACTGTTGATGGAAAGCCAAATCTTGCTCTTGCTATTGTGGTGGGGTTTATGGCACTGGGGTTCTGCGTTATTCTTGCTGCGGCAATTCATTAAGATGTAAAGTAGGTCCGATATTTTAAGAACCAGGGAAGGGAAACTTAAATTATGGCATCGATTGAAGTGATTAAGCAATTACACCTAAAAGTAGGTGAAATGCCAGCTCATGCTGTCAGTGATACAATGTTACGATGGTACAAGGCGACTACCAAATATATCATTCGGGAGGAACAAAAACTTTTATGCCAAACCCAACCAATCCCCCAAGACCCCCCAGAAGTCTGTGGGATCGTTTGTGTGATTGCGGAAAAACCCTGTGGAGTTATATTACAGGAGCAAATAAACCAGTCCCAGAATCAGTAGTTGAAGATCAATATGCGAATCCTGCTAAGATTCGCATCAATGGAATAGTGTCGCTAAACACCATTGATTATAGTAATTTAGTTTTTACAGTCCTAGACTTGTGGCAATGGACCAGAATCATCAATGGTAAAAAACGGATCATCACCGATTACCGAATCCTGGCGACACCCCATAATGGCGGGGAACCGATTAGCTTATTACTTCGAGCTATTCCAAGAGAACGTCCAGATGTAGCTAATAAATTCACACACCACTATGTTGTGTTGAAAAAGTTTTTTGAGTGCGGCTACAATGACACAGACGAAAGAAATGGCATCTTGGAAGCTGTAAATGATCCAAATGGTGAATTGGTTTGGCAGCGAGATACTCCCGATGAAGCCAAGTTTTGGCGGATTCATTCAAAAACAGCCTACGATTGTGATGTTGTAATTATTTTTGACGAAAATGGTGATGGCAAGGTTGATGAATCAGAAGTTAGTCACCGGAAATATAAACTGTGGGATTTCCACCGCAACACAGAAGATGAAGCCAACCAACCCATGACCGAGTATCTTTTTGTTCATCAAGATGTGGAAAGTGGAGATTTTGAAGCGTGGCGTGGCGAAGAGATTGACCAATCTCGAATTAAAACCTAAGATTAAAAAGACTTGCTGCTATTCGCCTATTAGTAAATTGAAAGTTTTTAATTAATTTCAAATGGAGAAAATTTATGAATCTTTTCGGAACTGGTCTTTTTGAAATTGGTGGTCTATTATTTTTAGCCATATTAGTGGTCGCCGGAGCTGTTTGGCTAATTAATAGTCGTTATCTATCGGTGCGATTTAAAACTGCTCGGGCAAACTTGGGGCAAGCCGCCTCAGAACACGAAGCAGCCAATGCTGTGAACCTAATGAAGCAAGGTATCCAAGATTGCACAGATCAAGTACATAAGGCTAAATCTGGTCTGGTAAAAGTGCAAGGAAGCATTGGTGGACTGGAGCGGCAAGTAAAAACGGGCACGGTGGAAGAAGCTCGATTAACTTCCCGAATACAAGCAGCAATTAACGAAGGAAAGTCCAATGACGATCCTATCTTAAAACAACTGGGTGTTTCTCTTAAGCGAGTTCGCGAAGACTTAAAAAACAATCGCGAGCAACTGGAAGCACAACATGGTATTTATAACGATCTTTTGTCTCAAATTAGTGCGGCTCAAAGACGAGCAGAGGCATTAGAACAGGAAGCCAACAGTCTGGGTGCCCAACTGGAAACTAGCAAGCTAACTGCTGAACTTGCCGATTTTGCCAACAATTTCGACGCAAAAGGCATTGCCTCCGGCTTAGACGGTGTTGCTAAATATCGAGAAATGGTTCGACGAGGAATTGATGAAAATAACGCCAAAATGAAAGTCAATCGTGATCTCAACGGTAACACAGCGGATTTGCAAACTTGGGAAGATGAACAAGATGCAACCGATGTATTAAACGAACTAAGAAATAAGTCTGACACTGGGAAATAAATTCTTAGTCTTTTAAAACAAAACAACTTCTGATTTATGCCATAAATCAGAAGTTGTTTTAAATATAAATAATTCTATTCTTTTGTCCTGTCAAAATGGTATAAAATCATGGCTCACACTTTAAGAGACCTCGTCATACAGACAGTTTCTACTTTTTTCCATGAACGCGGGATGGAGCCAGCGATCAAATATAAAGAAGGACTTTTAGAAGTAAACAAACCATTAAACATGAGCGATGAAAATTTTTATTCAATTTTAAATGAAATGATTGAACATATCCATTTTCGTGTTAAAGAATACAATAAAGGCTAACTTTCAACGGAGACGGATATGATAACGGTAGAAGCATCTGTGTATATGATTAATAGCGATACTTCTGCAAAAAAATATTTGAATAAAAATCGATTCATTGATCGGTATGTTCGTAAAATAACTTTTCCTTGGATTGAAAATCTTATCAAAATTTATTTCCCTGAATTTGTTATTAATAACTCTATCATCATCATAAACCAAACTAATACCGGGTATGTGGCAACTCGTTCTTGCACAGAACCAGAAGTTTTATTGGGTTTTTGTTTCAAAAATCTTGAAATAGTCGAAAAATAAACGTATTGTCCTGTGGTATGCTTTTGTTTAACAATAGCCAACTATTACAAACAAAGCAGTCCAAGTGCATGAGAGGCTAAAGACAACTGGCCGCGAGCCTGATACAGTACCCAGGACAACGCCAGCTCTCCCAAATGCTTTTATTTGTGGGCCTCTCGTCGTGGTAGCTCAGTCATGGTAAGAGCGTCGTCCTCGTTGGATGAAGGTTGAGGTTCGAATCCTCACCACGACATTTTAAGAAAACATTTTCGGAGAACATAATGAATCACGAGTCTTTATCTTCTGTTTGTGATTTTTGCTGGGGCACAGATGGTTTAAATTTGCGAGCAGGAGAAATTGGTATTATTATGGGGCAAATAGGCAGCGGGAAAACTGCACTTTTGGCGGATATTGTTGATTGCACATTGAATGTTTGCGATGGAAATTGTGTTTATTTTGATTCAGATGCCTCGGCTCATTTGTGGTTAAATAAAACGAACAGAAAACGTACTTCGATATGCACAGAAAAATATAGCTTAGATGAACTAATGCAAAAAATTCAAAAATGCGACAAGAATACTTGTTTGCTAGTTTGCGATTCCATTGCAGATTATCCTTCTGACTCTAAGCAATCATTCGAACAAAAAATAACCGAACTAAAGCAAGTGGCACTTAATTTAAAAATACCAATTTTAGTCAGTTTATCGGTTTGTCGTCCTGTGTTAAAAAATAATACTTATAACGATCAACATCAAATCCACGAAAGTAAATTTTTATTTGCCGACCTTATTATGATGTGTCAAAAAATTAAAACGGGAGAAAAAAATACCCAATCTAAAAATCACATGGCTGCCACTGAAATTATTGTAATTAAAAATCGTCACAACAAAAGCAAGCAATCATTCATCCACAAGCTATACACTACTGCACTTAATCCTAAAGAATTGTAGTATTTAATAATTTAATTGCAATCTATCCCACACATTCATTGAGGCTGGCAACATGGAAGCCGATATGCGTAAAACTGAATTTGTAGCTATGCTTGCACACGAACTTCGCAATCCTTTGGCTCCTATTTTGTATGCCGTGCCTATTTTACGTCGCTTGGGTGGTAATGATGAACGCATGGCAAACGTTGTAAACGTAGTGGAACGTAATGTTGAAGTCATGTCTCGGCTAATTGAAGATTTGCTGGACGCATCCAGGATCACCAGCGGGAAGCTTGCTCTCCGTAAAGAAATTGTTTCTTTTCAATCAGTTATCACAAATGCATCAGAAACAGTTTCTGGTCAAATCAAACAAAAAAACCAAAATATCATAGTTGATTTGCCCAAAGAACCAATTGTGTTAATTGGCGATACAATTCGATTAGAGCAATTGTTTGTAAATATCTTACACAATGCAACTAAGTACACGCCTGATAGTGGCTTAATCAAAATTTCAACAACGTTGACAGATGAAACAATTCAAATAATTATTAGCGACACCGGAGTTGGCATAGAATTTGCATATCAAAATATAATCTGGGAGGTGTTTGGACAAGCCCATCAGTCGCTTGACAGAACCCAGGGTGGTCTAGGATTGGGATTGGCAGTTGTGAAAAGTCTTGTTGAGCTTCATGGAGGAAGTGTTTCTGTAAACAGTAACGGCAATAATCAAGGAAGCCAATTCACTGTTATCCTGCCGCGTTTAGGAGTCAAAATGGCAAACAACACTATCGCTTCCAATGATTCTAACTCTACGGTTAGCCAAAACAATCATGGTCTTTCTATTTTGTTAGTAGATGATAACGAAGATGCTGCACAAAGTCTTTGTATGTATTTAGAGATGTGCGGGCACACGGTAACTGTTGCCTACGATGGGAACAAGGCACTCGATGCCGCACAATCTAAGGAATACCAAGTAATACTCTTAGATATCGGACTTCCCGGTGTTGATGGCTTTGAAGTATGCAAGACGTTGCGTAATAAAGGATGTAATTCTCACATCATTGCTGTTACCGGATACGGCATGGAAGAAGATAAGGAAAGATCTCGTCAAGTCGGATTCAACCGACATCTTACAAAGCCTGTAAATCCTGATTTAATTGAGCAGCATCTTGCTTCTTTAAGCAGATAACTTCTCAAAATAATTAATTTCGATAGAGGTACTCACAATGCCACCAATTCAAATACCACCTGATTTTTTGCAAGCTTTAAAAAAAAAGAAAATTAAACTAGTGCAGCAAGATGATAGCACTTGCTGCGTATGTGGAACAAATCATCCAAATGCGGGAATGTACATTTGCCTTTGTTGTGGAGCTAAGATTTGCACACGCAAATCAATTGGAGAACACACTGCCGAGGTAATGCCCCATCACGCAGTCATTAGCTATTCTGGTCAAATGGTGAGATGCGGGCCGGCCATCAAAATTTCTGCCGTATTTTTGACTTCAGTTCAAATAACGAAAGACAACCTACTTCCCACCGATGAGCTGAAATAAGTTGTATTTTTATTTAAAATTGATAGAATCTCTTTTTTGGATGTTCTCAACGAGATTCTATTATGTTTATTCAGATTGACCACAAATTTAAACAAGTTGAACTTGAAAATAATATTCGTAATTTCTGGGAAGGTTGCGATATTTTCGCAAAATTAATTAAACAGACAAGCAATGGCAAGCCTTGGATGATGATCGATGGCCCGGTAACTGCCAATAACCGTCTCGGTGTGCATCACGGCTGGGGGCGTACTTACAAAGATATCTTTCAGCGTTTTAACGCCATGCAGGGACGGAATTGTTTATGGCAAAACGGTTTTGATTGCCAGGGTCTGTGGGTCGAAGTGGAAGTAGAAAAAGAACTTAATATCAGCGGTCCAAGAGACATTAAGGCTGTTGGTATTGAAAAATTTGCTACATCGTGTCGCAACCGCGTCACACATTATATTGAAGAAATTATCGAACAATCAAAGAGCCTTGGGCAATGGGCTGATTGGGGTAACTCTTACCGCACAGATTCCAATAATAACATCTCACACATTTGGCACTTTTTGAAAAAGTGCCACGAAAAAAAACTTATCTATAGTGGCATCAAGGTCATGCCGTGGTGTGCCAGATGCGGCACCAGTCTGTCTAATCACGAGATGGCAGAAAGCTATCAAGATCGCACTGACACTGCTATTAATTTTTTATGTACTTTATCACATAACCAAAAAGAAGCATTCATGGTATGGACGACCACACCATGGACCATTCCTGCAAATACAGCCTTAGCTGTTCACCCAGATTTAACTTACGTTCAAGTCAATGAGGCTGGACGCCTTTTGTGGGTATCGGAATCCTACAAAAATAAAATGATGGCAGATTCAACAGTCGTAGCCAGAAAAAGCGGCAAAGAACTTCTCGGTTTAAGATACTTTCCACCTTATAAATTGCAAGAAGTGAGATATCAAATTGTTCCGTGGAACGGAGTTGATCCAAACACCGGCACTGGAATTGTCCATATTGCACCAGCATTCGGAGCTGATGATTTAGATTTGTTTCGAGAATTAGGACGTGAAAAATTAGGCGATCCGTATTATGGTTTTCATAATTTTGTTCCAGTAGATGAATATGGAATTTACAATCATGCTGATTTGCCAATGTTCAAAAATCAACACTGGCAGAAAGCAAATACAACCGTGATTAAAGATTTATCTGACCGGAATTTGCTAATCAAAAAAGAAACCATCACTCATCGTTGCCCACATTGCTGGAGGTGTAAAGAGCCTGTTATTTACCGACAATCATCTGAGTGGTTTATTGCTGTCACAAAAATACGTGAACAATTGCTGACCGCAGCAAATGAAATTAAGTGGAGCACAGACCATTGTGGACTCCATATGAAAAACTGGCTGGAGAATATGGGAGACTGGTGCATTAGTCGCCGAAGATTTTGGGGACTACCGTTGCCATTTTATCAATGCCTTAATTGCTACAATCTTACTGTGTTTGGCAGTTTCGAAGAATTATCAGAAAAGACGATTGATCCTTTTGATTTTCGCAACTCAAAAGAAGACTACGCTCATCGCCCCCATATTGATAATCATGTTATTAATTGTGGACATTGCAAAAAACCTGTTAAACGCATTGAGGAAGTTGGAGATTGCTGGCTGGATGCTGGAATCGTTCCTTTCTCCACGTTTGATTATAATTCAAATGGACGCCATCCAGAGTATCCGTTTGACTTCGCATGTGAAATGCGAGAACAAGTACGTCTATGGTTTTATTCTGCACTCGTAATGGGCGTGGTACTGGAAGGAGAGGCACCATTCAAAAGAATAGCAACCTATGATGAAATGAAAGATGAAAAAGGTCAAAGATTTTCAAAAACCAAAGGAAATGCTCCGAGCCTGGATAAAATTATCGGCGTGTATGGAGCTGATGTGTTACGATTTGCCCTAGCCGAGGCTCCGGTAGACCAGGCATTTCAATTCTCGGAAACTGCTCTAAAAAAGGCCAAAAAGACATTTAACACTCTCTGGAATTGTGCTGCCTATTTTGCACAATATGCTAATGCAGATCAACCAAACGTTATTGGAATACTTGAAATCTCCAATCCCTTGGATTATTGGGTTGTTAACAGAATGTCTCAGTTTGTTGATAGCACAGCAAAAAGCCTTGAGAATTACGACGCTAGAAGTGCTGTATTTTTATTTAGTGATTTCGTCAATGATCTTTCGACATGGTATATTCGTCTTAAGAGACCAGTATTCGCCGGACCTAATTGTGATGAAAAAGAAAACTCCTATCGAATCTTATATGCATCTTTGAAAACTATTTCCTTAACTATGGCTCCATTGTTTCCGTTCACCGCAGAAGAATTGTATTGCAAAATAGTTCGTCCATGTGAGCCTAATCTAAAAGAAAGCGTTCATTTAAATCCATTCCCATCGCCACAAATGCAGGTGGTAGATGAAACTATTTTATCAAAAATGATTTGCGTACAAGATGTGGTACAAATAGCTTTATCAATTCGCAATGGTGCCAAGTTTAAAGTTAAGCAACCACTTCGAAAAGCAATTATCGAGAACTGGGCTGACGCAGAACAATGGCAGCGTGATATAATTTCTCAAGAAGTGAATGTTCTTGAAGTAACAACAAACGAAAGTATTCCATATGGATCTTTCAAGGTGTCATGTCACGATATGTATGTTTATGTTAGTTTGGATCTCGATGAAGAACTCAAGGAATTAGGTGCTGTTCGTGAATTAATTCGCTTTATTCAAGATAAAAGAAAAGACTTTGGCTTAGTTGTTGGAGACAAGATCGCCATTTTAAGTGCTACAAACGATAATATTTGGGATGTGATACAAAAACATTTAAATGATATTATCAAGAAAACCAACACGACCGCTATTGAAAGAGTCGAGTCTTTCAACGATGGAGAAAAATTCTTCGATACTAATTTAGAGGCATTAAATGGTAATATTAGATTACTTATAAGCAAGAAATGAGCTGTAGCTTAAGAAAAAATTTTTTAGTTGGTGGATAGGTTTTTAAATTCACCAACTAAATAATTTCATGATTAAATTTTCAGAATGGGC
>JACCDG010701978.1_pt1 | contig 33425 bp, 31 predicted proteins | sample 7442471 | NCBI WGS metagenome assembly JACCDG01 (sample SAMN15323444, study PRJNA562643) | freshwater metagenome | isolation source: river surface water | place: USA:Blue River Watershed | collected 2017-08-17 | reverse complement strand
GCAGAAGCAATCCGGAGTTTTTCGTGTGGGGTTGGCAGTGTGTGTTCATCATCAGCCAGCAGCTCCTCATAGAGCTTCTCACCAGGACGCAGACCACTAAACTCAATTGCAATCTCGTCTTCTTGTAGCCCAGAAAGCTTAATCATGTCACGTGCGAGATCAACGATGCGCACAGGCTCACCCATATCCAGCACAAAAATCTCACCGCCTGCGCCCATTAAACCAGCCTGCATCACAAGCTGTGCGGCCTCGGGGATCGACATAAAGTAACGGGTAATCTCAGGATGAGTCACGGTAATGGGGCCGCCCGCTTTAATTTGCTCACGGAACTTTGGAATCACACTGCCACTACTACCAAGCACGTTACCAAAACGCACCATCACGAATCTTGTCCCTGTTGCTTCCTGCAGGCCTTGGCACACCATCTCAGCCAAGCGCTTGGTGGCACCCATCACGTTGGTTGGATTCACCGCCTTATCCGTTGAGACCAAGACAAACTTATCAACGCCGGCCACCTTGCAAGCTTTAGCCAAAGTATAAGTGCCGAGCACATTGTTATTAAAAGCCTCGGACACGTTCTCATTTTCCATCAATGGCACGTGCTTATAAGCCGCCGCATGGAAGACCACCTTGGGTTGATGCTTAGCAATTAGCTGATCCAAACGTGCAGCATTTTTTACATCACCTACCACATAAATCAATTGGGTCGATGTGCCAGCTAACGCTTGCTCTAATTGATACAACGCATATTCAGAGATATCAAAACAGATGAGTCTGCTCGGTTTAAATTTTACAATCTGGCGACAGAGTTCAGAGCCAATCGAGCCCCCCGCACCGCTCACCATCGCCGCATGACCTTGAATCAATCCCTGCAGGCCCGAGTTATCGAGGTCAACCGCATCGCGACCCAACAGATCCTCAACGTCCACACGGCGGATTTGAGAAATATTTAAACGACCGCTCATCAAATCGTCAATCGAAGGTACAGTTAATACCTCTAGATCCAATTGATTAGCCAACTCCAAGATCCTGCGACGTTCCTGGTGATGAGCAGACGGCATCGCGATGATGACATGCCTAACGCTGAACCTAGCAGCAATCTTAGGGAGTGAGGAAATAGCACCCTGAACCCTCACGCCCTGAATCTCACGGCCGTGCATCGTCTCGTCATCGTCAAGCAGGCCAACAACACGCCATTGTGAACTCTGTGCAAGGTCCTTAACTAGCGACATCGCAGCGGCGCCCGCACCAAAGATGATGACCGGCTCGCCGCGCCTGAGGTGAGCCCCATAGAGCTGGTGCTCCTTGATGGCACGGTAAACAAACCGGCTGCCACCCATCATCAGGATGAGCAGGATCGGATCAAGGATGAGAACTGAACGCGGAACGCGGAAGCTGGTACTGAGCATAAACAGGACAGCAACTAGAACAACAGCAGCGACCGCCACCGTTAACAGGATTCGCTTGAGGTCGAGCACGCTCGCAAAGCGCCAGGTGCCACGGTATAGGCCAAACGAGATGAATGCAAAGGCCTGCAGCGGCAACACCAACCATAGCGTTTGCAGCATCACTGCATTATGCTCCGAGGGAAGCTCGAAATTAAAACGGAGTAGGTACGAAGCGTACCAGGCAATGCTGGCCGCGACGATGTCGTGACCGAGTGCCAGTGCGCTACGTGAGTTGAGTAAAGCTTTTTTCATTGGGGCTCTAAAGTTAAATCAAGCAGTCGTTCATTATAGATTGTTATCAAAAAGGGGAGTATCCATTTTTGGGTGAAGGCTAATGGGAGACACCGTCACGCACAATGACCTTTAGCGCGGTGAGCCAGAGGATCCGAACATCAAACCACAGCGAACGGCGCTGCATGTACGCAACGTCCAGTGCAACTTTCTGGGGGATAGTCAACTCATCACGGCCATTCACCTGGGCCCAGCCGGTCAAGCCTGGCAGCAGCTGATCGACACCGAACTCGGTTCTTAGGGCGATCAGGTCATCCTGATTAAAGAGTGCCGGCCTGGGCCCGACAAAGCTCATGTCGCCCCTCAGGATACTCCACAGCTGTGGCAGCTCATCGAGGCTGCTCTTGCGTAAGAAAGAACCGATCGGCGTCAGATAGACCTTGGGGTCACTCAGCAGGTGGGTAGCAACCGCGGGCGTACCGACACGCATACTCCGAAACTTGGGCATCCTGAAGATACGATTACCCTGACCTACCCTGTCGGACCAGTAGAGCGCAGGGCCCTTGGAGGTCAGGCGAACCGCAAGCCACACGAGCGTAATTGGCAGCGCCAAGACGGCGGCAGCAACGATGGCCAAGGCTAGGTCGAACAGACGTTTCATTTAAGGGTTCACGGCAGAGAAAGTATTGCTATTTTAACAGAGCGGGGTCTGGTTTGATAAACGGCATTAGCGTGCATCTCTCTTTCGCAAATCAGACAAGTTCTCATTTAATAATGCGTCTCAATCCGATTTAGTACCCTACTCTACTCTTCGTTCGCATCGACCAGGCGATTCTTGATTCGCCACTCGTGGTGCTTCCTGAATTCAGAGAGGGTGCGCATGAGGGAGCGACTGAGGTCATCGTTGGCACGGAGCACCCCGCCAGATTGCATTAGGTTCAGCAGGCGCTCTTGTTTGATCTGCTCGATCGCATCGTTAATCTTGTCGCGATTATTGTTGCACCAGATCGCGGCCTCGAATGAGGTAACAAATAGCTCAAAAACATGGGAGGTCAGAAATCGTTCGGGTTCGTTTGGAAAGCGAACAGTTTTTTCTACCAGGTCATAATCAGGAATTTCAGGTAACGCAAAAGGTTCGATACGCCTGTAATAGTCGACGAGATATTCATACGCGTTAGGATTAAGTTTTTTAACTTCAACCAATTGTTCTTCTGAGATACCAACCTTCTGGAGCGGCCTTATCAACTCTAGCGTCTTTTTAAGTCGATCTATATCCTCATCGGAGAGAGTCATCGCCTGATCCCAGTTATCAAATCTAGCTTTGTTGAACTTTAGACCACAATCAATAAGCTCCTCCATCGTGATGGGTGCGTTTAGCTTTTTAACGAAGACCGCCTGCTCTAGCTTCTCTAGCCTAAGTTTCTTCCAAGTAAGCGAAGCGAGCTCATGAACGAGCGAATTCTCGATCACGTCTGCGGGATGGAAGTCATGCTTAAATTGATCAACCAGCTGATTGAATTCTTCGGGGCTTTCGTTTGGAAGGACGGCTAGGTTTGAATATGCGCCAGTCTTAACAGCGTTTTGTGAGACGGCCAACTTACCTTCAGTTGTCCTTGGCCCACCAGTGCGTTTGCTATTCTTGATGACCATAAGAGTTATTTAAGTCTGACACCAGGACGGTCATCGGGAGTGCCAACGAACTCAACGCCGGCAACCTGCAAAGCTTTTGTTATTGAATCTAAAGTTCTTATATTTGCTGAAGGTAAGCCACTACCAGCTTCAATGCGTTTAATTGTTGCAACTCCAACACTTGCCATTTCAGACAAATCGGCAACCGATATTCTTAATAACGCTCTAGCAGCTCTCAATTGTTCACTTGAAATCAATCTAATTAGATCCTATAATGATCCTTTTGGTATCACAAAAGGAGATTAGCAATGATTAATGATACATCAAATATACAACTCAAAGAGACCATAGAAAGAATTGATGGCGCCTATGCTCCCGCTACCATTCGAGCTTACAAGTCAAACTTTGAAAGATTTATTGAGTTTTGCGATCAAGAAAAGACGTGTGCCCTACCTACTAAACAAGAGTGCGTCGCAAACTACATAAAGTACCTTTCAACAGGAAAATTAAAGTCTGCAAGTATTCGTATCGCAGCAGCAGCAATCTCTGCAATGCATCGTTTTAACAACTACCAAGATCCTACAAGCCATCCAAACGTTAAGATAGAACTTCGCAGGATGCACAGAATTCTTGGGCGAGAGTCTAAACAGGCAGCTGGGATTAATGATGAGCTTCTACGAAGTATGTTGAAAACAACTGACAATACCCTTAGGGGCCTTAGAGACAAAGCCCTTCTGATGACCGCTTACGATAGCATGTGTCGAAGAAGTGAACTTGTGTCTCTCTTAATGGAAGATGCAATTATTGATCCAGAAAATAAATCTATCAAAATTAAGTTAAGACGAAGCAAAACAGACCAAGACGGAATGGGGAAATGGTTGTACCTTAGCGACAAAACTCAAAATGCACTTTTAAAATGGATAAGCGCGGCTAATTTAATAAAAGGAAACTTATTCAGGGGGATTAAAAGAGGTCAAGTCATTACTGATAACCTGAGCCCAGCCCAAGTAAATAGGATATTTAAACTAATTGCCACCAAATCAAGAATTGACGACTCTATTGTTAAACGTATCAGTGGACACTCTATGAGAGTAGGCGCAGCGCAGGATTTGCTAATTTCAGGGACAAGCTTACCGATGATTATGCAGAGGGGTAGATGGACTAAAGCAGATACTGTAATGCGCTATACCGAACAAATAAGCTTTAGATGAACTACTTACCTAGAAAACTCATAGCAGTTCTTTTAATACCCTCTTCAAAACTTACTGGAGGAGTCCAATCTAGGATTTCTTTTGTTTTGGATATATCTAGCCTTAATGACCCTAAAAGCCTCTGAGATAAACTAGACTTACCCATAAGGAAAAAAACTGCCTGAAGTAAAAACACAGGAACTGGAATTAATAATGTTTTTTTACCTAAAGCAAACGACATTGATTTAAGTAACGCTGTAGTTGAGACATCATGGTCGTCTGAGACCAAGAAAACCTGCCCAGCGGCTTTAGGATGATCGATAAGCCGAATAAGTAAATCAACAAGATTATCTATAAAGACTAGGCTTCGTTTATTATCAATCTTGCCAAAAGGCATTGGTATCGACTTATGCAACCATTTCATCATACTAAGAAAATTAGCTTTCACCTTAGGCCCGTATACCAAAGGCGGCCTAACAACAACAACTTCCATCCCAGTTTCTTTAGATAATTGCATTAAGGCAGACTCTGCCTCGAGCTTACTAATACCATAGGGGTCTTGCGGATTAGGCTTGTCATTAGCTCGAAATAGAATGTCCTTTTCAGTTAACTCGCCATTAACCTTAACGGAGCTAATGAAAATAAAACGTTTAACGCCTAGATGAGCTGCCTGACGTGCCAGATTCATAGTTGATTCAACATTAATCCGTCTATATTCTGCGTGAGGATTTTCATTTTTCTCATCCATCACATGCACTCTTGCCGCAAGGTGAATAACGACATCCACATCTTTGAGCGGATCACTTAAATCAACATCACTATCTAGTCCATCAATATAGAATCTATTTACCTTTGAATCATCTTGCTTTTTTTCAGCACGAACCAACTGCCTAAGGTCATACTCTAGTTTAGACAACTCTGACATCAAAGCAGATCCAACGAAACCAGTCCCGCCAGTCACAAGGACTGACCTAAGCTTTGACATAGTCATATGTGACTTATTTAGACCATACGGTCCTGTTGATATAGTCAACGTAGCTCATCACAACCCTAAGAATTTGCTTAGACACAGAGCTGCTACTTTCGTAGTCTGGGACAGCACTAACAACTCGAGCATCCTTCTTATATTGCTTAACTATGACATTAATTGCATCGAGGACTCTATCTTTTTTGAGGCCACTCATAATAAGAGTGCCGACATCCATTCCTTCAGGACGCTCGTGAGCATTACGTATGGTAATGGCTGGAAGATTTAACAACGAACCCTCTTCGGTAATTGTTCCGCTATCCGAAACAACACAGAGTGCTTCCATTTGAAGTTTTATATAGTCACAAAAACCGAAAGGTTTTAAGAACTGAACGTTAGGGTTTAATTTACCGAGATTCAACTCATCCAGACGTTTTCTAGTTCTCGGGTGAGTTGAAACTATAACTGGATAATCGTATTTCTCAGCAATTGCATTAAGCGTCTCAACCATATCGATAAGATTTTGCGGAGTATCTACATTCTCTTCACGATGCGCACTTACAATAAAAAATTTACCAGGCTCCAGACCCATTCGCGTCATCACGTCAGACTTAATGATTTTAGGCATATAGAAGTCAAGTACCTCTCCCATATGAGACCCAGTTTTAATGATCGTTTCTGGGCGAACACCCTCTGAAATGAGATAACGACGAGCATGCTCAGTTAAAACAAAGTTAATATCACTGAGATGATCAAGCACCTTACGATTTAACTCTTCTGGAACTCTTTGATCAAAGCATCGATTGCCTGCTTCCATATGAAACACAGGAATCTTTCGACGCTTCGCTGCAATGACTGATAAACAAGAATTGGTATCGCCATAGAGCATCACAGCATCAGGCTTTTCCTTTTCCATGACCTCGTCAGCTTTTTCAATAATACGCGCAATAGTTTGAGCAGCATTATCACCAACTGCTTCTAAAAAATAATCTGGCTTACGAATGCCTAAATCATCAAAGAAAAGCTGATTAAGCTCATAGTCGTAATTTTGACCCGTATGGACAAGTAAGTGATTTGTATGAGTATCAAACTCAGCAATAACCCGGCTCATTTTAATGAGCTCAGGCCTAGTTCCCACAATAGTCATAACCTTAAACATCTAACTCTTCCTTGATATATTCTAGTTTCAATAATAATGCTTTCACCTGAGCAATATTTAAACGCTCAGTATTATGAGAAGTGTAGTCTTCTTGATGAGAGATTTTTTCCTCGCCTTCGCTAAAGTACTGGGCATAATTTAGATCACGATTGTCAGCTGGAATTCGATAGTAGCCTCCCATATCTTCAGCCTTAACCATCTCTTCCCTTGAAATCAATGATTCGTATAGCTTTTCACCATGTCGCGTACCAATGACATTAATTTTATTATCTTTACCAAATAATTCTTTTAGTGCATTAGCTAAATCATCAACTGTCGATGCAGGGGCTTTCTGTACAAAAATGTCACCCTGCTTACCATGCTCAAAAGCATGTAATACTAAATCCACGGAATCCTCTAATGACATCAGAAATCTTGTCATATTGGGATCTGTAATCGTTAAAGACTTATCGCTCTTTAACTGCTCCACGAATAATGGAATAACTGAGCCACGAGATGCCATTACGTTTCCGTATCTAGTTGCACATATAACGGTCTCGCCATCATTCTGCATACGCGATTTAGCCACCATAAACTTTTCCATCATCGCTTTGGAAATACCCATTGCATTAATTGGATATACCGCCTTATCAGTACTAAGCATTACTATACGTTTAACACCACGAGCAATTGCAGCGTTCATGACGTTTTCAGACCCCAGCACATTAGTTCGAACAGCTTCTAATGGATAAAACTCGCATGATGGGACTTGTTTTAATGCCGCCGCGTGAAAAACATAATCAACACCCTTCATCGCCTGATGAATACTGTCATAATCCCTCACATCACCGATGTAAAACTTCAGTTTAGGATGATTAAGCGCAATGCGCATTTCCTCTTGCTTCTTTTCGTCGCGACTAAAAATGCGAATTTCTCTTACATCTGTAGAGAGAAATCTTTTTAGCACTGTATTACCAAAAGATCCTGTGCCGCCCGTAATCATTAATACTTTATTCTTAAACATACAATGTCATCTTTATTTATATTGGTACATAGATTGAATTAATTCAGGCCATTCGGGTGGTTTAAAAGATGTTGTGAGGTTAAACTTTGTTGCATCTAAAGAACGATCGATTACAAAATCTTCATCCAACTCTACATCAATTTTTTTTCCGTAAACTTCAGCAATTAACTTTAACAAATCATATTTATTAATAGGTGCTGCTGCGACATGATAAAGCCCCTTTAAAGCCTTATTATTTAGAATATAATCTCTAATAACCTGAGCTAACACTACAGTTGGCAATCCGGAAAAAACTGCATTTTTAAAACCTTTACATCTGTTCTCTTGTGACAAAAACCAATTCAACAGACCATAATTTGTATTTAACTCATGGCCTATGGTAGATGTCCTTATTGTTAGGGCATCACCATAAAGCACCTCGCCCAATGCCTTTGATTTTCCGTATATATCTTCAGCATCTGGCTGATCAGATTCCGTATAAGATCCCTTTTTTCCAGAAAAAACACAATCGGTGCTGATATGAATCAATCTTGTACCAAGTAGATTGCAAATCTGCGCTAAACGATGAGGAAGTAACGCATTAAGTTTAATAGCATTAATAGGTTGATTACCATCATCCTTGTGTTTAGTTGCGCCAACACAATTAATTACAACATCAGGATGGATTGCAGCAAAAGTATCGAGCACTTTGGAGTCATCTTGTATATCAACACCAGTAAAAATCTTACTTGAGCTAGTACCTTTTAATTTCAATACGGGATGCTCTGAGCGAACAGTTCCAAAGACATCCAATGATGGCTTTTCAGATAAAACTCTCAGAACAGTACTACCAATTAATCCTGTAGATCCAAGCACTAAAACTTTCAACTTTTATCCTTTGTAATAACACTCTCGAAATGTTTAATTAAATCATTAACTAAAGTATCTTCATCAAAATTTTCTTTAAAATAAGCTCGGCCATTTTCACCCAATTGCAAACGCTCCTCACCATTCATTCGATATATTGTTAATATTGCCTCAGCCAAACCTTTAGCATCCTCAGCTGTAACAGAGAACCCAGCGTTTGCCTCATTAACAATTCTAGCCCCCTCACCATTCAGGCATGCAATAACAGGTTTTCCAACAGCCAAATATGCTTGTATTTTATTAGGTACAGTTAGACTAAATATTGGTTGCTTAGACAATGAAACCAACAACGCAGAAGCCTTACGCATTAAAGCAGGCATTGTCTCAACTGGGTATCTACCCTCTAAAAAAACGTTATCTAAAGATTTACGTTTAATCTCTTTAGATAACCACTCAATTTTACTACCATTTCCGATGATAACGATTTTAATGTCTTTGTACGATATCAATTCTTCAGCAGCCAACAAAATCGTTTCCATCGATTGAGCCTCACCAACATTTCCAGCAAACAAAACATTAAAGCCTGAGTTTAGTGAATCAATAACAGGAACATCTAATTGCTTAGGAGTGTAAAAATCCTTATCAACTGAGTTCGGATAATATAAAACTGGAATTTTGGGGGCTAATTTTGAAACTGGGTCAATAAATGCCTGAGATTGAACCAGTATCAAATCTGTATGCGCATAAGAGAATCTAACGAATTTTTCGAGTAGTTTTAATAACAACCTGGATTTAACATAGCCAGTTGCCTGTGCACTTTGCGGCCACAAATCTTGAACCCAAAGGACAACAGGAACTCCCTTAAGCCAACCTAAAAAAGAAGCAGGTATAACTTGAAAAATTGGGGATGGTGCGTAAACAAAAATTACATCATATTTTTTTCTTAAGATTAGGGGAGCAAACAAAAGAGCAGATAAGATAAAAGAAAGGTAGTTAAATGCAAGTTTTGCGGCACTTTTATTCCCCCTTGGAAAAAGCGGTACTCTATGAATTAAAACGCTACTCCAGAATTCTTTTTGTAGACTCCAAGAATTATATCCAGAGAAAATTTTTCCACCAGGGTAGTTAGGCTTACCTGTTAGAACTTGAATATCATAACCCTTTACAACCAACGATTTTGCAAGCTGATTAATTGTGAAATTTTCAGGCCAAAAATACTGAGTAATTAAAAGAATTTTCATTCACAATCCATAGATAGAAAACTCAAATAAAAATTAAGCATGTAATTAAAATTAATCAAAAAAATCAGTTACTTTACAAATCAATTTCTAAAGCCCTTAAAAACTCCGAAGCGTTTTTCAAAGAAACTTTAATTTCAGGAACCCCAAGAAATCTAGAAACAGACCTGGCAATAGATATAGAAGAATTAGGATCAAAAACTTCATCAGGATCTATTAAATCACGGACGTAATCAAGTTCTGATGCTAATATTTTCAAGCCAAGAGCCTTGGCTTCGACTAGAGGAAGACCAAAAGACTCAAAATTTGAGGGGTAAATTAATACTGTAGAATTTTTGTAGAGATCATGCATCTTATCCTGAGCAACCAGTCCAACATTTGTTACATTTAATTTATAAATCTCAACTAAATTATTAATCCAATTACACAAGTTACTAAACTTAACTGGGCATAAAGTGATAACAAGGGGAGGAAAAATATTTTTATTAGAAAGCTCACACCAGGCCAATATGAGATTTCGATGATTCTTGTGAGGCTCTCCAGATGCTGGATAAATGAACACCAATGATTTCATGCGTTCATTAATTTTATCTAATGGTGATATTTTTCCAATTAATGCTATTTCATAAACTTTTTTGGATTTACCAATCTTCTCAATTAATAATTTTTTCATCGTAGGAGTTTGAACGATATATTCATCAACATTGCGACTAAAAATCTTGAACCAATAACGCTCAACGCCAATTCTTAATCTTACTAAAAAATCAAACCCTGCCAAACTTTTAGAATCAACAAGATATCTATTTTGAATAAAAACAATAACCTTTGATTTTAATGGGAATACAGGGGGCAGATTTCCTAACCTAATTAGCAAATCCTCACTCCTAAGAAGCAATCTCAATTTTATCTCATGAAAAAAGCGAGTCAAAAAAGAATTTTTAATAAAAACAATGTTTAAATTTGAAGGACTATCTATATTAATACATGCCCTTTTATCCAAATAGATATAAGTATTTTTTCTAAACTTAAGTTCATCAAGAAGTGATTTAAGAATAGTTAAGCCACCACCTTGGTGAATATTTATTGCACTAATGAAAAGTCTATTCTTATTCATTTTCTGTTTTTTTGTTAAACCTTTTTTAACACTCTTATTTTTACTAGCTGGATAATATTAAAAATACTAAGGTGGAATAAAATATTTCTAATGCCATAAAAAATATTATCCATACTAAAACTCTGAATTGAGTAACATAAAGAATGAAAATTTAAAGCTTTTTTTGCACAACCATCTGGCAAATATTTACTGATAATTTTTTTATTTTCCAAGAAACCCAAATCTAGTTTATTAATACTAGCGTTATTTTCATGTACTCTATAAAAAGCAACAACGTTCTGAACTGCTAAAACATCATATGCCTTAGCGATTTTAACAAAAAGTTCATAATCTTCTGCCATTTGAAATGTAGGATCGACCCCACCAAGATCCCTATATAAACTCGCTTTGAACATAGCAGATACTAATGGAATAAAGTTGATCAATAATAGCTTATGAAAGACATTTCCCTCAGGTAATTTTCTCAGTAATGTATCAGAGGAGTACTTTCTCATTCTCCTATTCCACCCAGAATGTGAATCTTGGTAACTATGGAGAACTAGAACTTGACCGTATATCAATCCCAAATCAGCTCCTCCGGATATAATTAAGTCAATCTGACTCTGTAGTTTTTCTGGAAGCCATATATCGTCACAATCTAAAAATGCTACCCACTCACCCCTAGCTTTAGAAAAAGCAAGATTTCTAGCCTCACCCAGTTTTGTGTGAAGAGGAGCATAGTAATAATTAAATCTGGGGTCTTCGTATTGCTTGAATATATTTCCGCTTTGATCAGTAGATTGATTATCCCAAAAAACCACTTCCCAATTTGAATATGTTTGAGAAATAATACTATCAAGCGCATCTTTTAAATATGCCTGTCCGTTATAGCAATTTATAATTATGCTAATTAATGGCTTGGCTTCATAAGCAGGGTTCAATTTCTATTACACCTATTTAATACTTTAATTTCTTTAGTATTAAAAGAAAAAACATTACACAGACTGGAATCAGCATTCCATTGTAAAAAAATAATTTAAACTGTGCGTACAATGGTTGATTGTACAACTCAAACATAATGAATGGCAGAACGGCGAACAAAATCGATTTATAAAAAGTTGAGTAACTAGACTTAACAACTAAACATCCGAAAATATACCCAATTACTATAAAATAAATTGGATAAAACATTCCAAAATTTTGATACATAGTCATTAAAATAGAAGCGCCGCCAAAAGGTGAACAAAAAGCGGGGTCGTAGGTTATATTTTTTATAAACTCAAACTTTTCTGGGAAAAGTAGCGAAGGAAGAATATTTACGATACCAGCCCATAAACCATTTGGGATATTTAAAACAGGTCTTGATGTTAAACCATCAAAATAACATGCAAAGCTAGCCATAACGTTAAATGAATCAATAAAAAAATGACTAATAAAAGGGCCTAAGGCAAATTCATACCCCAGTCGCAACATTCCGACACAAACCAAAATAGTTACTAAAAAAACACCTAAAACAAAAAAGTTTCTTTTGTTGAATTTAGCACTTAAAGATTGATTAACTATAAAAACTGGCAATAAACTATATAAAACAATATTTCTTGAACCACTCCCCAAAAGAATTATTGATATTAAAATAATTAAGAACAGAATTATTATAGATCTATTAGTCTGCCTAAAAAAAACATAAAAATAAGTCAACAACAAAAGAAATGATGATAACAATCCAAGATAAATAACATTGAAATTTTTATACCCTTGAAAAAAACTGAATTGTTTTGAATAAAGAAATATTATTAAAACAATAAAAGATATTACAGATAGAATATTAATTATTTTAAAACCTAATTTAAAGTTTACTAGCGCATCAAAACTAGATTTAGTTTTTGATGTGTATCTGAGACCTATCAAGTAACCTATAAAGAAAGTTAAAAGAATTATCACTAAATCAAGTAAGTAATTTAGATTAAAAACATTACCATTCCCATAGTATTTTAATGAATTTTGAAGCAGGCCTAAATCAAGGGATTTTATATAAACTAGATTAGGATCTAATTCAGAAAACAAGAAATATATTCCAACAGGAGTTATTAGATAGTAAAAAAACCCGATCAAAAACAAAAAAGGCACTAATTTTCTATAGTTCATTAAAACCACTCATTCTATTTTTCTCTTTTCTCATACCACCTCTAAAAAGCATAGACAATTTATCTGGAGTATTTAATCCAAGATCAACAACCTGCCCGATGGTTGCAGTTGATTTATTTAGGTGATCCAAAAATAATTCTGAAACGATTTCTAGTGAAAAATTATTTTTCCAGTATTGATAACAAGAGAGCCCTATTTGTTTTTTTCCACTTTTAATCGACAAAAGAATAGCTTCAAGTGAAGAAGCTTTTTCAGTATGTATCAAACTATTAAATTCAGTTCCAAGACTGTATCCTGTTGAGTTAAAAATATAATCGAACTTATATAGTTCTTCAATTTTGCTATATGAATAGTCAAGTAATAATGTAGGTATTTTTCTACTAGCACCCTCTAAAGCACTAGTTCCCATTGCGAATAGAACATCAACATTATTGGCTAGGTAGCTATTAAGATCAGAAGGATTCATCTCTCCTAAGAACTTAATGTTAACACCAGAATATTTTTCACAAGTGGCTTTTAAATCAAACATTTCATCACCGTCGCCAATTATTGCCATTTCTATAGGGTGAATTTTCGCTGAAGCAAGATTCAAGCGCTCGATTGTATGAATAAGAATATACAATTTAAAATCTACAATACGGCCAATCCAACAGCACCTAATAACTTCTGAATTATTTAATTTTGCGCTTTTTTGAGACCTACCAGTTGTTATTGGCAAAATCTTATGGGATAGGCTAACGTCGGGAAAAAACGATTGTGTTCGACGACGATTTTCTTCGTCCATAAATACCAAAGCATTATTATTAGTAAGATAAGTTAATAAGTTAGATAGCTTTATTCTTCGGAAAAGTGACATAGGATTTAATATCCGAGCCAAAATTGCCTTTAATTTATTTTTTGAGTAAATAGAAAAGATGTATGGATATAAATTTAACGGATGCAAATTCCAAAGAAACAATTTCGTATCTCTAGGAAATTTATCCAAATCTTTTATATTCCAAATTGGCAATGATTGTAGAACTAGAACCGAATTTTCCGGGTAAGAAATTACTTCATCAAAATCAATAAAATTGACACCATTGGGTATTAATTTAGCCATTGCCCCATCCCTAAAGTCGACGAGATGGACCTTATAATCCTTACTTAGCTCAGCTGATAACCTCAAAAATAATTGGGAGACACCACCAATTTGACGATAAGGAAAATAGAATATGATGTTAACCATCAACACATGCCAATTGAATTTTCTCAAAATTTGCTGCGTACTGCTGAAACTCCGGTTTGCTCCATATATCTAAATTTTTTATTGATAATTGCGGGTCAAAATGTTTAAATTTATTTATATGTTTATCAGGATTGATATTAAGAAAGGTATATATTCTCGCCAACTCAGAATCATAATTTAATATTAATTCCTTAAACTCGATTCTCAAAACTTTTTCTGGAGAATTCTGAATGTTTTTTAGATAAAGCTTATATCTCTTTATAAATAGATCTATGTCATGCGCTCCGGAAATTTGCTTATACATTTCCACATTGTCATTAAATCCAGGCTGTTTCGAAATTGAGCTCGCATATATATCTCTCGGATCTCTACTAACAACTATACTTAAAGCGTTGTCCCCCAATAAATTTATATTGTTCTGAGGAGAAAAAGGCTCTAATGCATTTTGTGTGACATAAACACTTGCATTAGCAAGTTTATTTTGAGAAGAATCACTAAGAAGACCATGGACAAATTTTTGAGCTGCAGGTAAAAACTTATTTTTATCAACAAGAAAAAAATTTCTATTTTTGTTTACGCCGAACTTTGATGCTAACTTCCTTCTAAATGTTTCTAGGTAACCATCGTCAATGTCGTCGTATGGCCATGGTGTTATCCATTCAATACTTTTAATTTCAGAAAGAAATAAATCCTTTAATGCTAAGATGTTAGGATATCTCTTAGAGTAACCAAATCCGTTGGTATACAATTTTTGAGGAAATTTTGGAGATAATGCAATTTTATCAATAAGTTTATCAAATCTTATAACCGCAGCTCGGGTTCTTATTGGCGACCAATCCAGAACAGCATGCTTTAGATCGATCAGCCCACCTGGCATTCTTAACAAGTCAAACTCTTCAAGATAATGAGGCAGAAATATCCCTTCAATTTCCCTAAGAATGTCCCCAACAGCTGTTTTTCCGGAAAACATATACCCACTTAAATCAACCACCCTCATTAATCCAACCTTAACTCTCGTGAAAAAAATTTATTACATTTAGAATAACTTTACTTTGTTCATCTCGAGAAAGGTCAGCGTGGAGTGGTAGGCTTAATAACTCATAACTCAACATATCTGAAACTGGGAGATTATATTCAGACTTATAAAAGTCTATAAGATGATTAGGCATATAGTGAATCCCGCATTCAATATCATTTGACCTTAAATAATTAATTAGATCATCGCGCTTTCTATTCAGAACTCTTAAAGAGAATATATGAGGGAGAATGTTTTCATAATCTAAATCTAAAATTTTAATTCCATCAACAAAACTTAACTCCTTTATATAACGCTGAACTAATTTTTTTCGATGTCCTGAAAAAATATCAATTTTCTTTAATTGCTCTCGTCCAACAGCCGCCATCAAGTTACTCATGTGGTAACGAAATCCTTGATGACTTACATTAAAACTCCAGCTTCTCTGCCCCTTAAAACGCTTTTCTGTATCTTTTTCAACACCCAACAATCGGGCATCTTTGATACGTCGCGCAAGCTCATTGTCAGAAGTTACAACAGCACCACCTTCACCAGAAGTGATATTTTTAATCCCATCAAAACTAAAGCAGACTACATCACCTACACAACCAATTCTGACTCCATCGCGTTTAGAACCAAACCCATGTGCCGCATCTTCAATCACACGTAAATTGTAATGATTGGCAAACTCATAAACATCTACCATAGACTGACTATCGCTCGCGTAGTGAACAGGCATGATTGCTTTAGTTTTTGATGTGACTCTTTTCCTAGCATCAATTAAATCAATAAAAACTCTATCATTGCTTACATCACAAGGAACAGGTTTTGCGCCAGTTGCAGAAATCGCTTGGAATGAAGCCACATAGGTAATACTTGGCACAAGTACTTCATCGCCAGGCCCAATATCTAGACAACTTAATGCTAAATGTAAGGCAGCCGTTCCACTATTTACACAAATTACATCAGAATCTGTATCTAAATAAGTTTTTAACTCATCTTCAAAAAGTTTAACCTCCTGGCCCATGCCGAGATACCCAGCATCAATAACTTTAGCAAGGGCTGCTTTTTCTTCTTCACCAACACAAGATTTTGAAAGTCTGATCGTACTCATAAATCATCACTCTTTTTTTCCCAGCTAAAAGAAATTAAATCAAGCTCGATATTATCCGCCTCTAACGGATCATGTTCTTCACTACTGATATTCAAAAGCATATTAAGTCCTTCACTGAGCCCTTTAAACGCCACCCACAAACCGGGGCTTACTGTAAGACGAATATTATTACTTTGGCTTAAAGTTACATCAAAAAATTCACCCGCAGTCTCACTGCCGAGACGATCATCGTAAACAACAAACCTAATACAACCAACCGGAACAATTAAATTTAGGGTTGCCGATTTATGCCGTTTCCAACCTTTTATCACATTTGGATGTACTTTAGAAAAATAAGCTTCCCCAAAAGTAACATAGCCAATACTTGATGCTTTCATAGCATGAAGAATATCGCCCTTAGGGTTTGAAATGTGCCTCTCATGATTAATGATCAATCCATTAATCATTGAATTGTCCAAATTCGCTCTCTCGATAAAGCAGAGCTTTCGTAGTCAGAAATTTGATCGATTGTCAACTTGCTCATATCTTCACGTCCTCGATAAAACGAGTAGTACCACTCACTGACCATCTTGATAGTTTCTTTGTAGTTTAAATTCGGCTCCCACTTAAGATGAAAAAGTGCCTTATCGCAACTTAGTTTTAGCAAACCAGCCTCGTGAAATGGAATGTTATCTGTAATACGATATAAGTCTTCTGTATTATCGAAATTCCAATAAAACCCAAGATCACGAAGCAGCTCAACTACTGTGCGATTTTGCTCTGCGCGAGGCCCAAAGTTAAATGCATCACCATGCAAAGTTGCAGATATTGATAAGGACTGTCCGAGTGTTAAATAACCACTCAGCGGCTCTAGAACATGTTGCCATGGTCGCGTTGCACTAGGGCTTCGCACATCAACAGTGCGTCTATTACTCCATGCAAGCATGCAGTCAACAACAATTCTATCTTTTGCCCAGTCGCCACCACCGATAACATTTCCTGCTCTAGCAACACCAATTCGGACGGAGTTGTTTGAAGTCATAAAGAAAGAATTTAAGTATGACTTTATAACAAGCTCAGCAGCACCCTTGGATCCACTATATACATCTTTTCCACCCATAGGATCTGATTCCCTGTATCCCCAAACCCATTCAACATTGTCGTAGCATTTGTCACTGGTAATTAATATTGCAACGCATGGAAAATCAATGCTACGTAAAACTTCAAGAATATTCATCGTTCCAACAACGTTCGACGTCATCGTCTCTACTGGGGCATCATAGGAAAGTGAAACAATTGCCTGAGCGGCTAAATGAAATATAAAGTCTGGCTTTTCCTTAAGAATAAGATTCTTAATACTAGGCAAATCTCGCACATCACCAATGTTATGGTTAATTTTGCTTTCGAGATCTAGTTCCAAGAACATAGATGGTTCGGTAGGGATATCCTTAGAGTAGCCCACGACATGAGCTCCTAATTTTAACAACCATACCGTGAGCCAACTTCCTTTAAATCCAGTGTGCCCAGTTATTAAGACCTTCTTACCTTTATAGACGTTACCAAATGGCATGATTACCAAATCTTCCAAGGCGCAACGCCTCTTATCCAAAGCTCATTTAAATCTAATTTATCGCGCAGGGTGTCCATACACTTCCAAAATCCAGGATGTTTGTATATAAATAACTCTCCATCAGCCGCTAAATTTTGAAGTGGAGACTGCTCAAAAATTGCCTTGTCAGAATCTTCGATATAATCAAAAATCCCAGATTCACATATAAAAAAACCACCATTAATCCAAGATCCATCACCACGAGGCTTTTCAATAAAACGTGAAACTTTCCCATCATCTGCATGATCAAAAGCTCCGAACTTACCATCAGGTTGAACCGCAGCCATAGTTACCAACTTACCATGTGATTTATGAAAATCTAATTGTTCTAACATATTTATATCACTTAGCCCATCGCCATAAGTCAGCATAAACGTCTGATCACCAACGTATTTACGAGCTTTCTTAATTCGCCCACCAGTCATAGATTCAACGCCTGTATCTATTAGGGTTATGCTCCATGGCTCTACAGCATTGCCGTGAAAAAAAATCTTATTTTCCTTCAGATCAACGGTAACATCATTCTGATGAAGGAAGTAATTAGTAAAATACTCTTTAATATAATATCCCTTATATCCCAATAATATTACGAAATCTGTGTGACCAAATTTTTCATAAAGCTTCATTATGTGCCAAATAATCGGACGTCCACCTACTTCGACCATAGGTTTAGGCCTAACATCCGTTTCTTCAGAGAGTCTTGTTCCCAACCCCCCAGCTAAAATTAGAACTTTCATCTATTCCCCAAATATATATATCTTAAAACAATTCACCTAAACTCTTAAAAGTCTTAACCTGGTGTTTTTGAACGTAAGACTTCCAGTCACTCGCTTCTGTCCAACCGCTAAGAAAAATAAAATCGACTCCGAAAAGCTGTGCGACCCTGTGATCATAAAAGCTATCGCCCAAAAACAGTGCAGGATACTCAATGTTATTATTGTTTAGCTCTCTAGATAGAATTGTCTCCTTATTTTGAGGGCTTCCAAACACTCCACCATCAAAATAACCGTCAATTTTTAATGTGGTAAAAAGTTTACGCAGCTCCTCTTGGTTACCACCGGAAATTACTACCCATATAGTCTCAGGGTACTTTTCTCTCAAAAAGCATAATGCGTCGGAGATTTCGCAATTCAATAAATCTTGCTGAACAAACTCAGCATAGCTACTTAACAGTAAATCAATATTTGCTGTTTTATTTTCCGGAAGAATATTATCTATAAAATATTTAAACTTTTCATTTCTTGATATACCACCATTTGCCCTATGGAAATCAACCATTTCAGATGCAAATTCTCTTCCAAATGGCAAACAAACCTTGTAAAAAGCCTCCGTTTTAATTTTATTGGAATTAAGTATTACTCCATCACAATCGAAGATTATAGTTTTGTATCTATCAAGCATTTAATTTCTTATTTAATTCGACCTCAACAGCGCGCACATCTCCAGGAACATCGACTGCCAGGCTACCAGAAGTTGTTTCTACGAGCTTAACTTCAATATCCATCTCTAAAAATCTCAATATCTCAATATCCTCAGTTTGCTCCAAACAACTTTTTCTTCCGAAACCCACAAAAGCTTCCAGCTCCTCACCAGTAAATGCATAAATACATACTTGCTTTTTATACTTGGCTGGTGATTCTTTAACATCTTTAAACCCCGGCACTAAAGATCTAGACATGTATACAAGGCGATCTGATTCATCCGTAACCACCTTAGGGACGTTGATACTTCTTGCCTCCTCAAGATTGATGTAATTGAAACCATTGATAACAGTGCTCATACTTGAAATTTTTGCGTCACGAATTTTTAATATGTCACTTGGATTTAGCATGGGCTCATCACCCTGTACGTTAATATAAATGTCAGCTAAAACCATTCGAGAAGCCTCTGCAACCCTATCCGTACCTGTAAGCGATTCACTTGAAGTTAACAAGCAACTATAACCAAATTTTTCGACCTCACTCTTAATTCGAACATCCTCGGTTGCAATATAAACATTTTCTATACCAACTGCTTTAGCTGAAAGATCAGCAACCCGAATTATCATTGGCTTACCTAAAATATCTACCAGCGGCTTGCCAGGATAACGACTGGACCCGAAACGGGCGGGAATAATTACGACAGATCGCATTTTCTATAATCCATAAACTGAAAAAATTGGGATCTGATAGTTGGTCGGCGTTATTGAGTTAAGTGGAACAGCATCAACTGATCTTTCATAGCATTCAATAACAGAAGCCATTTCCCTTTGCCTTATTTCATCTTCTCGATACCCATCAAATCCAGCTAAAAGAATTTGGCTGGATTTTCCACTACTTGATAAAGCAATAGCGTATGAAAAAGCCAAATAATTAGGTGCTACGCACTCTTTATCAAAAAAAGAAAAGACTCCCTCATTAATCATTAATCCAAAATTAAATACCTTTTTACAACTTAATTTTTCTCGAATTGTCTTCGAAATTGAACTCCAAGGCATAATTAATGGTGTTTCAATTTTTGCTAATTTATCAGCCTCTGCAAGAAGTCTTAGTGGATGTGAACATATACGATAATCTATTAGACTTTCATCAATCAATTCACCACCATTAAGTCCTATTACAACAGGTGAGTTCCTTTTAATAAATGACTCTATAGCAAGCTTGTGCTCTGTTAGACTTGGCCCATTTCCCAGAATAAGAACCGTTTTGCCACTCAAAATATTTACAGGATTCCAAGATCCTTTGGAATCAGTAAAATCAACGGCCAAAGCTGTAGTTATATTTGAATGATTAAATCGATTAGCAGAAGTGTTCTTTAGAAAATCAATTACCGTATAAATATCATCGTTTCGATATTGGGAAGAACAAAGCATTTCCTGGATATAAGACGGATGAATTGAGTACTTAGCAGCGAGGTAGTAGAAAACGTTTGTACCCCAATTGAATTGCGTTTTCAATTTTGAGAAAAAAACACTTATTAAATTTATTAAAGGAACAAGATTTAAAGTGGTATTCGTTTGCTCGGAATACTCAATTAACAATTCCTCCGTTTTAGCGTTACCTGGGCCCCTACCCATTCCAAGGACTGTAGAGTCAAGCCACTCAACGCCTAATTTATTTGCATAAAGCGAATTTCTAAGAGCAATACCCATATTGTCATGAGCATGAATTCCAATATCTCCAAGCCAATAAACCCTTAGCAAGGTAATTACTCTTTCAATGTCTATATCATTCATTGCTCCAAGGCTGTCTGCGAAATAAAAAACTTCAGGACTTATCGTCTTTACAATAGCCCCAGAATTTATTATCTCATCATCACTTAGTTCGGTTATTTGTATAAGATTTATTCCAACCAAATAACCCCTGCTTCTTAACCACACAACAGCAGAGGAAATATTCAAGAGCTCTTGATAACTGCACGCAATTCTTACTAGTTTTATTTTTTCAACTTCTGAACTTGATGGGAATATTTGAAACAACTTAGATGAAGATACCAAATTATCTTCCATAATTTCAGAAGCATTAACCATTACAGCAAGATTCAATTTTTTAGGAACATCAAGAGTATTTAAAAAGCTTAATGCACTAAAAGCGCAAGGCCCAAGAAACCCCTCATTTTTGTATCTCCTAAATCCGATTTCGACATAATTAATAGGTAAGTTTCCCATAACGTTCAAATATTCTTGAATTAAATCATGAGAAAAATCCCAGTTATTGTAATAACCACCGTCTCTTAATGTGCAATCTAGAATTTTCATTTAACGCCTATTGAAACTTACAACGACGACTCTTCTTTCGCCTTTTATTAATTGACAAGCTCTATGAACCGCAGTGGTATCAACGATAAAATGCGTTCCCGATTCCCCAACAATTTTAGTTTCGTTATCCAAACAGAATTTTCTATCTAAAAGGAAATCATAAAAAAATTTTCGCTTTTCAGTTAATGCCCATAAGAAACCTCTTAAAAAGCTCCATCTCAATCGCCATCTAGAGGTACCAAGCACAGCACTGAACGGTCCATTTAAATCTGTAACATCAGTTAAATAAACAAAATATTTCAAGTTGGCTTTATTATCATCAACATGAAAATCGCCGCCAACAACGTTGTCAATTACAGTCTCGGGAAAACTCTTCTGAAAATAGCTGATTTCAATTTTAACGTCGTCAGTATTCAAATATTGCCTTGCATAAGGCAGAATAGGCTGGACATATGATGTAAGCATTTCAGAAACCAACCCTACGGAGAAAACTCTATTATTTAATTGCCCTTGTGCTGCTGGGGGTCTCATTAAAAAAAGCCTTTCTAATTCTAGATTTAGCTCTCGAACATTATCTTCAGTAAGTCTTTTTTCAAAAACATGTAAACTGTACTCGTTTAGGTTATCAACGACTTTGTTAATTCCAGCAACATTGACCTGATCCTTTAAAAAACCAATAACCATCTTAGGAAGCTCAATAAATAATCTTCCTAGAATTTTTTTAAAATAGATATACATTATTAATTTTCTATACAAATAATTAGTAAATAACTTTCTTATTTAGAGAAAATATAATTCCTAGAGCTCCAACCATCATAAGTAGAGATCCAATCACTCTTTTTTGAAAGGTTCAGTCCAAAGACTTCTAACTTAGCGATTAAAGGATCAAGATCAGCCTCATTCAAGTATTGAAACTCTACTAATATACTTTTTAATAAATCAGATTTCAGTATCTCATTAGCACCTTCAAGTATCATTGCCTCAAGTCCATCAACATCAATTTTTATGTAATTAGGAAATGGAAAATCATATTTTAAGACAAGGTCATCTAGAGAGACAAAGAAGACACCTTGTTCAAAAACATCGGACTCATTAACATCCGAAAACGAATATTTTTCACCCAACGAACATGCTCCAGCGCCAGCATTCATCGAACTAATCATAACCTTACCTATTCCAGTACTGTTATTTAGTGCAAATGGATATGGATATACATTAAACCTGTTAATAAATATATTCTGAGAAAGAGAAGAAAAAGATTGTGAATCTGGCTCAAACGCAAATATCTTAGCTTTAGTATGTTTACATGATGCATAAAGTGAATAAATACCTACATTTGCACCCACGTCATAAAAAACTACCTCAGCACCATCATAGTCTTTTTTGAATTTATCAATCCAAGATAGAGTTTCAGGTTCTTTTTCTTTAAAAGTTAATGCTCTAAGTAACTCATTATTAGAACTTATTCGCATTTTGAATTTACCATTCAAAAATCTAACTGTTCTATATGGAAGAAAAGTTGATATTAAACTATTAAAAAAAAATAAAAATCTAAAATAAATATGCTTCATGCAAACACTCTCATAAAAATAAATTTATCTAACTTCTAAAAAAGGCCTATAGATATTAATTAAATACTTCATTGAACGTACCCGACGATATTACGGATCCATTTTCTAATTTATAAATAATATCGCAATGACGAACTGTTGATAAACGATGAGCTATCACAATCATTGTTTTTTTTCCATGCAGACTTTCAATCATTTCGACTACATTATGTTCGGTTTGTGCATCCAAGGATGACGTTGCTTCATCAAAAATAAAAACATTTCTATTGTGATAAAAGGCTCTAGCAATTGCGACTCTTTGACATTCTCCACCAGAGAGCTTTACTCCTCTTTCACCTAATTTAGATGAGATACCATCAGGAAGTCTTGCTAAAACTTCCGTCAACTGGGCCTGTTCAATTGCCTGATATATGAGAAGTTCATCTATTTCATTCTCAGAAACTCCAAACGCAATATTTTCCGCAAGGCTAGCATCAAGTAAAAAAGGAGTTTGAGGTATATATGCAACCTGACTCAACCAAACACTCAAATTAGAACCATCAAGAAGTTTGTTATTAAATAATATCGTTCCTCCAGAAATACTATACAAGCCCAGCAATAGATCAACCAATGTTGTTTTACCTGAGCCTGATTTTCCAACTAAACCAATGGAATCACCTTCATGTAATTCAATTGTCAAATTATCAATTGCATTTTTTTTAGATTTTGGATATTTGAAACAAACATTTTGAATTGATAATGATTTAAATTTATCAGCTTTTTTGCTACAAGTCAGATCAACATTGCAATCAATTGCACCCTTATACTCTATTGCCCTGAGATCATCATACAACTTTGTTAATGCGTGTGTAGAGTAGTTTATGGTGGCAAGAGAATTACTAATGCCGGTGATTGATGGCAACATGCGCATGCCAGCAATACCCATAACAGCCAACGAGGAAATAAGGTACTCGGGCCCGTCAGAGTAGTTCGAGATATAAAACGAATAAGCAACCAAAAAAACAACAAAAACAATCTCAATTAAATATCTGGGAATAAGCATCAAGGAGTAAAAACCAGTCTGACTTTCAGACGATCCTTTCGCTGCATTGGATATAGAATTAAAAAAAACACTCTCAACGTTCAAGACTCTTATTTCTTTTAACGCGCCAAGACTTTGATTAATGCTTCGAATTAAACCTTCACCATGAAGTGAGATCTTTTCTCCATAAGAATTTATACTAGGTTTAACAAACCTTACATAAAAAAACACTGTAGTAAGAAGTATTGACAACAAAAATATCATCGCTACAGGCGAAATAATAAAAAGAAATAGACTTATGGAAAAAAGTACAATCACATCAGAAAGCAATTTTAATGAAGGCAAAAGCATATCGTCTGTTATCATTTTTGTATGACCAACTACAGTATTCATTATCGATGCTGAATTGCGTTCCAAAAAGAATTCGAAGGGCATCGCCATGTAAATGCTCATAAGGCTTTCTATTAATCGTCTTCTGTAATTAAAACTAAAGCTGAAAACTTTCTGTTGAACCTTAAAGGCAAAATAATTTTTTAGCAAAAAAATAAAAATAACCAAACAACCTAAAATTGAAATTTTGTCAGTGCTCGATTCAACTTTAAGTATTCCAAAAAACTGCACTATATAACCTGATTTCTTCAAGATTCCAGGATCAACAACAGAAGCTATAAAAGGTCCTATTAGGCCGAGGCCAAGTAACTCCATTATTGACATCACAACAAAGCCAAATACAAGCCAAATTAGTTGGCCATAGTGTCCTTTGAGTATGTATAAATATTTTTTAAAAAAATTATTTTCAACTAACTTCATATAATCAGTTATTTATAATTAAAGGCATTTAAAACCGAGCAAGCTTTTCTCAAATCCGTATTAGCCAAGTGCGGGCTAACGGGCAAACTTACAACCTCTCTATGAATGAGTTCTGAGATTGGATAATCGCCAATTGAGAAACCTTGCTCGCCATATGCTTTCTGCAGATGCGGAGGTATTGGGTAATGAATCATATTGCCGACATTATTTTGATTAAGGTAATTAACAAGCGAATCCCGCGAGTGGGTTCTAATGACGAAGAGATGCCAAACTGGTTCAGCCCAACTCGGAAAGTATGGAAGAACAAAATCAGTTGAATCAAGCAACTCAAGGTAGGTCATTGCGATTTCTTTTCTCCTAATATTCCAGGTATCTAGAACCTTTAATTTTTCTCGAAGAAAAGCAGCTTGCAACTCATCTAGCCTAGAGTTATAACCTTTAACATTGTTATGATATTTGATTGATGATCCATAATTAGCGAGCTCCCTAACCTTGTCAGCAATTTCCGAATCATTAGTTAAAACTGCACCACCATCCCCAAGTGCACCAAGATTCTTTCCTGGGTAAAAGCTAAATCCTGCAGCATCCCCCAATGAACCAACCTTTCTACCTTTGTAAAGGGCACCATGCGCCTGGGCACAATCCTCAATAACTTTTAATCCATACTTTCTGGCAATATCATTTATTGGGTCCATATCAACCGGTTGCCCGTACAAATGAACAACGATAATTGCTTTTGTTTTAGCCGTAATTGCCATTTCAATCAACTTCGGATTGATATTGTAAGTTTCAATATCAGGCTCAACAGGAATTGGGGTGGCACCACATTGACTTACAGCAAGCCATGTTGCTATGTAGGTATTTGAAGGGACAATCACCTCATCCCCAGCCCCAATTAAGTAAGCCCTTAAAATTAAATGGAGCGCATCAAGTCCATTTGCAACGCCAACGCAGTAAGACGAGTTGCAATAATCTGCAAACTCCTGCTCAAATTCTTTAACTTCACTCCCAAGAACAAACCAACCCGAGTCGAGAACTCTGGAAAAAGCCTCGGCAAGCTCCGTTTTTAATTCTTGATGAGGCGCTTTCAAATCCAGAAAAGGTATTTTATTTTTCATCACTAACTAGAGCCAAAAATTTATCATAATCCCTAATGTAATCTGCATGATCATAATAATCAGAAGCAAAGACTAATAAAACAGCATCTGATGAATATTTATACTGAACTGCCCATGTCATAGGTGGCAAATAAATGCCTTTATTAGGCTTATCTAAAACAACCTCTTCACGATTTTCTCCATCATCAAAAACTACAGAACAACTCCCTTTTGTACAAATAAGGAACTGATGACAACTCAAATGAGCATGCTCACCCCTAACCTGCAATGACGGTACATTTGTTATTAGAAAAAATCTTTTTGAAACAAATGGAACTGTTTTTTCAAATTCACCAAAAACCAATTCACCTCTAATATCATTCACAACTGGGAAATGATGCAGAGTTACGCCAAGTACAGCAGTTTTTTCAATAATAAAATCAACAGATTGATCTGCCCTATCGCTTTCAAAAATCTTATATCTATTCGACGGAGCATCAACATATCCAACTATTTTTGCTGGATTACCTACAACCTTTGCGTTTGGAGGAACAGAACGTGTAACTACAGATCCTGCTCCCACCATTGAATTTTCACCGATTGTAAGCCCCGGCAATATGGTTGCATTTGATCCAATTGAAGCTCCTTTTTTTAACAAAGTTTTCAAAAACTTATCGGGGTATGCTTTTGATCGAGGGAAAATGTCATTTGAGAAAGTTACGTTTGGTCCTATAAAAACATTATCTTCAACTATTAATCCGTCCCAAATCTGAACTCCATTTTTAATTGTGACATTGTTACCAATAATGACTTCATTCTCAATAAAAACGTTTGAGCAAATATTACAATTATTACCAATCTCTGCTCCTGCCAAAACCACAGAATATTGCCAAATGCGAGTTCCTTCGCCAATTTTATTAGTTTTAATTTCCGAATTTTCATGAATGAAAAATTTCATTAAACTTTTCCAGGTTATTGATTAAATTAATAAATTAATAAAAATATTCATTAATTTCATTATTTTAGTACATTTGATAATCAGATTTATAATAAAGTTATTTAATTAAAATCAATTATACTATTCAAACACTATCGTAAAGACGAAACTAAATAAATTAATTTAATTGTTAGATTCAACAATTAAAAAAGTATTGAAGGATTAAAACGGTGAAATACAATAAAACAATTCAAAACGATCTCATTGTAAATTTAACACTAATCACCGCCTTAATTCTTGTATTAAGCAGATTTATAGAAATAGGGCTAACAGGCGACGATCCTTTTATCTATATGGATGCTTTTAGGAAAGGTGGCATATGGAAAGCGAGCATCCTTCAATCAATAGGTCAGGGAAGATTTTGGTTAATTCCGGCATGGACCCTAACCCAACTTCCATATATTTTTGATAATTTAATAATCACAAACATCATAAAAATAGCCACATCCTTAGTTTTTTTTAGTTCTTTTTTTATACTTATAAAGAATTTTTTTGGAGTCTCCTTCGCTTATATAACTACTTTTATGGCTTTAATGATTCTTAATATTGCTGGGGGGGATTTCTGTCCATTGATTAACTCTCCACTATGGTACTCAATTGGAGGCATTTCAATAATTTGGAGTTTTATTAGATTTGATATCGAGTTAAAAAAACAACTTAATCATGCCATATCTAGTCTTTTGTTTTTGCTTGGAATTCTATTTTACGAAATATTCGTTTTATATATCCTTGTATTTCCGATGATATTAAGTAGACACAAATGTTTTTATAATAAGAATTTTAAAAATAACTTAAATGAATTCAATTGGCTAATATTTGCTGTGATAATATATTTTTTGTGCTATTTAGCCTTCACACAATGGTTTCCAAGTCAGTATGTTAATACACAAAAACTTGAAATCGTCAGTATAAAAAGGTCGTTAGAGACAATTTATGAACTGAGTAGCAATGGAATTGCACTTTTTGACCTTCATAAATTCAAAAACGTTACCACCTCAAGTATTTTTTATGGCTTTACAACTACATTAATACTTTTAACTGGACTTATAGCTTCATCAAAAAAATTTTTAAAAGAAGAATATACCCTATTATCGACCAAAACATTTAGTATTAAAGTAGCAATCGCACTATTATTTATATCCATTACACCTAACCTTTTATATGGATTTCTTGATTACTATCATGGTTGGAAATATTACGTTGGGACATTTTTTAGCGCATTAGGACTAATAACATTAATATCATTATTACTTGTAAAATTGATAATTAGAAACAATAAAAGATTAAGCATGTTAACTTATATTGTGTATATGTTTATCGGTTTAGTTGCATTTAATAACCATCATACTTTTTATAATAAATTCGAAGAGCTTAAATCGTCTTACCTTAAACAGAGCTTGGTTAAAGCTCTTGCCCCCCAAATAAAAGATAAGATTTCTATGTCTGAAATAATTTGCAGTGAAAGCTTATTTAGCGTCAAAAAAGACTCATATGAAATTTATGATTTTTGGTCAATATACCTTTCTGATAAAACTAACAAAAAAATCAAAGTAATACGTGGAGATAAAGGAGATCAAGAATGTACATCTTATATAGCTTTTAATTCCCACAAAGGTAAAGCATCTCTAAATTTCAATCTAAAAAACAAAAGCTTCAATATAGAATTGCACAAAGAAAGTATATTTTAATAATGGCTATAAAGTTAATATCAATAGTTATTCCATGCTTTAATGAATCTGAAGTAATCATTGAAACAATTAATAGACTTGATAAATGTCTTGTTGATAAAAAATATCAATATGAGTATGTTTTTGTGAACGACGGAAGCAAAGATTTAACATTAGAAAAGTTATGTGCGGCTAAAAATCATAATAAAAGAATCAAGATTGTAAACTTCGCAAGAAATTTTGGGCATCAATTAGCTGTATCAGCTGGTATTAAATTTTCATCTGGCGATGCAATAGTATTAATTGACGCGGATCTTCAAGACCCGCCGGAATTAATTCCATCTATGATAAAAAAATCTGAAGAGGGGTTTGACGTTGTATATGGTCAAAGAATTGTTAGGAAAGGTGAGTCAATATTCAAAAAAGTTACTGCAAATCTTTTTTACAGAATAATTAATTTAATTTCTGAAATCCCAATACCTTTAGATACAGGTGACTTTAGATTAATTACAAGAAGAGTAGCAGAAGATCTTAATAACATGCCCGAAAATAGTAGGTTTATTAGAGGAATGATCAGCTGGGTAGGATATGACCAATGTCCAATTTTATACGAGCGTAACAAGAGATTTGCGGGGGAAACAAAGTATCCATTCAAAAAAATGTTTCATTTCGCTATTGATGGCATTCTGTCATTCAGCACAAAACCTTTGAGGTTTTCTATTTTTTTTGGAAGCCTTATATCAATAACAGCATTTCTTATGGCTTTGTATGCAATTTTTCTGAGAATAGAAACTAATAATTGGGTACCTGGCTGGACTTCAATCATGATAGCAATTTTATTCATCGGAGGAGTACAGCTTTTATGTATAGGTATTATTGGTGAATATATTGGAAAAATCTTTTACGAATCAAAAAATCGGCCGCTTTATATTGTGAAAGATTTTATAGGTTTTGATTAACAAAAGATGTCAATTAACAACATTAAAAAATATCTCTACGTACTGGTAACAGTAGCTATATCGTTATTTTTTTTAAAGATAGCATACGAAAACCTTTATTGGGATTACTTGATAGGTCAGCTACCTGAGATATCGAAAATCTTTTTAGCTCTATCAATCTTAACTTTAATTACAGCATACTTTTTGAGAATAAAACGCTGGCAATCAATATTAAAAGGTCAATTATCTACGCCAGCATTAGAAAAAATCACACCTCCATATTTTATAAGTTTTGCTCTGAACAATTTACTTCCTCTGAGGGCTGGAGATATATATAGATCATGCTCCCTTTTAAGGCTCAATGCCTCTATACCCCTCGTAGCTTCGACAATAATAGTTGAAAGGGTTTTTGATTTAATTATTTTATTATTTTCTTTTGTAGCACTTATTATTTTATTTAAAATTCATACAACTGATTTAGTTTTAAAGGTATGGGATTTTATCTTTTACATATCAATTGCAACCTTATCTATAACCATATTTTTTATTTTCTTCAGCCACAAAAAATTTAAAATACGTTTACTACAGTCATTTAAAAATTTATTTGAATATATTTTTAAAAAGGTTTGGGAAATCTCATCGGGAGATAACTTATTGGCTATACTTAGTTACAGTTTACTTGCTTGGTCTTTTGAAGCTCTTTCTTACTATTTTGTTGCATTATCAGTACCATCCATTTCAAATTCCATCTCATCATTCTTTGCATTCTCTGTAGGTACTCTTTCTACACTTATTCCGAGCTCCCCTGGTTATGTAGGAACTTTCGATTTTTTTACTATTCATGCAATGGAATTACTTGGAAATAACTATCAATCATCTGCAATTTTTTCTTTGCTGATTCACTTTGTACTTTGGCTACCAATAACTTTAATAGGATTTCTATTTCTAATAACGCAAATTTTAAGAGAAAAAATTGAAAAATAAGAATATTGTGATTATAGGTGCAGGATTCACAGGACTTACTGCAGGTTACGAATTATCAAAAAAAGGATTCAATGTAACAATTATCGAAAAATCCGACGATGTTGGTGGTTTAGCTGCAGCTTTTTCAGTAAATGGCCAAAAAATAGAGCGTTTTTACCACCACTGGTTTACAAATGACACAGAGGTCGTATCGTTAATATCCGAACTTGGACTAAATAAATTCATAAAGAAACATGAAACGAAAACTTCAATGTTTTACTCAAATAATTTTTTTAAGTTATCAAGCCCTTTTGATTTACTGAAATTCAAACCACTAAAATTTTTTGATAGATTACGTCTAGGCTTCATGACAATTAGAGCAAGAAGTGTAAAAAATTGGAAATCTCTTGAGAATAAATCTGCTTCAGAATGGCTTAGAGAGATTGGTGGCAATGAAGTATACAGAGTTATTTGGAAGCCATTATTAAAAGGTAAGTTTGGCAGCTTTGAAAAAAAGATTTCAGCGGTATGGTTTTGGAACAAAATTAAACTTCGTGGCAGCAGCAGAGATGAAAAAGGAAAAGAGAAACTGCTTTACCTTGATGGCAGCTTTGCAAGAATCGCAGAAGAGCTGAAGGAGAGAATTATTTCTCAAGGCGGCAAAATTATTTTAGATAAAAATGTTGATAATGTAATCCAAAAGAATGATCACTGGGAAATTAAATCCGATAATTGGAGTATCAAAGCCAATATAGTAATTTCTACTGTAGCCCTGCCTATAACTGCAAATTTTATTAAATCTTGGGCGGATAGAAAATACATTAATCAACTTAATCGAATAAAATACATTGATAATATTTGTTTAGTGATGATTCTTGATAGATCCCTATCTGACATATACTGGCTGAATGTTAATGACCCAGACTTTCCTTTTGTAGGTATTATTGAGCACACTAATTTTGAAAGTTCTTCAAACTATGGTGGAAAGCATATTGTTTATTTATCCAAATACTTGGAGGCAACTCATAAGTTGAACAAAATGAATTTAGATCAATTATTGGATTTTTCAATACCTTATATCCAAAAAATGTTTCCGGATTTCAAAAGAATTTGGATTCAAGAAGCGCATTTATGGAAAGCAAAATATTCTCAGCCAATTGTTGAGAAAAATTACAGTAAGTTAATCCCCGATTACAAATCACCATACGACGGTTTTTACATTTGTACAATGGCTCAAATATACCCAGAAGACAGGGGAACAAATTATGCTGTGAGGGAAGGAAGAAAAATTGCTGAAAAAATTTATAATGAATTTAGGATGTAGGGTTATCTTGCTCTCTTAGAATCCAATTCCAGGAGCTTTTGCATATTTCACCTAAAGTTTTATTTGCCTTCCAACCAAGAAAATCCTCAGCTTTGGAAGCAGATGCATAATATGCTGCAAGATCACCATCTCTTCTTTTTTCAATTTTATAAGGCAATTTAATTTTATTGACACTTTCAAAGCAATGAAGAAGGTCTAAAACGCTATATCCTTTTCCTGTGCCAAGATTAAAAACATTCCACCCTTTTCTTTGAGACAGAACCTTTAATGCTAAATTATGGCCATCAGCCAAATCCATTACATGAATATAATCACGAACACCTGTTCCGTCATGCGTGGGATAGTCATCTCCAAATACCCTAACATAAGGATATTTACCTAAAGCAACTCCCAAAATATATGGCATTAAATTGTTTGGAGTACCCTTAGGGTTTTCGCCAATGAGGCCCGAATCATGAGCTCCAACAGGATTAAAATATCTTAAACATCCTATAGACCACTCCGGATTAGCGTTGGCTAAATCATGCAACAAATTTTCAATATACAGTTTTGTACGACCATAAGGATTTATAGGGTTCGTTGCATGGTCTTCGTCATATGGCAAGTATTTGGGATCGCCGTAAACAGTTGCACTTGAACTAAATACGATCTTTGTTACATTATTTTCCTGCATAGCCTCAAGAAGTTTAATGGTACCTACAACATTATTATCATAGTACTTCAGAGGATCTAAAACAGACTCAGCAACAGCTTTAAGTCCAGCAAAATGGATAACCGCATCAATTTGAAAGTCTTTAATGGTTTTAGATAATAGTGAACTATCTCGAATATCACCCTCAACAAACGTTAGGCTTTGATTAGTAATCTTCTCAAGACGGTCGACCACATCATGGCGACTGTTGGATAGGTTGTCGAAAAGGACCACATTATGTCCGGCTTCAATAAGAACGACCGCGGTATGGCTACCGATGTACCCGGTCCCACCTGTCAGCAGGATATTCACTTAGGCCCACCTGGCTCTTGGGTTTGATAATGCTCGTTATCAAACATTAAAGAAGTTTGACGCTTACCGTTTAGGGCCACCTGCAGCGAGTCAATCTCGGCCTTAAGCGCCTCGTACTCGTCCATCTTGCGCTTCAAAAATCTTGCCGTGAGCTTGGTCTTCTCGGCGAGTCCATGCGGCGTCAGCACGTAGGCGTAGGCCAGCTTACGCTCGCTCCTAGAGAAATTCTGCACCTTGACCATGCCTCGCTCCATCAAGGCCTTTAAGGAGTAATTAACCCCGCCCAGGCTGACCCCTAATGCCTTAGCGAGGTCGCGCTGGCTCATGTCGGGGTTCTGCTCGAGCAGGCTTAAGACCCTGAAGTGGGTGTCTTCCTGTAGCTGCTTTTGGCGGGTCATGGCGTCCAT
>JACCDG011436975.1_pt1 | contig 33465 bp, 36 predicted proteins | sample 7442471 | NCBI WGS metagenome assembly JACCDG01 (sample SAMN15323444, study PRJNA562643) | freshwater metagenome | isolation source: river surface water | place: USA:Blue River Watershed | collected 2017-08-17 | reverse complement strand
TGGGATGTTGATCGTACACATAATGTGTTCCAAATATAGAAAAGCTTTTGCGCTAGGAAAAAATGAAAAATCTGAAAATTTCTTCAGAATATTCAATGAAGCATCTCCAATACTAGCACTAATAATAGTGATTTTAGCAGTCGTTAAACCTTTTTAATATGACCAAACAAAATTTTTTCCAACTGTTTGATTTAAAAGTTAGTTTTGATATCGATAAAAATTTACTAGACCAAAAGCTTTTTGAAAAACAAGCACAGTTCCATCCTGACAAACACATAAATGACTCCACAGAGATTCAAGACAAAATTTTGGAAAAAAGCCAAGAACTAAACTACGGATATAAAATTCTAAAATCTGACTTCAGTCGCGCAGAACATATTCTAAGTTTGCAGAACATAGACCTATCAAAAGAGGTGCTAAGTCCTGAATTTCTTGAGGAAACATTTGAATGGCGAACTAGATTAAACGATACTGAATCATTAACTGATCTAAGGTCTGAAGTTCAAGTAGACATCCGCGCAACCCTAGCAAACATGGGCAATTCACTTAAAAAAGAGCTTTATCACGAAGCAAAAAACGACTATATTAAGCTGAAGTTTCTCAAAAGATTCCTAGAAGAAATAGAAAATACTATAAACAAATGAAACTTTACAACTTAACAGAGCCAACGCAGCAAGATGATGGCGCGAAGCCTAGCTTAGCAAATGGCCATGCTGTTGGAATCGATTTGGGTACCACCAACTCGTTAGTAGCAGTTTCAAAAAATCACAAAGTAGAAATTATACCCATAGAGGGAACTAATTTTTTACCTTCAATAGTAGGCCTACTTGACGGGAACCTTAAAGTAGGCAAATCAGCATTGAAACTAGAACATAAAATCCGATCTATAAAAAGATTTATGGGAGAGGGAGCTAAAAAGATCTTTGCTGATAAAACGCCCGTTGAACTCTCAGCTTTAATTTTAAACAGATTAAAAGTCGAAGCAGAAAAATATTTAGGCGCCGATGTAACGCATGCAGTAATTACTGTACCAGCTTATTTCGACGAGAGCTCAAGACAAGCGACTAAAGATGCTGCAAAGCTAGCAGGACTTGATGTCTTAAGACTAATCAACGAACCAACAGCAGCAGCTATTGCATATAGATTAGATAATAATGATGAAGGTATATTTGCGATCTATGACTTAGGAGGCGGCACTTTTGATATAACTATATTAAAAATGTCTCGCGGCGTTTTGCAAGTACTCGCCACTGGTGGCGATAGCAATCTCGGTGGAGACGATTTTGATAAAATATTAGTTAAAAAAATTAACACGGATGCCGACAATATCGACTCCCTTCTACTTGCTCAAAAACTTAAAGAAGAGCTTTCATCACAAGAAACCATAGAAAGCGCCCCCATCACAAAAGCCGAATTTGAAGCTTTAATTCTGCCAATTGTAGATAGAACCCTAAACATATTCGAGAATTGCGTAAAAGACGCCGAAGTTGAGCTTGATGAAATTAAAGAGATAATTCTAGTAGGTGGCTCAACCCGCATACCTCTAATCAAAGATTTTATTAAGAAGAAGTTTGGCATAAAACCATTAGATTCGATCAATCCTGATGAAGCTGTGGCAAAAGGAGCAGCAATACAAGCAGAGGCTTTGATCGCTGGGAGTAATTCGTTGTTATTAGACGTCATACCTTTATCTCTAGGTATTGAAATAGCGAATGGATTGGTTGAGCCTATAATCACAAGAAACACCCCGATCCCTGTAGCCAAAAAACAGCTTTTTACAACTCAGCAGGATAACCAAACAGGCTTTAAAATTCACGTATTACAAGGCGAAAGTGAAAAGATGTCACACTGTAGATCACTAGCAAAATTTGAGTTAAAAAACATTCCACCTCTACCTGCTGGTGAGGCTAGACTTGAAATCAATTTTAAGATTGATGCTGATGGATTATTATCAGTATCAGCCAGAGAGTTATCTAAAAATATAGTGCAAGAAATTGTAGTAAAACCTTCTTATGGGCTCACTGAAGAAGAATTAATGCGCTTGATGAAGAAGCAGTAATCTACAAAATATTTATCAAAGAATTCATATCTTCTGGGAGATCAGTTTCAAACCACATTTCTTTCAAACTCCTAGGGTGTACGAAGCCAATTTTTTGCGCATGCAGCGCCTGCCTAGCGAACCCTCTTATAGCTTCTTGTTCTGACGCACTAAATCCAGATAAGTTATGGTTTTTTGATCTACCATAAGTTTGATCACCTACTATGGGGGTCTTTTTATGATCCATATGCACCCTAATTTGGTGCGTTCTTCCAGTTTCAAGCTTACACTCTACAAGGCTGATAGAATCTCTGTACACTTCTAACACACGATAGTGCGTCACTGCCATTTTATCGCCCTTATGCTTCACTGTCATTTTCTTACGATCAACTTTACTTCGACCATAAGCAGTATTTATAGTGCCAATCGCAGGAATTAATTTTCCATAAATCAATGCAACATAGATTCTTGTCACCTCACGACTTGCTATTGCCTGTGACAGATGTGAATGAGCTAAATCTGATTTAGCAACCAACATTAATCCCGATGTATCTTTATCAAGCCTGTGAACTATACCAGGTCTATCTGCCTGCCCAGCAAGCTTGCCTTTGGTATGATGTACCAAAGCATTGACTAACGTATCTTCATGATTACCTGCACCAGGATGCACTGTAAGACCAGCCTGCTTATTGATAACTATTAGATCTTCATCCTCATAGACTATATCAAGTTGAATGTCTTTAGGCTTAATATTGGATTGTATGAATAACTCTAAAGTTATTGAAATTTTATCTCCTGCTTTGACTTGATAAGAACGATCTGTTAGTATTTTACCGTTAACTTTAACAAGGTTGTTTTCTATCAGCTTTTGTATTCTTGATCGAGAAATATCGGTAGCACGGCTTGCTATTATTTTATCAAGTCTTTCGTTTGCCCCCTCGACTATAAAATTCAATTTTTTCAAATTTGGTGTCATATGAGTAAAGAAAGTGAAATAAGGTTTTTAAAATTTTTCATATATTCTATGGGTCTGGTCATGATGATCGGAGTCACGATTATAACATATACTATATATAAACGTAACATCGTTTTAGATAAGGAGTTTACTAATAGTACTCAGCAATCAAAGTGTGATATTAAGTCACTTAAGATCCCAAACACCCCAAAATCAGCTTCACTGGATGAGACAAAACTAATAATGTTGACCGAAGAAGACCTGGTATTGATTTACGATATTTGCACAGGTAAGCTATTGAATAAAATAAAACTGGATGTTCAACAATGAAGTGTCCGTTCTGCGATTTCCTTGACACACAAGTAAAAGATTCACGGCCGTCTGATGATGCTCTGGTGATAAAGAGGCGTCGTCAATGCCCCAGCTGTGGAGCACGGTTTACTACCCTAGAAAGAACAGAGCTACGTGAAATCAAAGTTATCAAGAAGAATGCAGAACGCCGACCTTTTGATGGAACTAAAGTACTAAGATCTATAAATGTTGCCACAAGAAAACGACCAGTAACTTCGGAGCAAGCTGAGGCTATTTTGTCAGAAGTAATCAAAAAACTCGAAAAATTCGGCGAAGGTGAAGTTGAAACTAAAGTAATTGGTCAACTAGTTATGGATGAATTAGCAAAAGTTGATGAGGTGTCTTATGTTCGATATGCGTCAGTTTATAAAGACTTCTCTAACGCCGGTGATTTTGGTAAATTTATAGCAAGTATAAAAAAGAAAAATGGCTAAAAAAAATCTTATAGTTTTGGCGGCAGGCGGCACAGGTGGACATATCTTTCCTGCACAAGCTGTATGCAGTATTCTACTGAAGAACAAGTATGAGCCGCTGCTCATATGCGATGATAGAACAGATAAATTTCTACAAAAGCCTCTGAGCGAAATTAATAGGTATAAAATTTTCTCACAAAAATATTCTGACTCCATTTTTTCTAAATTACTCGCCCTCTGTCTAATAATCATTAGTACAGTGTTTGTAACTTTAAAATTCATTAAAAAAAGGCCAGCTACCGTTATTGGATTTGGTGGATATCCATCTTTTCCAACATTGTTAGCTGCAACAATTCTTAGAATTCCGTTTCTAATTCATGAACAAAATGCAGTGCTCGGTCGCGTGAACAGGATATTTTCCAAATTCGCAAAAAAAGTTTTCCTAACTTTTCCAGACACAAAATTTGCAAGTAAAAATAACGCTATGGTAACAGGCAATTTTGTTCGGCCTGAAATATTAGGTGCTAAAAACCCACCAAAAAAGACTGACAAAATTTATATTTTGGTCATAGGAGGTAGCCAAGGTGCTCAAATTTTTTCTGAAGTAATTCCTAACACTATATGCAATTTGCCTAAAAGCTTGCAAAAGAAGCTGATCATACGCCAACAAGCACGCCCTAACTTACTTGACTCTACTAAATTATTTTACAAAAAATCTGCTGCCAAAGTTGAAATTAAAGATTTCTTTTTAAATATTGGCGAGCTAATAAAACAAGCTGATCTGATCATCTGCCGCGCTGGAGCATCTACTATTGCAGAGCTAACCGAACTTGGCAAACCTGCCATATTCATTCCTTATAAACATGCAATGGACAATCATCAGTACTTCAACGCAAAACACTTGGTTGCAAATGGTGCTGCGGTAATGATTGAAGAGGTAAACCTTACTCCACAAAAGCTTGGCGAAGAAATTTTGAGACTTCTAAATAAACCACAGGTTTTAACCGCAATGGGGAAAGCCGCAAAAAGCTTAAAGAGCAGTAATCCTGAAAAACTTCTCTTACAGCAACTATAGACTATAGCTCGTATAGCTTTGATTACAACGATCTCTCACTATCAGATTCAATAATTCTTGTATTTCTGCGCTTTCGGGGTGGAACTATCACCTCTTCAGCTTGTTCATCAACTCTTTCTTGCGGAGATTTAATGCTAGTAATAGCTTTTTCAATATCTCTATCATTATCCCTATAAGCATCAGTTAGTTTATTTAGAGGTGTGCCTGAGCGTAACAACAAAATTGATTGTATTGAAAACAAATCCTCAAATGCCTCATCTCCAAATTCTCTGCGAATTTTATTTAGGTTTTTTAGAGATGCCACACCACCCGTAATTGCTCTTACTTTCCTATCAATAGATACTTTTTCACGATACTGATATTCCTCACTCTTATTTGAGATAGCACAAAGTATTGTTGGCATTGCTTCACCTAAATCTTTTAGCAAATACCATTTATTATGCTGTTTTGCTTCATCTACTTGCTGGCACAGCTTATCAAGCACTAGCCTTGTATCATCAAATCCTCTTGAATATTTCAACAAGGCTTCGAAAAGGTTAATCTGGCTATCATCTACTAAAGTAACCGATGAACCAAAATCTATATAGTTACCAAATCTACCTAGGTAAGCAAAAGCATTTTCAAGCTCAAACTGCCTTTCTGTGGAACTTCGATATTTTTTACTGCTCTCCTCTGGCACGATCATCGAACCCAATAGATCAGTTGCGCACCCCCTCTGAATTAAAAATTTTGTATGATTTTCAAATTGTTCTGGATTACCCTCAACAGCATCATAAATTTCAGACAAGCGCTCGGGTGAGAACCCTTTTTCATTAATCAACTTCAATGAATCCCCTGACAGTATAACAGCCAACTTGGCGTGCTCAAAACTTGCTAAAAGCTCCAATGTTTCAATCTCAAACTCTAGGAACTCTGGATCGCATAATCTCATTTTTTCTTCACTGCAATTCTCGAGTACTAATTTTTTAAATTTAGTTAAATCATCTTTATTTTCAGCAAAATCTCTCGCCATACAACTCACCACAAAATTACGTATACTTTTTCTGGTAACAGTATTTTTTAAAGTTTTTATGTCTTCAACTGACACTACGCCATCTACTAATGCATTGAAAAATTGCCTATATCGCTCTTGATCGATTCTTCTAACCACATAGCCGAACATACGAGGGTATTCACCTATTAATTCCAATTTGGTGCCTTTATTTAGGTGCTCTCCGCTGAGGTTGATGCATGTAATCAGATTTTCAATAATTTGGTCTTGGTATTTTCCTAATTTTCTAAATAATGAAATTATTGTTTTATACTCCACCCCTACAGGCATTAATAGATCTACTTTTCCAGCATTGTCAGCAGAAGCAAGAAGTCTATTGATCGCCTCTACATTCCTCGCAATAGCAGCTTCATTATTTCGACGTTTTGACGACCTTTCTATTTGCTTCTGAACTGTATTCAATAGACTGCCCAACCTTTCCGTTATAAATCTAGAGGTGGCATCTGCACATTCATAATGATTAAAGAGCATATCTACAACGTTTTCGTCGGATAATTCCCAGCTAAATCCAAACTTATCTTCTGGCTTCTTTGCTTCTTCTTCTGCAAACTTCACTACCTCTTGTTCGATATTAGGAACCTTATCTTGGATTGCTGCTTTTAATTTCCCAAATAAACCGTTCAAATATATTTGAACGTCATTTTTAGCTTCATCTAGATCACCCACTGTATAAAGATTACCAGTCAATTCAAAAGTTTTTAGAAGTGATACACTTAAATATTCCGACTGATACATCTCTAAGAATCTACAGAAAGACTCGCATGCAGCGACGACGACTTCCTCAGAATCTTGTCCTAAATGTATATCTCTAAAGAAGATTTTTGTTTTTTCACGTAGTATCTCAAGCTTTGATTGACTATCTAGTTTTTTTTCTTCATCTGTTAACCTTGCGTTCTCTAATTGTTTTAGAGCATTATAACAACCAACCAATCCCAAATTAGATACTGTCCCATCAACAAAAGTAGCTATCTCTTCCCTCAAAGCATTTGCTGTTGAATCATTAATTTTTTTAATTCCTTCTACTTGACCTAATTCAAAACCTCTTACCATCTCAGTTAGCCAATCAGCTTCAGATATTTCCTCTTTTTTTTCTTGTACCAATTCATTTGTAGGATCTAATACTTTTAAGACGCGCTTCAGATTCAACAAAATATTATTTCTCAATTCAGATTTAGCCGCTTCAGGGTTCTGTCCAGCAACCTCTCCTTCACTATTTTGCATTTTTGATAACGCACTTGCTATAATTCGCCCTTGCATAACAAATCTCTTATCGTCTTTTAAGAGTGCCCCAACTTCTATAATTTTTCCTGGAGTTTGTTCATTAAATCCTTCTTTTAATATGGTCTGAATAAGTTCGATTGGATTATTTTTCATTGGATTCTAGAGCAAAATTATTTGATCTTTATATTATTGATTTACAAATAAATTTCACTACAAAAAATCACAAGCGCTCAGAAATTAACTATCTAATCTTGCTTCATCAAACTCAACGCCTTGTATTGCTATTTTCAGATCTTCCAATTTATTTCGAAAACTCTTTGGCGAGCCAGAACTTAACTCTTTTTCAGCCAAGGCAGCCATTCTTTTCGCTGCAGGTATATCACCTTTGAGTAATTCAACCCAAGCAAGTGCTAGATTAGAATTAAACTTATCATTTTGCTGACCATAAGCGATGGATAGCTGCTGCCAGACAGTCATATCTGTCTTATCTTCTTCAAGAATTTGCTCAAGAAGTTGTATCGCTTTGTTAGTATTACTCTTTGCAGCGATAAGAGCTGAAGCGTATTCTAATTTTATCAAATTCTCTTTCGGAGCATAGGAATTTGCTTTGCTATAATGCGTTATGGCTTCTTGAAGCTTACCACTTTCAAAATACACTTGACCCTTTAATTCGAAATAAAAAGAATTCAGCGGCTCCTTATCAAGAAGCTTATCAATATATTCAATTGCTTTTGTAGAGTTACCCATTCGCATATAGGCAATCGCTTTAGCATAATTCGACTCTATATTATCCCCTGGATATTTTTGCAAAACAGATTCTGGAGAGTGTGTATACGCATAAAGCTTCGCAACAATCCGCGAGTACCTACTTCGTGCGAAATCACCTATATAAGATCCCTTCTTACTAGGATTGTCCTTTACATAAGTTTTCAAATAATCAACCCTATCTTGTGACATCGGGTGAGTACTCAGGTAGGCGTTGCTTTTATCATAAAATGATCTTTCATTCTTATTCAAATCGTTGAGGAAATTAATCAAACCATAGGGAGAAACTCCTAATTGGGTAAGATATTTTATTCCAGCATGATCTGCTGCACTTTCTTGTGTTCTGCTAAATTTCATATAACTGGAAATCGGCGCATTGGAAGCACCAAGAGCTGTACCGACACCTACATCTGTTGAACCAGTAGCCACTCCAGCAGCAGCACCAATTATAACTCCTAGCATCATTTTTCTTCTAAGATTTTGCATCTCTTCCTTGCTAGCTATTAGATGCCCACCAACTATGTGTCCTACTTCATGCGCTACCACACCTACAACTATATCTGGATTGTTTGAGTAGGTTAAAAGGCCAGTCGTGATAAATATATTTTGCCCGCCCATTACAAAAGCATTTAGGTCATCACTTTGCAAAACGTAGACTTTGATAGAATCACTATTCAAACCCGCAACTCTGAATACAGGAGTGGTTAGTTCTCTGATAATATACTCCACTTCACTATCTCTAACTACAGTCAACGCTCTAGCTTCGCAATTAAACAAAAGGAAACCTACCGTTAAAAGTACAGAGATAATTTTTTTCATTTTCAATTCACATTATTGCTAATTATTGTCTCCAGTTCTTGAGCTACTCCTTTGAGCTTAGTTTGATTTTTTCCTTCAACCATAACTCTAATAAGTTTTTCAGTGCCAGACTTTCGAACTAGTATCCTTAAATCCTGCTCTTTACTTTGAATTTTATCTATTGTTGTCTGAACACTTTTATTTTCAAGAGGATTATTCTGTTTGAATTTTATATTTCTCACAATTTGAGGATGTAAATCAAATGGATGAGCAATTTGACTCATTTTTTTACCGCTCTCCACCATAATAGACAACACTTGCAACGCAGCTACAATGCCATCACCTGTAGTCCCATAATCACCTAAGATAATATGGCCAGATTGCTCACCACCTAAATTTGAGCCAAGCTCTTTCATTTTCTCAGAGACGTACCTATCTCCAATTGCTGCTCTGTGCATTATCAAATCATTTTTCCTAAGAAATTCTTCCAATCCTCCATTCGACATGTGGGTAACTACAACATCTTTGGTTTTAAGAGTTTTTTGAGTTCTCATATATTTGGCAATAACTCCAATTATATGATCACCAGAAATAATTTTACCTTTCTCATCACACATGATAACTCTGTCTGCATCTCCATCTAGCGCTATACCAACATCTGCTCTTGTTTCTAAAACTCTTTGTATCATGGTTTCTGGATGAGTTGATCCACAGCTTAAGTTAATATTAAACCCATTAGGCTCACATCCAACTTTAACAACTTCTGCGCCTAACTCCCAAAAAATTGTCGGAGCAAGATGGTATGCCGCACCATTTGAGCAATCCACAACGATTCTTAATCCTGATAAAGAAACACCTTTGGGTACCGATCGCTTAACGTGCTCAATATATCTACCTGGAGCATCTTCTAATCTTTTTGCCCTACCTAGTTCTTCTGGAGCAGCTAAATACTTGTTTAAATTCTCGTTCAATATAAGATTTTGCAATTCATTCTCTATCTCATCACTTAGTTTATAACCTTCAAAATTAAACAGCTTTAATCCATTGTCGTAATAAGGATTATGTGATGCTGAAATCATTACACCTAAATCTGCTCTCAAACTTTTGATTAGCATTGGCACTGATGGGGTTGGCATTGGACCAACTAAAATAACGTCCATACCGCCAGAAATAAACCCTGCAGTCAAAGCTGGTTCTAACATATAACCTGAAAGTCTGGTATCCTTCGCAATAACGACACGATTCCGATAACCTTCTTGTTTAAAAAAATGACTAGCGGCCTTCCCAAACTTTAATGCTATATCTGAAGTTACAGGATATTGATTTGCTGTACCCCTTATACCATCGGTACCAAAAAGTTTGTCTGACATCTATTAATCACCTAAATTGTACTATGCAAAAGCATATCATAATTATGCTAAAATAACAACGCACTAAGACCCAAGCCCAGCTTGACTTTGACCTTTGTTAGAAACACTAATTTGAGGAGAAGGCGTAGAGGCTGGAGTCAGAGGCCTATCAAGTTTAGCTTCTGAAAGCATAGAAACCCCATTATTTTGGAGTTTTTTCCCCTCTTGTACAGCTTTATGCTGATCCTCAGTTTGTAAATTAATGGCCATTACCTACCCCTACCTTGCTCTTTGCTCTGCGATGCAGCTTGCGCTTTGATCAAATTCTCCCAATAACCCTTCTGGTTTTTATCTTGGTGTTGAAATTGCATCCTAGCCATAAGATATCCCATTTTTTGGCTCATTACAAACTTGCTCCAAAAACCTACAGGTTTAGCTAGCCCTACGATCTTTACCCCTTGGTCAACACCCCTAGAGGTTGCGACCTGCTGCATATTAGGATCATATAATTCTACACCGCTTAGTTGCGCATCTCTCTGCTTCTTCTCTGCCTTTTTATCGCGCGAACGAAAGTCTGTTTTCTTGCTGGGATGTGGCTTTTTTTTACGATATACCGAAGAATCATGTATATCTTTTATTCTCCGTTGATTAAGCAAATTTTGGTATTTAGATGACATGTAGGCAAAAAAAGCCATGACCAAAACAAGTACTATTAGAAGCAATGCTAAAGTTGTAAAAATATAGTTCATATTTGTTTGCCTTATACTCTAATATTATTGTAGCATCCTTATTATGATTCACCTAATTTTTGAAGCAAAATGTTGCAAAAAACTATGATTCACCCAGAAAACTATAGAAAATACATTCACCTCTCAAGCCTTTGGATACCCTTTTTATACAACTATCTTGACTATTTTCAGATGTTGATCGTAATGATTTTCTGTACTCTTTGTTTAGTCTTATGGGATACCCAGCGGAATTCTAAATCCAAGTTTGGGGCATTGATTCAACATATTAATGAGCTTCTAGGCTTAGACCAAATTCTAAAATCCCATGAACAAAACGGACATTTAACAGGAGCAACATTAATGATGATTTCTGGACTACTATGCCTTCTCCTATTCCCTAAGGAATTATTTATAATTTCGTTCACCGTACTAGTTATTAGTGATGCAGTAGCAAATTTTATCGGAAGGAAATATGGAAGCCCTTTTAAAGCAACAAAGAAATCGTTAATTGGTTCTAAGGCCTTTGCATTAAGCAGCTTTATAATCTCCTTTATACTAGGCAATGTATATGGAATGGAATTATTACCCCTAGCAATTGCCTCTTTGACAGCAGCTTATTTCGAGCATTGCTCTAACATTATTAAAATAGATGACAACTTTATTGTTCCTATTACTTTTAGCCTAGCATTTGTTATAACTTCAGCGATTTTATAATTATGGAAACCTCCAGAATAGGATCATCATCAACTGTCAGCGGTGCGAAAGTTAATAGGGCCAATGTAGTCTTAAGCATGCCTAATATAACTTCTCCAATTAGAGGGATTGTTGATTCGGTTACCAAAGATGGAATAATGAATATCAAAACTTCCTCAGGAGAAGTAAAAATTTATTCATCCAATCCGCTTACTTCCGGTCAAAATGTTATTGTATCCATTAACACAACCAAAGCCGAACTTAATCTTAAGGTAGTACCAGATTCAGGCTCATCATACGGATCACCAGTAAATCCTGTATCAAACGATATGGGCGAGGGAAGCCAGAACTTTTTTGTTTTTAAACTTCCAAGTAAATTTCAGGCGCAGATGGCTGAAAATTTGCAGCTATACCCAACTTTTTCGTCGCCTTCAAGAGAGTTAAAGTCATCGCCAAATATTGATGTAGATTCGGGTGGGACAATCCAATTTTTAAGCTATGTATCAAGAGGTGGTTTGTCTGACACGTTTGGCAAGTCATTACAACTTGATCCCAAACTCATCAATACTTTTCCTACAATGGCAAACCTTATTCAAACTCTTCCTGAGTTTATACGCAAAGTTGAGGGCAAAAGCTTTAGCCATGTCGAGAATAAAAGGCTTAGGATGGATCTTGAATCGCTACAAACACTTCCTGATACATTATCTGACGAAGAATATAAGTTTATGCTTATTCCAATAAACGATGGGCAGAAATTAATACCAGCGCAATTCTTTTTCAAAAAAGAAGAGATCGATGACGAGAATAATAGAACCATAAGAAAATTTAGCGTTGAACTAAACATGGATAAACTTGGACATATAACTGTTGATGGATTGCACATAAAACAAAACAAAGACTCTTCCTTAAGCCTATCAGTAAGGACTGAAACACCGTTACCTGAATCTATAGAATCAGACTTAAGGGAATTGTTTAAAGTAGCAGAAGAAATAACTGGCAACTCTGGAAGCATAGCTTTTGGTAAATCTTCCAGCAAAATTAACTCGAAGCTCACAAAAGCACTTCATAACTACTGTAAAGATAAAGTCTCAAACTATTGGGCTTAATTTTTATAAATCGCAATAATTTCAGAGAGCATTTTAAGGGCTTCATCACGTGGGCGTTGGAATGTATTACGACCTATGATAGATCCATTTCCTCCACCATCTCGAATTCCTTTTACTTCATCATATATCTCTTTTTCAGACTTGCCTGCCCCACCAGAGAACACAACTAATCTCTTACCATTAAAACAACTTTGTACTACGTGAGAAACTCTCTCTGCCAAAGTATTTTTAGCAACTTTTTGCGCTTCATAAACTTTTTTAGCAGCGTCTTGTTCTAGGTGTGCTGTTGGTGGTTTCACCTTAATAATATGGGCGCCTATTAGTGCTGCCATATGTGCAGCGTACGCACAAACATCTAATCCCGTTTCACCATCCTTAGACAAATCACCGCCCCTTGGATAAGACCAAATCACAACTGCCAAGCCATGTGCTTTTGCTTCTGCAGCCATTTCAGAAATTTCTCTTATCATTTCATACGAGTTATCTGAGCCTGGATAAATCGTAAAACCAATTGCCGAGCAACCAAGCCTTAAAGCATCCATTACACTTCCCGTTGTAGCCTGATCGGGCGCCACTTTACTTCCAATTAGAGAATTGGCACTGTTTACCTTTAAAATTGTAGGAATAGCTCCAGCAAATGTACTAGCTCCCACCTCTAACATTCCAAGTGGTGCAGCATACGCATTAAGCCCAGCGTCAACTGCTAATTGGTAGTGGTACATAGGGTCATAACTCTCAGGGTTTGGCGCGAAGCTTCTTGCAGGACCATGTTCGAAACCTTGGTCGACAGGTAATATAACCATCTTGCCAGTGCCACCTAGTTTACCAGCCATCAGTATACGAGCTATATTTGCTTTAGTACCGGGATTATCACTTTCATAATGCGCCAATATTTTCTTAACTTTGCTAGTCAACTTCATGAGCTTTCCTGAATAAAATTACAAGGTAATTACTACTGTATTAAAGAAATCTTGGCAATAAAAATCACCTTTTATCTTCAGCAACAATACTTTCATGCATCTTGGCGATTCTAATTAGATCCTTTTCTAATGCGAATCTATCTTTAAATATCTTATTTGAGCGCGCCGCTAACTCTTTGGCTTTTTGAGGATTTTGCTTAATCCACTCAAAATGATCCAAAATCTGTTCAGCGAGTTCTGCAGCAGACTTAGTTATGTCTATATACAACACTGAATCACCAAAGTTTTCTTCAACGAATTTGTTTCTATCACAAATAATAACAGTATTTGCAGATGCTGCTTCGAAAATTCTACCTGTAGGAATTTTTCTCGCCATATGCGTGTCACTATGAAGAACTAAAGATACTCCATGCGAGTTAATTGTATCTAGCAGCTGCTCTTTCGATAACATTCCACCCCAATCTTTCTCAAAACCGCCCCACGCACTTTTTGGACCATAAAACTTTATAGCCTTTTTGCTTGCCAATATACCCAACATTTCTTTGTATTTTTTTGATGATCGTAACTTATCTGCATTAAAACTGCCGTAATACATCTTATCACTTGTTTTATATTCTTTATCCAAACTATATGTAGTTGGGTAAAAGCTTATACCATCAAATTTTTTATTTTGCGTTTCAACTACATGTTTAAAAATATCAATCGCCGGCGGAGTTAGAAGGAAACCGTCATATTTCATCAACCTCTTTTTGTATTTAGTCCTTAATTTATTCAAGAAAACAGAATCCAAGTAAAAGATTTTTTCATATGGAATTGTATAGAACATATATCTTTTCACATCATTAAAATCGGGACTTATATCGAATTCATATTCAACACTTGATACGATTAACAAATCTGGATTAAAATCCTTCATCTCCTTTTCTCTACCAACAAAAGTTTTATAATATATTCTAACTTCCCAACCAAGATTTTTAGCCGCCTTCTGCAAGTAGTATGAGAATTGCCATTCCCCTCCTCCTTCAGTTTGCACGGCTATTTTATAATTATTTTTTGGAATCTTATTTGCATACTTCTCATCCCATTTGGTAACATCAATTTTGCTAGCCTCTTGGTAAATTCTATAATCCCCATAGCGCATTAATCCATATGCTGCACCGATAATAATAGCTATTACAAGAAAGAATAAAACAAACTTTTTCATGTTTAGTTACAACAGATTTTTAGGTAATTATTACCATATTTACCGTTTATTAACCATATTTAAATTATAATGTCATTGTAGGGGGATATATGACATACACAATCATAGATAAGCAGTTACGTGATGTTGTTACAAAAGTTCTTCGTGATGGCAACCCCATTGATTTAAAAAAAATTAAAGCATTATTAGATAAAGGTGCCAACCCCAAAGCAGATGTTAAAGTTGATGAATTCTCAGCATATAGCATGGTTAAACAATACAATGAAAATGGCCAATATAACGCCATACTAGAAGTTTTTGACGAACATTTGGAAGAGCTAACAAGACCATCCGAAAGCACTTGGGAAGGTATGCACGAGTAAGGTAATTTACATCGATAGTCTGTTAGCCATACCAAAGTCTATCCGAACCTGTACCTAACTTCTTTATATTCCCTACCCCCGATTTTGCCTGTTAGTTCTCCTATGAACTTGCAACCTTGCTTCTCATAAAATTTTCTAGCAGTGACGTTTTCTTCTAACATTATGACTTCAAATGGCACCAACTTTTTGTCAGTAAGAAATTCTAAAGATTTGTCCCAAAGCATTTTTCCAGCACCTATCCCTTTAAATTCATCCAGCAAATATATCGCATATAACTCACCTTTTGACGCAGAATCTTCTTTAATGGGTCCAGCCGAACAAAAGCCAACAACCTCATTTGCAAGTTTAGCAACGAGAATTATACTATTTTCATCTTGCTCTAAAATCAGTTTTCGCCAACGTTGGCTTCTCGCTTCTCTATCTTGTGTAAGACTATCTAAGTAACCTTGATCGACTATTCCCTTATAACTCTCTTGCCAGCCTTGAATGTGCACAAAAGCTATTCCTGCAGCATCCTCAGGAAGTGCAGGGCGAACAGTTATGTTATCTAAGTGATGCATTTTTTTTATAGATGTAAGCAAGAATCCCAGAAACTGCTGCATATGCTTCGAAAGGAATATAATCATCAACCTCTAGCGCAGATAAAATAGCAATCAGTTGGGGATCTCTTCTTATATCTATATTATTTTTTTTGGCGATATGAATTATCTTTTCAGCAACTTCCCCCTTCCCTTTAGCCACAACTTTTGGTGCAGAGAATTCACGTTTATATTGAAGCGCAATCGCCATTAAAGCTTTGTATTCGTTTTTTTGGCCACTGCTCATGTGCTGCAGATCCATCATCAATTCCTCTCATCTAGCCAAGCCGATTGAATTGCTTCAAGAATTTTCTCATTACATCTATTTGGAGCGTCATTGAACCCGTCAATACTCAAGACATACTTCTGTAGGTCAGTAAATTTTACCTGCAAAACATCGGTATTAGGGTACTTTTCTTGTAAAGAGATTGCGATATCGTAAACATCAGTCCATTTCATTTTGTAACTCTCTGAAAGATTTTACTTCTTTCATTAATAACCTTACTATTTCATTTATACCATCTCTAGTGGCTCCAGAACAAGTAAGTATTTTGCGCTTTGTGTGCTTCTTCAATTTATCGATAACTTTTTTAACTGCAGCTTCTGAAAGTAAATCAGTTTTACTTAGAACAATTAACTCTTTTTTATCGTTAATTTTATCCGAGTAACTTTCCAATTCTTTGCGAATGGTTTTGTAATCTTTAATGATGTTTTTAGATGTACAATCAATCAGGTGCAGAAGTATTCCGCAGCGTTCTATGTGCTTCAAAAACTTATCTCCAAGCCCTACACCTTCACTTGCTCCTTCAATTAGCCCTGGTAAGTCTGCAATAACAAACTCATCATCCTTGTAATAAACTACGCCGAGTTGAGGCTTTATTGTTGTGAATGGATAGTCTGCGATCTTTGGCTTAGCTGCAGAGACTACCGAAAGAAATGTTGATTTTCCAGCGTTCGGCAAACCTACTAAACCAACATCTGATAGCAGCTTTAATTTAAGCCATACCCACAGTTCGTCACCAACAAACCCAGGAGTTGCTCTTCTAGGGGCTTGGTTTACAGAGCTTTTAAAATTGATATTACCCTTACCGCCATCACCACCTTTTGCAATCAAAAATTCTTCCCCATCAACATTCATATCTTTTATTACCGTAGAACTATCCTCAGACAATATCTGTGTTCCAACTGGCACATCTACATAAAGAGTGGCTCCAGCTTTACCAGAACAATTTCTGCCTTTTCCAGATTCACCATTTTTGGCTTTAAAGTGTTGGCGGTATCTAAAGTCAATTAGCGTATTGAGATCTTTTGTCGCCCGAAACACAATGTCAGAGCCTTTGCCACCATTACCACCGTCTGGGCCACCTTCTTCAATAAATTTTTCGCGACGAAAGCTTATACAGCCACGCCCACCGTCACCTGCCTTTAGGTAAATTTTAGCTTCATCAATAAAATGCATTTTCTTACTAAATTAATTTTAATGCTGCCAGTGCATTGTCTACTATGACTTTGCTTTTCGCTTGTAAGGGACTTAGTGGCAGTCTTACGTTTTCATTACACATACCCATTTTGGATAGCGCATACTTCACTGGTATTGGATTTGTTTCACAGAACATCGAGAGTGTTAACTCTGTCAAACTCCTATGCTTATTCAATGCTTCTGAGAAATTTCCTCGCTGCATATCTTTTTGGATTTCCGCACATAGCCTTGGCATGATGTTGCCAACTACTGAAATACATCCTACACCGCCATTAGCATTGAAGCCAACAGCATCAGGGTCATCGCCAGTAAACATTAAAAAGTTTTTGTTTTTCAATGATTGGTACATAAATAAAGGTCGACTCGCACCTGTACAATCTTTTATTCCTACAATATTTTTTAGCTCAGAGAGTTTACCTATAGTTTCGTCAGATATATTAACGACAACTCTGCTAGGTGCATTGTAAAGTAGAACTGGTAATTCTACATTGTCATTTACAGCTTTGTAGTGTTGGAACAATCCTTCTTGTGTAGGCTTATTATAGTAAGGCGCAATAATAAGTGCGCCATCAGCACCAAGTTCTTTGGCATGCTTGGAATACTTTATAGTCAAATCTGTAGAATTTGAGCCTGTGCCCACAATGACTTGTGCTTTTTTGTTAACTACAGATATACAAGTTTTAACCAAGATATCACGCTCTTCAGCGTTAAGGGTTGGAGATTCTCCTGTGGTGCCAAGAACTACAACTCCATCTACTCCCTCTTGAACTTGCCAGTCGACAAGTTTCTTAAAAGCTTCAATATCAATTGAATTGTCTTTCTTAAAAGGCGTAACTAACGCTGTATATAAACCCTTAAACATTCATCCTCACTTTATGGTACGAAACTTTGGCAAAGATATAACTATCTCTGTACCTATCCCTTCTTGGCTAGAGATTGACAAATCTGCATCGTGCAATTCTAGCACACTTTTTACAATAGTTAAACCTAAGCCTATTCCTCTGTGGAACTTTGTTAAGACATTTCCAGAAGATTCAAAGGCTTGGGTGATTCTCTCAAGGTCATCTTCCTTGATTCCAAGCCCATTATCAGCAATTGAAATGATCAACCTAGAGTGTTGGGTATATACCTTGATTATTATTTGCGACGCTTTATCCAGAGCAAAAGTGATACTATTATCAAATATGCAAACTAGCGCCCTTACAAACTTTTCTTCATCAACCAGTATCTCTGGAAGTTTTGGATCATACGCTTTAATTATCTTGATACTCTTCAAACTCAATCTTGAATACACCTGCGACAATGCTGTCTCAATCAAAGCTTGAGCTGAAATCTGCACCTCTCTTAACTTTACTTTGCCAGCTTCAAAATCTGCAACTTCAATAACTTTGTTAATGTTTTCTAAAAGCTCTTTACCTGATTTAGAAATCATCCCTAGGTATTCCTTATCTTGACTAGACTTAGCCTTAGACAAAAGTACCTCAGCAGAGCCAAGTATATGATTTAATGGAGTGCGAAATTCATGTTGCAGATTTCTTATGAAATCAGATTTTGCATTACTCGCAATTTGGGCTTTTTGAGCTAAGAATTCCAGCTTTTGATTTGCATCAGAAAGTGCGAATTTCTGCTCCACAACTTTTTTTAATGCATCCGACAGAATAGCAAGCTCATGAGTGGAATAATTTTTAAACTCTATATTCTTACTATCAAGAGCGATTTTTTGCGCATTTCGACTAAGTCTCATTAAAGGCTTTAGCAGTGTTATTCTTATAAACGCAACCAAACTCGCAAACGCCAGCATGATGACAGCTAAATCGTAAAGAGATTTTTTTATACTGTCCAAATAAGACAGGGATAGCGCTGGAGGATTAATTTTGACAATTATATACAATGGTAGCTGCGCAACTCTCTTTACTATTTCCTTTTCAATAATAAGAGAAGAAAAGGGCGACTTGACTTCAGAATTCTCCACAAGATTGATGTTACGAGAATCTCTTATTGCCTTGCTGTAAGCTTTGATCTCCTCTACAGAGATATTACTATCGTTCGAATCTACTATTATAGTCCCTTCTTTATTAAAAATAGCGAAGCTAATTATTTGATCATATTTATACGTTGTGGCGATTCCATCTTTAAATTTCTCTATTGAATATCCCCCTAACATCGTACCAAGATATTTACCATCTTTATCTGCCACTCCCATACCAAAAGGTATTTTAGGCTGCCCACTAATAGCTCCACTTAATGGCTCCCCGATGAATAGTACATTATGTTTAGTTAATGTCCTTTTGAGGTAATACCTCTGCTCTAGATTTATTTCTATTGGATCTTTAAGTATCCCAACATTGGAATCAATAACAATTTTATTTGTTTGAAAATCATACCACCTAAGAGAGGTCCAACCCAAAAGGTCTGTGACTAATTTGTTGTTTTCAAAATCTGAAATAACCTTCAATACATTGTTATAGTTATGCACATCTAGATTCTGAATTTTTTTGCTATCCTTAAGCATTATACTTTCAGTAACTGCTAGAGTTTTGAGAAAATAATTTTCAATGCCGTTTGCTATATCAATGAGCTTTTCTTTATTGGCTTGATTTTGTATGTCTTGAATTCTGTTGAAATACCATACCCCTATTACAAGGAAAATCAGCACTTCCAGAAAAATCAGTTTTTGAAGGTATGTTCGGGTCTTCCTGACTTTCATAATATATCTAGCTATTCAAGTGGTCGGAGCAGAGAGATTTGAACTCCCGACCCCCTGTACCCAAAACAGGTGCGCTACCAGGCTGCGCTATGCTCCGCCTACCACTAGGTAAAAGGGTTTTATTATAAAACCACTTAAATTGCAAGCGTTACCTGAACTTTATTAATTAAAAATTCTTTCCAACGTGGATTTGCTCTGCATTTTGACTGTGCCTTCGTTTATGGCTTTGCCGCTCTCAGCATTCTCTTTAAGTCTTTGCTTCTCAGCTACTGGATTAATATACGGATCGTTGTCTTCATTTAACTTCGCAACAGTTTTACGGATAACTCCCCTATCACCTTTAGCTTTTTTGTTTTGACCCAACTCAGCATCAACAGTCTTCTGAACTTGTGATTTTGTATGCGATCTCTCGAATTCTTTTAGAAAATTTTCATCTTCTGGCAATGATTTACGAGACTTAACTTCATTTTTTTGTTCAATTTGAGTCACTGGACTTGCTACTTCAGGGCTTGTGCCAGGCTGCTGCAACTTGAATTCTGGGGGAGTGCTTAGCGGCGGATTTGAAATAACCATAAACTCATCTGGAGCTGGTTTTTTAAGTCCTAAATTAGATTTAATATCATAACTCTCACACCCTGATAGTACAAGCAACCCAACAAGACCGATAAAAAATTTCTTTTGCATTTTAAAAATATAGAAAAGTTTACATAAGTGTGTACAATCCTTTTGCGAAAAACTCAAGAAAATATTGATAAATGAGCGAATCTAAAAGAACCGCAGTAGTGTTATTTAACTTAGGGGGGCCTGATAACCTAGAATCCGTTAAGCCTTTTTTGTTTAATTTGTTCTATGATCCAGCAATCATTAACTTACCAAACCCATTCAGATATATATTAGCAAAGTTTATATCCTCAAGAAGAACAAAAAAAGCATCTGAAATATATAAGCTTATGGGAGGAAAATCCCCTATTATAGAAGAGACACAAGCTCAAGTTACCGCTTTGCAAAACGAGCTTGGTGGCGAATATAAAGTTTTCTTTTTTATGAGATATTGGAAGCCTTTCATTCAAGATACAATCAAAGAAATACAGGAATATAACCCTAAAGAAATAGTACTTTTACCTCTCTATCCGCAATTTTCAACAACAACAACAGCAAGTGGCTTTAAGTTTTGGACAGACAATGTAGGTAGTACTTTTAACAATACACCTATCAAATCCGTTTGCTGCTATTATGACAATGAAAGCTTTATCGAAGCGCATTCTCAGAGCATACTGACAATGTATAAGCAGGCCGAAAAAAACGGCAATCCTAGAATATTATTTTCAGCACATGGCATTCCAAAAAACCGGGTTGATGCTGGCGATCCTTATGAATTTCAAATCACCAAATCTGTTGAAAAAATTGTAAAGAGACTTGGGATAGACAATTTAGATTATCTGGTTTGTTACCAAAGCAAAGTAGGACCACTCGAGTGGCTTGGGCCATCGACTGAAGAAGAAATTAAAAAGGCTGCTAAAGCCCAAATACCCTTGGTGATAACGCCTATAGCTTTTGTATCTGAGCACTCTGAAACATTAGTAGAGCTTGATATAGAGTATAAGCACCTCGCAGAGAAATTAGGCCTAAAATGGTACTATCGCGTTCCTGCAATCACCACCCATAAGAACTTCATTAAGTGCCTCAAAGATCAAGTTACTGTCGCTCAAAACCGCAAATGTGATTTTAGTCAGTGCGGACAGTGCAAAGTGGCATAATTATTGCTATTATTAATCACTATATATTAATGAAGTTTTACAAATGCCAGTTGGGAGCCTTGGAAAATTAGTAAGCGGAGACGGTAGAACACGAATGAGTGGTATCGCTACCGGAATAGATAGCGATGAAATTATAAAAGCTTTTGTTGAAACCAAGATGATCCCTGTTAAAAAAATGGAGGATCAAGTAAAGTTTAGTAATGAAAAAGTTGGCACTCTAACAAAACTTAGAACCTATCTCCAAGACTTACAAACATCTGCCGATGCCCTTAGATCAGTGCCTGGATATAGCTCATCAAATTCGTCTAACTTACTTTCAGCAAAAAAGGTAGTAATGTCTAGTGACACAATTGATAATCCTGTAAATTACTTAGATATTAGCGCTTCTAGCTCAGTTGATGCGCAAATATTTAGCGTCAGAGTCAATTCCGTTGCGAAAACTAAGATCCAACAAACAACTTACTTTTCCGACACAACCTCTTCAATAACTGACATTTCTGGTATTCATACGAATGGCAGGTTTACAGCTGGAACATTTCAGATTAATGGCACAGACATTTCCTTGGTCGCAGGGGATTCATTAGCGAATATTACCTCTAAAATAAATGCAGTGAGTGGTACTACAAAAGTTTCAGCAACCATTATTCAACCAAGCGTTGGGCAGTATAGAATACAATTAAAATCTTCTGAAACAGGACTGTCGAACGCATTTGCCATCACTGATACAAACACCGTGCTTAATGATACACTAAGCCAAGTAAATACAACTGTGCAAAGTGCAGCGGATGCACAAATTACTATAAATAACAACATTACCGTTTCTAGACCAACAAACACTATCACCGACTATATTAACGGATTAACAATCAAAATTTACAATCAAACAGCAGATAATGTAACTGTGGATATTGATTATGACAAAAACGTTGCTGCAGATTCTATTGTGAATTTTGTCGAGAAGTACAATAGTTTTATATCTTATGCAGCTGAGCAGCAAGCTCGTGATGGGGAAGGTAAATATCTAGACTCAGCCAAAATTAGAGATTGTGCATTTCTAACAAGTACTAGAACAGAAATAATTAGTCGATTATCTACCACAGTTGGAAATAACGGTTTATTTGAATCTTTATGGAGTATTGGCATTAGCTTTCCAAAAGCAGAGATGACTATAGCCAACCCAAGTTTAATGAACTCGTTACAAGTAGATGGCACAAAATTAAGCGACGTAATTCATACTAACTTCGATAAACTGAGAAAACTTTTAGAGTTTCAATACACTTCCACTTCTTCGAATTACTTAGTGACAAAAAGATCAAATAGCATCGCTACAAATACTACCTTCTCAGTTAATGTCGATGTAAATCGAGCAGCAAATGAGCGGGCTAAAATAACTTATGGTGCGACTACTATTAACGCGACATTCACCCCTAACGACAGCAATGATTTAACCAAAGGGGGATTTATCTCTGGCCCTGATGGTACTCCTTTTGAAGGATTTGAATTCCAATACACAGGCGCAGGCAATAACGAAACAACTGATATTGTGGCAAGCCAAGGAGTAATGGATAAAATGTACAACGCATTAGATTTAGTACTGAAAAAGGCTTATTCAGACTCAACAGGTACACCAAATAGTATAGATGGAATAGATGTAGAAATAGCCGGAATTCAAGAAGCAATAAAAACAACCTCGGCAAGAATAGATACAAAAAAAACTAGAATAGAAACAGAGAAAGAAGCACAAATAGCAAAATATGCCGCTGCGGAAGCTCGAAATATCAAGGAAGGGGGACTTCAAGAAATGTTAAGAGAAACAATGAATGCGTGGAGTAAGAGGTAGGTATGTCTAAAGACAAAATTAAGTTAGTAAATCAAGGTTTGGTAGTAGATACTAACTCTGTAATGATGATGCATAGTTTGGCATCTATAGATAAAAACATTAATTACGCAAATATAAAACCAGCGAACCAAAGCTCCCTTACTCCAGCAGATGGTATAAAAATTTATATAAAAGCAGTTGAAAAGCTTTCCAGCCTTCTCGAAGAATCTAAAAAGAATATGGAGCAATTTAACAAAAAGAAGAATGTATCAAATTTCAAAACTAAAGAAGAATCCAAAAAACATCACTACGAGCTAACATTATCTGTAAATAAAATGCGTGAGATTGTCGAAGAATTTACCCAGGGTTTCTCTGTAATTCACGATATGGATGCCAAAGATTTTATGACGCTTTTATACCACAGATTTAACTTCATCCATGAAAAACTTGAGTTGTTTTATATAACTTCAAAAGTGACTTATGCAGATGATATAAAAATCGTACTAACAAGACTCACTAATACTTTTAAAAATATGCTAAATATTTTGGACAACAACACCTCCAATAAATAACCAAAGTACTCTTCTTGAAGTTATTGGTTTTTATCTATATGTTCGATGTAAAAAAGTATGAAAATAATATTCATGGGTACACCAGATTTTGCAGTACCGACTCTCCAATCTCTAATTAATTCTAAGCATGAAATTGTGGGTGTTTACACCAAACCACCTAAACCTGCAGGCAGAGGATACCAAGAGGTTAAATCTAAGATTCACGAAATTGCAGAACAAAATAATTTGCCTTTATTCACTCCTACAACTTTTAAAGAGCCAAGAAATGTTGAGCAATTTCATTCACTACAAGCGGACATTGCGGTGGTTGTTGCCTATGGATTGATTCTAAGAAAAGACATTTTAGAAGCGCCTAAGTTTGGTTGTATAAATGTACACCCATCAAAACTCCCTAGATGGAGAGGTGCTGCACCTATCCAGCATACTATACTAGCGGGGGACAAAGGAACTGCCGTGTGTGTCATGCAAATGGACGAAGGTATGGACACTGGCGACATTATTCTGCAGGAAGACTTGATAATTTCACAAGAAATGACAGCAAAAGAATTACATGATAAAACATCAGAAATTGGAGCAAGACTTGTTTTGCAAACACTTGAGCAAATTGAAAGAGGAGAAACTAAAAGGACAAAACAAAGCGAAGAAGGATTAATTTACGCCACTAAAATAACCAGAGATTTAGAAGCAATAAATTGGTATAAGTCTGCTGAAGAGATATACAATCAAATAAGAACTTTTAGCCCAAGACCTGGGGCTTATTTTAAGTATAACGGCGAAATCATAAAAATCATTTCCGCCAAATTTTCAAATGTTAACTCCCAACATAATGCCGGCTTGGTTATTGATGACAATTTATCTATAGCATGTGGGGCTGGAATCCTCACCCCTACCTTATTACAAAGAGAAGGTAAAAAAATGATTTATGCCGACGCTTTCCTCAGAGGATTTCCAATACCCAAAGGGGTAAATTTAATATCATAGACAAAATGTTATATTGTTAATAACATTTCTATGTATGGGATTTTGGGGAAAGTAATGTTACTGAGATCTGACCCACCAGTTTTTATAGAGGAGTCTAATGAGACTCAAAACACCCTTGATGCTGCGAAAAAATTCAAAGCTGAAATCTATGAGAATCTTTTAAAAATCGAATTTAATATTAACCACATATCCACATTAGGCGGAGAAGACGGCGTAGTTTTGATAAGAGATGAGCTTGTAAATAAATTACGTTCCAACAACAATGACTTAAAACAAGAAATTTTAGATAGCGTAAAAAACAATGACTATGTTCTTGATTTAAATTATAGCGATTTAGAAAACCCAGATTTAGATGATATTGAAGGATACACAGATCCAAAACCAACCCGCGAACTTCTTAAAATTGCTGGGATATACAATGAGGTTATTTTAACTCTAGCGCAAAAGCTTGTTGATCTAGAAGACAAAATAGAAAGTGAAGCCAATGAAACCATAGTAGTTAATCCAACTCTTATATTAGAGCTTTATAAACTACCTTCATCAGAACAAAGGAATTCGCTTATAGATCGTTTAATGTTTGGGGTCTGTAATTACGCCGATTTAACTTCTCTTGAAGAGTTTCAGAGACAATTCATTTTAGGCCCGTCTGGAATTTATACGTTATATAATAAAAAGTGTGACTTACCTTGGATCAAAGCCCAATCAAAAGATGTTCTCGAGTTTTTAGGCAACACAGATGTAATGGCAGCCATTGACCGAAAAAACATCCCTTTGCAGAACGCTGTTAGTATTTTTAAAAAATTTGGCCAAGGAAATGCATTTGCGATAATAATATATGGAATTGACTCTAAAGAAGAACTGCTAGCATTCGCATCCTTATCTCCTCAAGAGCTTTCTTTAACTGTAAAAATTGCCAAGAGCATAGAGTTAGACTCTTTAAATTTAGACAAAATTGGAATCATCAATATAATAAAGAGAAATCCCCAGTATTTTAGAAAATTCGTTGGCAACGAAGTTGAGAAATATGTAGCAGAATTTGGAGAAGAATATTCTAAAATTCTTGGTCAGGCTGATGAAACTAAGCGCCTATACTTCACCTCACCAGCTACAATTCGACTGATAGATGCTATTGGCGTGAGACATACCAATTTATTATACACAAATCATTTTGAGACTTTTAGCGCGTTATATAGTCAAGGCGAATGGTTTTTACATAATTACAGGAGCAATATTCTAAGTTTGATAAATATGCATCTAGACGATAGGTTGTTCCCCAAAGGTCATGTCGATGCTTCACCATCACAAAGAATGGCTTTTCATAGAGAAATAAAGTTGCTTAGACAAAATCTTACTAACCCAGAACCTCCACCCCGCACCAACTCATTGAGTACAGAGAGTTATGCGGCAGAGCTTTCCTCATCCTCTTCATCTTTTGAGAGATAGACGTTTCTATTTAGGGTGTTCTCCCAACTATCTACTATCACAGTCACAGCACAGTCACCTGTGATATTAATTACTGTACGAAGCATTTCCAAGAATCTATCAACACCAAGTATCAAAGAAATACCTTCAAGTGGTATACCAACCGAGCTCAAAACCATTCCCATCATAACCATGGATCCACCTGGGAATCCTGCAGCTCCAATCGAACCAATGGTTGAGGTCATAATAATTATTAAATATTGGGGGAAAGTCAGATCAATGCCAAATATCTGTGCAAAGAAAACTGTACAGATACCAAGATAGATGGCAACCCCATCCATATTCATTGAAGCACCAAGAGGTAATATAAATGAAGATGCTTGTCTAGACACACCAACTTTTTGCACCAACTCGCGCATCGCCACTGGTAGAGTCGCTTTACTGCTTACCGTTGCTAAAGCAAGAGTTTGTGTCTCAATCATTTTGACATAAAAAGGTATTGGATTTAGACGCGCAAAAACTAGTAGCATTACCCCAAATAGCAAGTACTGCACAAAAAGTGCTCCCACTACAACTAACACAAATTTGCCAAGCATTAGCATAACATCCAGCCCATACTGACCCACAACCCATGCCATTATTGCAAAAACTCCGTATGGTGTAAGCTTGATTACCAACTCAATCATTTTGAACACTAAGTGAGTCGCCGAAATTACAAAATCTTTAACTTCTCTTCCTTTATCACCAATTAGTATTAGGGCAAAGCCACAGAAAAAAGCAAATACTACAACGTGAATAGTATTACCACGCGCCATTGAATCAATTGGGTTTACAGGAATTATGTCCATCAATATAGATCCCAAACCCTTGGGCTCAGCATCACTTATTGGGGATGCACCTAAATCAATATTAAGTCCCACACCTGGTTCAAATATATTTGCAAATGTTAACCCGATCAAAACTGCAAAAACCGTTGTGAATGTGTATGCGACCAACGCTTTAGATCCCATACGACTGAAGGTATTAGCATCATTTATACTGGCCACGCCATTAAGTATAGAAAAGAAAATCAGTGGAACCACCACCATTTTTATCATATTAAGAAAAACATCCCCGATAGGTTTAAGCACTATAGCTGCTTCACCATAATAATCGCCAACAAAAATCCCTAGCAAAGCTCCGATAAGAACCTTTTGCCATAACTTCAAGTCCTGCCAATATTTCAATATCTTCATAAAAGCCGAGATTAAACTAAGTTATAGGATGAGAAGATTCAAGATATATACAATTATCAAGCCTTGTCAAATAGAAAGTTGACATATACTGCGACACTTAGTATATTCCAACATCACAGAAATCATGTGCCCTTAGCTCAGCTGGACAGAGCAACAGCCTTCTAAGCTGTGGGTCGAAGGTTCGAATCCTTCAGGGCACGCCACCTCATATATCCGCCAGCAACTTCAGTTATTTCAGCAAGTTACTCATCAAAGTTGCAACCAATGCAAATTCAAGCTACTTTAAATGTAGTCAACTCTTTTAGCCAAAGCAATGCAAGAACAGGAAGTATTACTCAAAGATTGGTTATTGCAAGCAAATAACAACTCAATAGACCGCAACACTCTAATAGATGGTGATGCATATTTTAGGTCGAACAGAAAGAATTTTACTCGCGAAGGTAAATTAAATTTCGCGAATGCATCTTTTACGGGACAAGATCTAAGAGGAATAGACCTCACCAGGTATGACTTATCTTGGGCGAATTTTCTGGCAACCAAAGTAGACAAAGAGGGCTTTATTTACCTAAGTGGTATGGCCAAGAAAGGGTTATTTAACTTAAAAGGCATTGATATTAGAGGCATTTCTCTGGTGGGTGTAGACTTGCATGGAGTAGATTTTGACGGAGTTGATTTAACAAATGTAAAATTAGATCGTACCGCCATACTATCGGTTGTAGATGATGCAAAAATTGGCCGTGTTAGTTTAAAAAATGTTGATTTAAGTCACCAAGATTTGCGAGGAGGCGTTGTAAATGAGCCATCTTTAGGGATCTCTGGCTTCGAATATTTTGACCTTGAAGGCGTAAATTTCGATGGTGCAAACTTCGAAAAAGCCGAGCTCTCTGGTGCAAGACTAGATGGAGCAAGTTTCAAAGGATGCAATATGAAAAATGTTAAAATGGTTGGCGCCTACGCAAGGAATACTGTTTTTGAAAATGCCGATCTTTCAGAATCCAAACTTTGTCATACAGATTTTACTGGCTCAAATTTTGACCACGCAATTCTAACTGGATCAGAGGTATAAGATGCCAAAATTAGAAGAAATTTTAAATACCAAAAGCTACTTAATGGATACCCCAACTAACTTTAAGGATATCACGTGCAGAGGCGCTAAGTTTGATAATTTAAAAAATACTACCAACGCGAAACTGCCTAATGCGAAAGATCTAGCTGAGGATGCAGGGCAAAAATCTTCTATTTCGAAACTGTTTGGGTTACTTGGCAATTAGTTTTTAAATCACCCAGTACATGTAAAATACCTTTGAGCGAATAGTAGTCTACTGCTGCTTTACCATCCATATCATACGATCTAATTTCAACATTGCCATCACTCTGAACTAGATCGTTGATTATAGATACATCCTGAGTCGCAGTATAAGTCCAAGCATTTTTATTCAGCTTTACATCTAACAAATGTATCTCTCCATTAGCGCTTAATGTAACACCCTGTTTGGCATCAATCACAAATCCCGAATCAACTCCTAGAGATACAGAATTTTTTCCCTTGTTAGCTAAAATGATATAAGGCCTAGTTCTATTTTGACCATCATATGCTTTGGTTCTGTATGGGGTAGTGTATGCATAACAGAAGTTTTTACCTTCTAGTTTCCCAGCCACTATCTTCCAATCACCAACCTGCTTATTACCTGCCACTGCATCACTAATACCAAAAATAGATAAGATTGATGCGAATATAACTAATCTTTTAATTGCGCTCATAAAAATATATATCTAATATACTCTCTATCTTATTAAATACACTAAAAGAGTTAAGAAATGGTTAATTTAGCAAAATACATTTTGGCCTATATATTGATAATAAACACCGCCTGTGCATTTGAAACCGCCGCGGAACAAGCCTATTTGCTTGATCTTGACACAGGCACAGTACTGTTTGAAAAAGATGCGCATACGCCAATGTACCCTTCATCGATGAGTAAATTGATGACGACTTATATCCTATTTAAAAAGTTAAAAGAAGGAAAAATTAACCTAGACACAGAATTTAATATCAGCAAAAAGGCCTGGCAAACTGGTGGTTCAAAAATGTTTGTAGACGTTGATACAAAAGTTAAAGTTGAAGATTTACTGAGAGGAATGGTCGTCCAATCAGGCAATGATGCGACCATTGCAATTGCAGAAGGTCTAAGTGGAGATGAAGCAACTTTTGCCGAAGAAATGAATAGATATGCCAAAGAATTGGGTCTAAATAATTCTAAGTTCAAGAATGCAACTGGCCTAACCGATCCAGAACATCTGATGACTGCACAAGATTTAGCTGTTCTTGCCAGGCATATTGTTACTGAATTCCCAGATTTTTATCAATACTTTGCCGAAAAAGAATTCACCTACAATGACATTACTCAACCAAATCGCAATACCTTAATAGGCGACTTAGGCGTAGATGGCATGAAAACTGGGTTCACCGACGCAGGCGGCTACGGCTTAGTGTCTTCCGCAGCACAGAATGGACGCAGATTAATATGCGTTGTTAAAGGATTAAAAAGTGAGAAAGAACGTATTCAAGAAACAAGAAAACTTTTAACTTATGGCTTTACAAATTTTGAGCCACGCAAGTTGTTTACTGCGGGCAAAGTTTTCGGCGATGTCAAAATCTGGTATGGAACTAAAAGCTCAATTCCACTTGCCATTACTAAAGATATAAGTGTACTAAAAACCCCAAAAGATAAAGCTGAACCAGAAACAAAGATTGTTTTCAATCAGCCTCTCAAAGCTCCGATTAGAAAAGGAGACGTAATCGGCAAGCTAGAGATCAAACTTTCTGACACAAACATCCATACTGTAGAATTACTAGCAGAGGAAGATGTTGAAAAAGCTTCTTGGTTTAGAAAAATCTTTCAAAACGCAAAGATAAAATTGTCTGAGCAAACTAGTAAATACTTGGGATGATTAAGCTGCGGATTGTATAAGCTTTTTAGCTGCTGCCAGTGATTCAGCACTCACCTCTTGACCAGATAGCATTCTGGCTATTTCAGCCTGTTTTTCTTGTGTACTTAGCGTTTTTACTGAAACAAAAGTAGAGTTATTTCTTATCTCTTTTACAACCAAATTGTGATGTTTAGAGTAAGCCACGACTTGGGGTTGGTGTGATACTATGAGCACTTGGGAATTTTGCGCCAATTCTGCTAATTTCTTGCCCACAGCATCTGAAACCGCACCACTTATACCTGTATCAATTTCATCAAATATAAGGGTTGGGATTGACTTTGTATTTGTTAAAGCAATTTTAATTGCAAGCATACTTCGTGACAACTCGCCGCCTGAAGCAGTTTTTGAAAGAAGGGAATATGGTTGACCAGGATTAGTTTTTATTAATAGATTCACTGTATCAAACCCATAGGGTCCCCAGTTCTGCTCAGCTTGATCGTCGGAAACTTCAACTTTAAAATCAGCTTTATCCATTTTAAGATTTTTAAGTTCTGCATTGACAGATTTAGACAGAATCGCAGCTGCTTTATTTCGCTGCGACGAAACTGCTTGGGCGATATTGAAGTACTCTTCTCGGGCTAATTTAAGCATCTTCTCTAAGGATGCTACTGCTTCTGTTGAGTTATCTATCAGAGAAAGTTCTGCTCTTTTTTCTTTTAAAAAATCTGGAAGCAAACTCGGTAGGGTATGGTACTTTCGGGCCACACTTCTTAAGGCAAACAATCGCTCTTCTATTTCTTCAAGTGTTGTGGAGTCAAACTCATTTTTACGGGCAATCTCTTGCAATTGTTGCGCCGTCTCATTGATTTCAATCAATGCTGAATTAAGGGATTTAAGTGGAGAGGCAAAAAAATCTTCGTATTTTTCAAGGTCACGCTGCGTGTTAAAGAGTTCACTCAAAATCTTAGAATCATTTAATCTGCTAATTGAAGAATTCAGAACTTCACTTATCTTAGCACTTTCGTTTAAGAATTTGCGTTTTTCAGCTAACCCATTCTCTTCATCTGGCTGCGGATTAATCGCATCAAGCTCTTCAATTACTGATTCCAAATAAGATCTTTCAATTTCAGCTTTTTCAAGTTTAGCTTTAAGTTCGGATAAATCTTTTTTAAGTTTTGCAAAATTAGAATGTGCAAGTTCAATCTTTTTTCTATCAACCCTTGCAAATGTATCTAGCAAGCTCAAATGTGTACTAGGATTCATCAACCCTCGACTATCGTGCTGTCCGCAAATTTCTATAAGATATTTAGAAAGTTCCTGTAGCGTGTTTACGCTAACACTCGTGTCATTTACAAAAGCTTTGCTCTTGCCCTCAGGAGTTAAAACTCTCCTTAAAATCAAGTCGTTAGAATTATCAATTCCTAATTCTAGCAAATAGTCCGAGAGATCTGCATTTTTATTGCTAAAAGTAGCCGTGACCGAAGCAAGCTTTGCGGAATCTTTAATCAACTTTGAATTAGCCCTTTCACCCATAGCATACATCAAAGCATCAAGAATAATTGATTTACCCGCGCCTGTCTCGCCTGTAAATGCGGTTAGGCCAGCATTAAACTCAATTGTGATTGAGTCTATCAAAATTAGATTCTGTATTGATAACGATAAAAGCATTTAGCTATTTTCTTTCACTCTTCTTCTATTTGCTAATTCAACAGTAAGTTCCTTAGCTTTATATGTATCCATCTTAGCCAAGACTAACGCTAGTTTAGCTTCTTTCATTTGATCGGCGACTTCAACTAGTATAGACATTTGAAGTTGTTCAAATATCTTCGCTGCATCCTGCGGCTTCATACTTTCATATATCTTGACCAAACTTTTGACTTTTTCCTCTTCTTTCGATTGGTACTCAGCCATAATACCTTTTAACTCATTTTGCAGATTTTTCAATTCATCAATTTTAAGCTCTATATTTTTCTCAATCACAGTCAGCGACGCTTCTTTCAGGGAAATATCTTTATCACGTTGCTCCAATTCTTCACGTCTTTTTACAAGGCTTTGTAGTATATCAATTTCCGTATCAGAAAATTCAGGACGTTTTGGTTTCTGCTCTTCTTCACCTGTTGGCTTTTCAGTAGTACTTGCCTCTGTTTTAGCTTCACCATGCGAGTCAGCTGGTGCTTCACCATGAGAATCTACTTTTTTCTCTTCGGGATGGGCCTCTTCTTTCGGCTTCTCCTCTTTTTTTGCGTCTTCTTTTTTAGCCTCTGACGCCTTTATTTCCTGAATGAAGCTAGGAGCATGATCTATAATGCTAAGTGCTTTAGAACCCACCATAACAAAGAGTAATATTATTAGAAAAGGCAGTATTCTAAAAAACATTTCTACCCCGTCTTAGTCATTTGGATTGCCGACAGAAGATCTTGCTTAGTCTTAGAAAATCCAACTTGCTGTTCTTGAGACTGTGGAATATTTGAATTACCAATATTTGCAATCATTTTCTCAAGCTGCTCGTTCTTTAGCTTTGCAAATGAATCTTCCATCGTAGGGCGCATTTCCATTATATTTTTCTCCAACCGATCTGCAAGCTTTGCAGCAGTTTCAGTCATAAATGAAAGGTCACCAATCAGCTCATTAGCTTTACCTAAATAGCTTTGTAACTCTGCAGTTGAGCTTGATGACATACTTTTTAAATCAGAGATATTTTTATGAGTTTTAATAATTGCAGTATCAAAGGTTTTTACAAGCTCAGTCAAATCTTTACGGCTGCTTTTCAGTTCCAAAATTTTATTGTTTAAGCGCCAGCAAAAAGTTATTGTCACAAAGAGCATTAACATTACAGCTATGTCTAAAATAATCGGTCCCATCTTATCCTAAATACTTCTTTATATTAATCGAATCACCAAGTTGAATAGCCATCTTATCATTAACTTTACCTAATTTTCCAGTGGCAACTTTTA
>JACCDG011760547.1_pt1 | contig 33479 bp, 26 predicted proteins | sample 7442471 | NCBI WGS metagenome assembly JACCDG01 (sample SAMN15323444, study PRJNA562643) | freshwater metagenome | isolation source: river surface water | place: USA:Blue River Watershed | collected 2017-08-17 | reverse complement strand
TCCGACGCGTTGGAAATCAGCTCGCGCAGGAAGATTTCCTTGTTGGAATACAGCGAGTGGGTGACCAGGTGCAGGAGTTGGGCCACTTCGGCCTGAAAGGCATGGGTTTGCTTGCTCATATCAGTGAAATTGCAGAAAACAAAAAACAGAACCCAGCGTAGCTGGGGTCTTTAAAAACGATTTCAAGAGGGATCAGAAGCGCTCGTGCGGCGCCAGATAGCGCCACTGCCCCGCCGGCAATTGCCCCAACACCACTCGCCCCATGCGGATGCGCTTGAGGCTCACCACTTTCAGGCCAACCTGTTCGCACATGCGGCGGATCTGGCGCTTCTTGCCTTCGGTGAGCACAAAACGCAATTGCTCGGGGTTTTGCCACTCGACCTTGGCGGGTTTGAGGGGCTTGCCGTCCAGGCTCAGGCCATGGCGCAGGCGCTCCAGTTGTGCCGCGGGGAACACGGCCTGCACATTGGTGCTGACGCGATCATGTTCGCCGATGGCGCTAAGTTGGCTGCTGGTCTTCCCGCCGTAGGTGGCCGAGGCCATGGATGCTGCCGCGGTGTTTTCGTGACCGGTGTAGGCCACGCGCACCAGGTATTCTTTCTCCATCCCCGAGTCTTCGCCGATCAACTGGCGTGCCACGCGTCCGTCCTGCGTGAGCACCAGCAAGCCTGTGGAGTCGATGTCCAGGCGACCTGCCGGGGCCAGGCCACGCAGCTGCGCTGGAGAAAAACGGGTACGGGACAGGTCGCCCTGCCAGTGGTTGCGGGCCTGGATCAGGGTGATGGCGGGCTGGTGTCCGTCTTCGGCCTGGCCGCTGACGTAGCCCATAGGCTTGTGCAGCAAGATGGTGACTTGTTGCTGTTGTTTTTGCTCGGCCGCCTTGTCCACGGTGATGCGGTCAGACAGGGTGACTTGCTGGCCCATTTCGGCCACCTTGCCGTTGACCTGGACCCAGCCTTGCTCGATCCAGGCGTCAGCTTCTCGGCGCGAGCACAGGCGCAGCTCGGCCATGCGCTTGTTCAGGCGCATGGTGTCGGTGGGGGCTGCGGCGGTGGTGCCTTTGCCTTCGGGGCGGGGTGCGCGACGGAATGTGGGAGTTGAATTCATAAAAAGGTTTATCGGAACACGCTGCGGCGCAGCTCGTCCAGGTTGAGGATACGCAGCCCGCCATATTCGATGCGGATCAGTTGCTGTGCTTCCAGGGTGCGCAAGGCTTCGTTGACGCGTTGCCGGGACAGACCCACCAGGTAGGCCAGCTCTTGCTGGGTGATGCGCAGCACCTCGCCCACACCCGCGTACAAAACAGGGTTGAACAGCTGCGCCAGACTGCGTGCGACCTTGATTTCCGGGTTGCTCAGACGGTCGATTTCACGAGCCGCAATGAATTGGCCCAGCCGTTCGTTGAGCTGGTTCATCACAAAACGGTTGAAGCCCAGCGAGTGGTCCAGCAGCCAATGAAAGGTTTCTACCGGCAAACCAGCCACCACGCTTTTGCGCAGGGCCTGGATGTTGTAGCGGTAGTTCTCGCGCTTGATGACGGTGCCTTCGCCAAACCAGCCGCCAGGGGGCACCCCTGTGAAGGTCATGGTCTGGCCATCGGCACTGTCGTTGCTCATTTTGAGCAGGCCCGAGACCACACCAAACCAGTAATTGACCGGGCGACCTACGCGGCAGACATAGTCGCCTACTGCTGCATCGCCCACGCGCAATTCAGACAAGGCGCGCTCGCGCTCTTCCGGGCTGAGCAAATGTAGCCAGGGGATACCCAGCAATTCTTCTTGCGTGGGTGAGCGGCGGCGTTGGTAAAGGGATTCCATCCAGAACCTAGGGAAAGTCCGAACAGTTATGACCCCTAAATTGTCGTCGAAATGACAACCTGACGTCAAAGTGGGGCGTAGCATGGGCTCAACATCAAAAAACGCCTCTGTAGCGTACCCAGGAGACTGATGCTGTGAATGCAACGACGTTCCCCCGCCTGCTGTTGGCCCATGCGGCCCAGCGTCCTAACGCGCCAGCGCTGCGCGAAAAGGAATATGGCATCTGGCAAACCACCAGCTGGAAAGAGCTGGCGCAGATGGTTGAGCACACGGCCTGTGGTTTGCACCAGGCAGGTTTGCACCGTGGTGAGCACCTGATTGTTGTGGGCGCCAATCGTCCGCGCCTGTATGCCACGATGCTGGCTGCGCAGTCGCTGGGAGCCATTCCGATTGCGCTGTACCAGGATGCGGTGGCTGCTGAGTGCGTGTTCCCGATCAACAACGCGGAAGTGCGTTTTGCCGTGGTCGAAGACCAGGAGCAGGTGGACAAGATGCTCGAAATTCGAGAGCAATGTCCGCAACTTGCACACATCTTCTATGACGACCCGCGTGGCCTTCGCAATTACACCGAGGACGGCTTAGGGTCGTTTGACGAACTGTTGGCCGCTGGCCAAGTGTTTGCGCAGCAGCACCCCCAGTTTTTCCATACCGAGGCCGAGAAGGCTGTGTCCGCTGATGTGGCGGCGATGTTCTTCACATCGGGCACCACGGGCAACCCGAAGGGGGTGGTGCACACGCACGGCTCGCTCATTGACCGCGCCGATGCGGGTGCCGAGTTCGACAAGCTGACCGACAAGGAAGATGTGCTGGCGTATCTGCCGCCCGCCTGGATTGGTCAAAACATTTTCAGCTACGCGCAGTGGCTGGTGTGCGGCTATGTGGTCAATTGCCCTGAATCGGGCGCCACGGTCTATATCGACCTCAAGGAAATTGGCCCGACCTATTACTTTGCACCGCCCCGTGTGTTTGAAGGCATGCTCACCAGCGTCATGATCCGCATGGAAGACGCAGGCGCGATCAAACGCAAAATGTTCCATCACTTCATGAAGGTGGCACGCAAGGTTGGTCCCAAGTTGATGGACGGCGAGCAGGTGGGGTTGTTCGACCGCCTCAACTACGAGCTGGGCAACTGGCTGGTGTATGGCCCGCTGCGCAACAACCTGGGTTTCAGCCGTGTGCGTGTGGCCTACACGGCGGGTGAGGCCATTGGTCCGGACCTGTTTACCTTCTACCGATCCATCGGCATCAACCTCAAGCAACTGTACGGCTCGACTGAAACGGCCGTGTTTGTGTGCCTGCAGCCTGACAACCAGGCCTATGCCGACACCGTAGGCGTGCCCTGCAAAGGTGTGGAAATCAAGCTGGCCGACAACGGCGAGATTCTGGTCAAGTCGCCTGGTCTGCTCAAGGAGTACTACAAGAACCCCAAGGCCACCGAAGAAGTGCTGACGGCAGATGGCTGGTACCACACCAGCGACGCGGGTTTCATCGACAACCAGGGCCACCTCAAGATCATCGACCGCGTCAAGGACGTGGGGCGGATTGTGGGCGGCACGCACGATGGCGCCATGTTTGCGCCCAAGTATGTCGAGAACAAACTCAAGTTCTTCCCGCACATCAAGGAAGTGGTGGCCTACGGTGACGGCCGCGAAAAAGTGTGCGTGATGATCAACATCGACTTCGACGCTGTGGGTAACTGGGCTGAGCGCCGTAACCTGCCGTATGCGGGCTATACCGATCTGGCTGGCAAGGCCGAGGTGTATCAGCTGGTCAAGGAGTGCGTGGAAAAGGTCAATGCAGATCTGGCCGAAGACACGATGCTGGCGGGCAGCCAGGTCAGCCGCTTCCTGGTGCTGCACAAGGAACTCGATGCTGACGACGGTGAACTCACCCGTACCAACAAGGTGCGTCGTGGCTTCATTGCCGAGAAGTACCAGCCCCTGATTGACGGGCTGTACGGCGGCAAGACCGAGCAGTTCATTGAGACTGTGGTCAAGTTCGAAGACGGGCGTAGCGGTAGCGTGAGCGCCACCCTCAAGATTTCCGACGCGAAAACGTTCGCCCCTGTGAAGGCAGCAGCATGAGCAAAGTCATTGGTGACGTCATCCTGGACGTTCAGAACATCAGTTTGCGTTTTGGCGGCGTGAAGGCGCTGACCGACATCTCGTTCAATGTCAAAGAGCACGAGATCCGCTCCATCATCGGCCCCAACGGCGCCGGCAAGAGCTCTATGCTCAACTGTATCAACGGGGTCTACACCCCATCCGAGGGTTCGATCACTTTCCGCGGTCAGACCTTCGATCATATGAACAGCCGTCAGGTGGCCGAGATGGGCATTGCCCGCACCTTTCAGAACCTGGCCCTGTTCAAAGGCATGAGCGTGATCGACAACATCATGTCGGGTCGCAACCTCAAGATCAAAAGCAACATCCTCCTGCAAGCCTTGCGCGTGGGTCCGGCCCGGCGCGAGGAAGAAGCGCACCGCGAAAAGGTCGAGCACATCATCGATTTCCTGGAAATCCAGGCCTACCGTAAGACCCCTGTGGGTCAGCTGCCCTACGGTCTGCAAAAACGCGTTGACTTGGGCCGCGCCCTGGCCATGGAGCCACAGGTGCTGCTGTCCGACGAGCCGATGGCTGGCATGAACCTGGAAGAAAAACAGGACATGAGCCGCTTCATTCTGGACGTGAATGACGAGTTTGGTACCACCATCGTGCTGATCGAGCACGACATGGGTGTGGTGATGGACATCTCAGATCGCGTGGTCGTGCTGGACTACGGCAAGAAGATTGGCGATGGCACCCCTGATGAGGTGCGTAACAACGAAGACGTGATCAGTGCCTATCTGGGCACCTCGCACTGAGCAAGGACACAGACATCATGGGATTTTTTCTTGAAACCCTCATTGGCGGCCTCATGTCAGGCATGCTGTATTCGCTGGTTGCGCTTGGCTTTGTGCTGATTTTCAAAGCCTCGGGTGTGTTCAACTTTGCGCAAGGCGCAATGGTGCTGTTTGCAGCGCTGGCCATGGCCCGCTTTGCCGAGTGGATCCCGCAGTGGACGGGCATTGACAGCCTGTTGTTTGCCAACTTGCTGGCCTTTGCACTGGCTGCTGGCGTCATGTTTGTCGTGGCCTGGGTGGTCGAGTTTTTGGTGCTCCGCCACCTGGTCAACCAGGAAGGCGCGACCTTGTTGATGGCGACGCTGGGCATCACATACTTCCTGGATGGTCTTGGCCAAACCATTTTTGGCAGCGATATTTACCCGATCGACATTGGCATGCCCAAAGAGCCTTTGATGCTGCTCGAGTCCGTGTTTGAAGGAGGGCTTCTGGTGAGCCAGGAAGACATGGTGGCGGCGCTGATCGCTGCTGTACTGGTGGCTGCCTTGTCGCTGTTTTTCCAAAAGACTACAACCGGTCGTGCCCTGCGTGCTGTGGCCGATGACCACCAAGCCGCGCAGTCGATTGGCATTCCGCTCAATCGCATCTGGGTCATTGTCTGGTGTGTTGCTGGTGTGGTGGCATTGGTGGCCGGCATGATCTGGGGTGCCAAGCTGGGTGTGCAGTTCTCCCTGTCTTCGCTGGCATTGCGTGCCTTGCCAGTGGTGATTCTCGGGGGCCTGACTTCGGTGCCGGGCGCCATCATCGGCGGCTTGATCATCGGCGTGGGTGAGAAGCTCTCCGAAGTGTTCCTTGGTCCTTATGTGGGCGGCGGCATTGAGATCTGGTTTGCATACATGCTGGCGCTTTGCTTCTTGCTGGTGCGTCCGCAAGGCTTGTTCGGCGAAAAAATCATTGACCGCGTGTAAGGAGTCAAAACATGTTCTACAGAGAAAACGGTCAATTCAAGACGTCCTACCAAAAAGATCAGCAAATTTTCCCGATCACGCAAGACCGCATTGGTGTATTGCTGATCGTTGCTTTTGCCTTCATCGGCGTGCCAATGCTAGCCGATGAATACATGTTCCGCGCCATCCTGATTCCATTCCTGATTCTGTCGCTCGCAGCCCTAGGGGTGAACATTCTGGTCGGCTACTGTGGCCAGATCTCTCTCGGTTCTGGCGCTTTCATGGCAGTGGGTGCCTATGCGGCCTACAACTTTTTTGTCCGCATAGATGGATTTCCGTTGGTGGTGGCCGTATTGATGGGTGGTTTTTTTGCGACCCTGGTTGGCATTGTTTTCGGCGTCCCGAGCTTGCGTGTCAAGGGGCTCTATCTGGCGGTGGCGACACTGGCCGCTCAGTTTTTCTGTGACTGGGCCTTTCTGCGCATCAGCTGGTTCACGAATGACTCTGCATCTGGTACAGCCTCGGTGGCTGGCTTGCAGGTCTTTGGCATGCCGATTGATACACCGCTGCAGAAATACTTGTTCTGCCTGATTTTCCTGGTCGTCTTTGGTCTGCTGGCCAAGAACCTGGTGCGCAGCGCCATCGGCCGTGAGTGGATGGCCATTCGCGATATGGATGTGGCGGCGGCCGTGATCGGCATTCGCCCCATGTATGCCAAGCTCAGCGCCTTTGCGGTCAGCTCGTTCATTGTGGGGGTGGCTGGCGCTTTGTGGGCCTTTGTGCACCTGGGTTCCTGGGAGCCTGCTGCTTTCTCGGTAGACCGTTCCTTCCAGCTGTTGTTCATGGTAATTCTGGGCGGCATGGGCTCCATCATGGGCAGTTTCTTTGGCGCCGCCTTCATCGTGATCTTGCCCATCATCATCAATCAGGTGCTGCCTGTTTTGGGGGCGCTGGTTGGGGTTGAAGTCAGTACCGCAGGCTTGACCCACGCTGAACAAATGATCTTTGGTGCGTTGATTGTGTGGTTCCTGATTGTGGAGCCGCATGGCTTGGCCAAATTGTGGTCTATTGGCAAGCAAAAAATGCGTCTGTGGCCATTCCCTCACTGATATGACTCAACAGCAAAAAGCCCGGGGGCAGCCCGAAGCTTTTTGCAGGAAAACATCGGGCTGCAAGATAACTTTCAGGAGACTGCAAATGAAAATTCGTTCCTTGATGATGGCGGTGGCCACAGCGACCGTTGGCTTGTCTGGCGCCGTGGTCAGTACAGCTGCACAAGCACAGGCAAAAGAGCAATTCTTTCCCGTGCTGCCTTATCGCACTGGCGCTTATGCACCTAATGGCGTGCCATGGGCCAACGGTTATGCCGACTACCTCAAGTTGATCAATGCCCGTGATGGCGGCATCAACGGCGTCAAGATCTCTTTCGAAGAATGTGACACCGGTTACGCCACCGACCGTGGTGTGGAGTGCTACGAGCGCATGAAGGGCAAGGCCCAGGGCGCAATCTTCCAGCCCCTGTCCACCGGCATCACATTTGCCTTGACTGAAAAAGCACCTGGCGACAAAAACTCGCTGATCACTGGTGGCTATGGCCGTTCCGAGTCCAGCGACGGCGGTGTCTTCAAGTGGAACTTCCCGCTCATGGGTACATACTGGTCCGGTGCTGACATCATCATGCAGCACATCACCAAGCTGGAAAACGGTAACCTCAAGGGCAAGAAAATTGCGCTGGTGTACCACGACAGCCCGTACGGCAAAGAGCCTATTCCTCTGATGCAAGAGCGCTCGAAAATGCAAGGCTTCTCATTGAGCCTGCTGCCTGTCACTGCACCTGGTGTGGAGCAAAAAGCCACCTGGCTGCAAGTGCGTCAACAACGCCCTGACTATGTCTTGCTCTGGGGCTGGGGTGTGATGAACTCTGCTGCCCTGAAAGAAGCTGTGGCTACCGGTTACCCGCGCAACAAGATGTACGGCGTGTGGTGGTCAGCTGCTGAGCCTGACGTCAAGGACGTGGGCGAAGCCGCCAAGGGTTACAACGGCCTGGTGGTGACGGGTGAAGGTGGCAAAGTGATCGCCGACATCAAGAAGCATGTGCACGGCAAGAAGCAAGGCACAGGCCCGATCGAAGAAGTCGGCCAGACCCTGTACAACCGTGGCATGGTCAGCGCGGCTTTGGCTGTGGAAGGCGTTCGCCGTGCGCAAGAGCGTTATGGCAAGGGCAAGGTCATGAACGGTGATCAGATTCGCTGGGGTCTTGAGAACCTGGCTGTTGATGAAGCAGCCCTCAAGAAGCTGGGTCTGGACACGGTGATGCGCCCTATCAGCACCACTTGCCAGGACCACGAAGGTTCGCGTTCTGCTCGTATCCACACCTGGGACGGCAAGAAGTGGAACCTGACCACCGACTGGATCGAAGCTGATGAGTCCATCATCAAGCCGCTGGTCAAGCAGTTTGCCGACAAGTACGCTGCTGAAAAGAAAATCACACGCCGTACTGCGGCTGATTGCCAGTCCTGATTCAGGGCTTGACCCTCACCGTCTGAGGTGAGGGTGGTGGCTGCCTAGGGTCTGATCGGCAGCCACCAGATGAAAGCGTCGCTGGCGGGGCTTTCATCTGGTCATAGGAGACAAGGTTCATCATGAACACGAACAACATTGTTTTGAACGTCAACGGTATCGAGGTTATTTACAACCACGTGATCCTCGTGCTCAAGGGCGTGTCGCTACAGGTGCCCGAGGGCGGCATTGTTGCCATCCTGGGGGGCAATGGTGCGGGTAAAACCACCACGCTGCGTGCCGTTTCCAACTTGCTCAAGGGTGAGCGGGGCGAAGTCACCAAAGGGAGTATCGAGTTCCGCGGCGAACGCATTGAAAATATGTCGCCTGCGGATCTGGTCAAGCGCGGGGTGGTGCAGGTCATGGAAGGGCGCCACTGCTTTGCCCACCTGACCATCGAAGAAAACCTGCTGACAGGAAGCTACACCCGCTCGGACAAGGGTGAAATCGCGGCCAACCTTGAGAAGGTCTACAACTATTTCCCCCGCCTGAAAACGCGTCGTACGTCGCAGGCAGCCTATACCTCGGGTGGTGAGCAGCAGATGTGTGCGATCGGTCGTGCCATCATGGCCAATCCGAACATGGTGTTGCTGGATGAGCCTTCCATGGGCCTGGCGCCTCAGATCGTGGAAGAGGTGTTCGAGATCGTGAAAGACCTCAACACCAAGGAAAAAGTAACCTTCCTGTTGGCCGAACAAAACACCAACATGGCGCTCAAGTACGCTGATTACGGCTACATCATGGAGTCAGGCCGCATCGTGATGGATGGTGCTGCTGAAGATCTGCGCACCAACGAAGACGTCAAGGAGTTCTACCTGGGCGTGGGCGGCGGCGAGCGCAAGAGCTTCAAGGATGTCAAGAGCTACAAGCGCCGCAAGCGCTGGTTGGCTTGAAGATAGATCACATTGCAGAACACCGCCCAAAGATCATGAGCCAGCACTTCAACGCCCTGGAAACCCGTAGCCTGCAACAGCGTGAAGCCGAGCTGATGGCTGCTTTGCCTGCACAGATTGCAAACGCCCAAAACAACAGTGCGGCGTTCGCGGAAATCCTCAAGGGCGTTGATGCCGACAGCATCAACAGTCGCTCGGCATTGGCGCAACTGCCTGTCACGCGCAAATACGAATTGCTCGAACGACAGCAAGCCCTGCGGGCCTCCCGACCGGGTGTGGACCCGTTTGGAGGCTTTTCCACCATTGGTTGGAAGGGCATGTTGCGAAGCCGCGGCGCAAAACGCGTCTACCAGTCGCCGGGTCCAATTTACGAACCCGAAGGCCATGCCGCAGACTACTGGCGTGCTGGCCGCGCCATGGCAGCTGCTGGTTTTGAGGCGGGTGACCTGGTGCACAACTGCTTCAGCTACCACCTCACGCCCGGTGCGTGGATCATGGAAAGTGGTGCGCATGCTGTGGGCTGTACCGTCATTCCTGGCGGTGTAGGCAACACCGAGCAGCAGCTGGCAGCCATAGCGGATCTGAAGCCCGTGGCTTATTCGGGGACACCGAGTTTTCTGAAGATCCTGATCGAAAAAGCGAGCGAGGCGGGCCAGAAACTGTCCATCACCAAGGCCCTGGTCTCTGGCGAAGCCTGTCCTCCATCTTTGACGGCCTGGTTCGCAGAACAAGGCGTGGCGGTGTACCAGTGCTATGCCACCGCCGATGTGGGTTTGATCGCTTACGAAACCGAATCCCGCCAAGGCCTGGTGCTGGACGAGGGCGTGATTGTCGAGATCGTTCGCCCCGGCACAGGAGAGCCAGTGCCGGAAGGCGAAGTGGGCGAGGTGGTGGTGACTGCCCTCAATCCTGACTACCCGTTGATCCGTTTTGGCACGGGCGACTTGTCGGCTGTGTTGCCGGGTGCTTGCCCCACGGGTCGCACCAACACGCGTATCAAGGGCTGGATGGGGCGTGCAGACCAGACCACCAAGGTCCGCGGTATGTTTGTGCACCCCGGACAGGTCAATGAAGTTGTCAAACGATTTGCCGAAGTGGCCAAGGCTCGCCTTGTCGTCACTGGCGAAATGGCCAACGACCAGATGTGTCTTCAAGTTGAGGCGATCAATGTTCCGCCAGATTTGGCTCAGCGTGTCGCCGATGCTGTGCGGGACGTGACCAAGCTGCGCGCCGACGTCCAAGTGGTCGGCCTTGGCAGTTTGCCGAATGATGGCAAGGTCATTGAGGATGCCCGCAGCTACAAATAAGCTTCACTGGGCAGAAGAGGCCAAACCATGCTTGCCCAGCAGGTGGGCAAGTTCGATGGCTGATTGCACCCCCATTTTGCTGAAAATGTTAGCGCGGTGAAACTCCACTGTGCGCGACGTGATGCCTAGATGGTCGGCAATGTTCTTGTTGTAGTGTCCCATTAGAAGCTGGTCGAGCACCTCGCGCTCGCGCACGCTCAATTGCTCCAGTGCCAAGCGCAGACGCTGGGCTTCCTGATGGTCGGGGCTCATGGCGCTGGCCAAGGCGCGTTCGACTTTGTCCACCAGCACGTTGTTCTGGAAGGGCTTTTCCAGAAAATCCCAGGCGCCATTCTTGATGGCCTCTACTGCCATGCTGACACTGCCGTGGCCGGTGAGAAAGAGCACGGGCCAAGGGCAGTCGAGGTGCTTGAGCGCCTCAAATGTTGCCAGGCCCGACAGGGGTTCCATACGGATGTCCAGCAACACCACAGCCGCAGGCCAGGGTTTGGGGGCAGATGTAACAGCGCTGAGAAAGTCCTCGCTGTTGGACCAGCTCTGGCATGCATGACCCCGGGAGTCGAGCAGCCAACTCAGGCCATCGCGAAAGTCGTCGTCGTCGTCAACGAGATGAATGGTTGTGTTCATGAATGATGGTGCGGTGTGCTCAAGGGCAGCCAAATGCTGATGCGCGCGCCGCCGAGTTGCGGGTCACGGTCGACTTCCAGACGGCCATGGTGGGCTTCGATGACGGAGCGGCAGATGGCTAGCCCCATGCCCATGCCGCCGTCCTTGGCGGAGTAAAACGCCTGAAAAATCTGGTCGCGGTGTTCCTCGCTGACACCTGGGCCGCTGTCAGCGATGCGAATGGCCAGCTCCTGTTCGAGAACGAGTGCGTCGATATGTACCCGTGGTTCCGTTTGGGTCAGCGCCCATTCCGCGGCGTTGCTCAATACGTTGCGAAAGGCGTGCTCAAGCAAGCCGGGATCAGCGTCCACCATCAGTTGCGTGTCGGGTAATTGAATTTGCCAGCGGATCTGACTCATGCGCTCATAAGGCTTGAGCAGCCGCTGCAGGAAGGGCGCGATGGCCAGGCGCTCTCGGGCCATTTCGCGGCGGCGGGCGAAGGCATTGACCCGGTGAATGACGCGCCCCGCCTTGTCTGACAGCCGCTCCATGCGGCTGACCACTTGTTCAATTTCGGGCAGTTCTATTTTTCGGTTGCGAATGCGGTTGAGCAGACCGTTGGCAAAACTGCTCAAGGCACCCAAGGGCTGGTTGAGCTCGTGGGCCAGGGTGGAGGCAACTTCACCCACGGCAACCAGACGGCCCAGGGCTTCCAGTTTCTCTTGCTGTGAGCGGGTCACCCGTTCGGTGCGCTTGCGCTCGCTGATGTCCAGCACCGAGCTCATCCAGCCAATTTGCTGGCCGTGCGCATCAGTCAGCGGTGCTTCGTGAATCAGGGTGTCGATCAAATGCCCATCGCGGTGCTGGAACTGGACCTCCACACCCATGTCATGTGTGCCTTGTCGCATCAGACCTGCGTGGATCGCATTGAGTTCATCCGTTTGCCCGGCAGGCCAGTAGGGCAAGGGGGCGCTTTGACCGATCAGGGCCTCGGGTTCGTAGCCCACCATGGTGCAGAAAGCCCGGTTGACGTAGAGGATGCGCCCTTGCGTGTCCCAGGCGCGCAGGCCGATCGAGACAGAGTTTTCCATGGCCGTGCGCAAAGCCACTTGAGCGCGTAGCTGGAGTTCAACCTGTCGTCGTTTGCGGATGTCACGCGAGAGGGCGTAAAGACTGATCACCATACCCACGAGGAAGAGCAAGGCGGCTGCAAAGAAGAGTCGAGGCACCAGGGGGGCAATACGGTTTCGTGTTTCTACACGTATGGCCATATCGGTGCCTGCCAACTCCAGCACAGCGTCAAATGTCTGGTTTGAGTCAGGAGTTTTCTGGACGTGTGCCAATGCATGCCGTTGATCAATGAGCTGCAATCCATGGTCGTCTGCAAACCATTGGGGGATCAATGCGTGTAATGCCCGATCCATGGACAAGGACGCGACGTAACTGCCAATGTGCTGGCCGCGTTCGAAAAGTGGGATTGTCAGCCAAACTTGATCGGTGCGCATACTGGCGGTACTGCGCATGGGGCCTGTGTAGTTGATGCGTCGTAATCCCCGGGCTATGTCGAGCATGATGTGCAGATCACGTTCTTGTTTCTGGTCGATAGAGGCAGCTTGTTGAAGAGCGGCAGGCCAGAGGGGTGTGGCCTGATGAGCATGGGCGGAAACCCAAACCTGGTCTTGCAGCACGCCAGGCGTGTTCCAGAGCAACCCGCCTCTGTCGAGGGCGGGGTGAGCGCTTCCGCGTTTCTGTGCGGCCGCACGCAAATCTTCTTCCAAACGCTGGAAATGGAAACGTACACTTTGCTGTAACCATTGAATGTCAGCTTGACGCTGGCGCTGCTCCTCTTCCTTCTCGAAACTTTGGAGATAAAGACCAAGTGCCAACATGCAGGCCAATGACATCAGCAATAAACCGGCCATGGACCACAGCATGCGTCGATCCACCCTGCTGGTGCCGGGGGGGGTGGTTGACCAAAGAGAGGTTGGGGTAGACATGGGCTTGTCTATGATAGTGCGCATGCACAGATTTGGACGTCATGGCTTGTGGTTGTTGGGGATGTTGTTGTGCCTGTTGTGGGGGCATGGACACGTCTTGGCAAGTCCGTTGCATATTCGGTTCTCGCATGTGGTGGCCCCGCAAACGCCCAAGGGCCTGGCAGTAGAGCGATTCAAGCAGGAACTGGAACGGCTTTCGGAGGGGAACATGCTGGTTGATGTATTCCCATCCGCCAAGCTCTACAACGACCGGGAGGAGTTGCAGGCGCTCAAACTGGGGGCTGTTGAGATGCTGTTGCCCTCTTTGTCCAAGTTTGGGCGCATGGGGTTCCCGGAGTTCGAGATTTTTGATCTCCCATTTCTTTTTGAGGGACAAGAGGATGTCCGGCGTTTGACGCAAGGTCGATTGGGGCAGCGATTGCTTGATCGCTTGTCTAAACAGCATATGGTTGGGTTGGGGTATCTGGATAATGGTTTCAAACAAATGAGTGCCAATCGTCCTTTGTTATGGCCACAGGATTACGCAGGTCTGCGCATGCGGGTCCAGTCATCGCAAGTGATTGCTGCACAAATGGATGCGTTGGGGGCCACTCCTGTCGTGCTAGATTTCAGCGAAACGACCCGTGCATTGGCTGCCCATGTGGTGGACGGGACGGAAAATCCGGTGTCCAATTTCTGGACACAAGGTATGGCTGATGTGCAAACAGACCTGATGCTCAGTGATCATGCCTATCTGGGCTATGCCGTGGTCATGGGGCATACGTTCTGGAGCAAGCTATCTTCCTTGCAGCGTCAGTGGGTGAAGCAGGCACTGGACATAGCCCTGGCATACGGCAACAGCATCGCTGCCCACGAAAACGAACAAGCCTTACAGGCCTTGCGAGCCAGTGGAAAAACACGCATTCACAGGCTCAGTTCTGAACAGCGAGCCGCCTTGCGTCAGGCCACAGCCTTGGTTTACGAGGGGTTGGCGCGTCGCATTGGTTCGGAGTGGGTCGTGGCAGCCCGTCAATCTGCAAGAGGAAAATGAATGCCTAGGGTAAACCCCGCCTGTGGAAGGCCACAGTTAACGGGGGAGGGCTGACTGTCTAAAATTTTGATGTTTTTCAACATTTGCAGGAGACCTGTCATGAAATTTCCCGTAAAGCACGTAGTTGCTTGCGCTCTGCTGGCACTCGGTGCCACTGCAGCCAATGCTCAGCAAATCGTGATCAAGTTCAGCCACGTGGTGGCCCAAGACACGCCCAAAGGTCGCGCAGCAGACTTCTTTGCCAAGAAGGCTGGCGAGCTGACCCAAGGTAAGGTCAAGGTGGAGGTCTATGCCAACAGTGCCTTGTACAAAGACAAGGAAGAAATGGAAGCCCTGCAAATGGGTTCGGTGCAGATGCTGGCACCCTCTCTGGCCAAGTTTGGCCCCTTGGGCGTCAAAGAGTTTGAAGTGTTTGACTTGCCATTTATGTTCGACTCCAGCGACGACCTGCACAAAGTCACCACGGGTGCCATGGGCGCCAAGCTGTTCAAGAAGCTGGAAAGCCGTGGCATCTCTGGTCTGGCTTACTGGGACAACGGCTTCAAGGTGTTTTCTGCCAACAAGCCCCTGAAGACCGTGGCTGACTACAAGGGGCTGAAATACCGCATTCAATCGTCGAAGGTGCTTGAAGAGCAAATCCGTGCTCTGGGCGGGATTCCGCAAGTGATTGCTTTTGGTGAAACCTACCAGGCTTTGCAAACGGGTGTGGTTGACGGCACAGAGAATCCTCCTTCCAACCTGTTTACGCAAAAAATGCACGAAGTGCAGAAACACGTGTCCATGACCAATCACGGCTACTTGGGTTATGCCGTGATCGTGAACAAGAAATTCTGGGAGGGATTGCCTGCGGACGTGCGGGACCAATTGGGTCAGGCCATGAAGCAAGCTACGTTCTACGCTAACCAGATTGCCCAGGACGAAAACGATCGTGCCATGGAGGGCGTCAAAAAGAGCGGCAAGAGCACGATCTACACGCCCACCAAGGAAGAGCGCATGGCTCTCAAGAAAGCCCTGCTGCCTGTGCATGAAAAAATGTCCAGCCGTATCGGCAAGGACACCATTCAGGAAGTCTACAAAGCCACCGGTTTTGACCCTAGCAAACTGTAATGACCTGACCACACAGTTCGATCAGCGCCACGCTCTTCACCCTGCGGTGATGCGTGGCGTTTTTTACGCGAACGGAGTTCCCCATGAAATTTCTTGATCACTTGGAAGAGTGGTTCATCACCTTCCTGATGGGCGGTGCGACGCTCATCGTTTTCTTTGCGGTCCTGCATCGTTATGCCGCCGGCTTTGCCATTCCCGGCGTGCAAGACTGGCTGCTCACCATCAACATGACCTGGGCGCAAGAGCTCACCATCATTATGTTTGTGTGGATGGCCAAATTTGGCGCAGCCTACGGCGTGCGCACAGGTATCCATGTGGGGGTGGACGTGCTCATCAACCGCCTGAGCGACGCCAACCGTAGCAAGTTCATCATCATCGGTCTGGCCTCAGGGGCGCTGTTCACAGGGATTGTGGCGTACTTGGGTTCCCATTTTGTTTGGGAAAACGGGGCGCACTACGGCTTGTACCAACTCTTTGGTTTGCCCGTGGACGACTTGATTGAAGGTCCTACGACCCCTGACCTCGAGTGGCCCACCTGGATCGTTTATAGCGCTATTCCTCTGGGCACCAGCCTGATGTGCCTGCGCTTCCTGCAGGTCATGGTCAGTTTTATTCGCACAGGCGAATTGCCGCACCACGACCATGGGCATGTGGACGGGCTGGAAGAAACCCCCGAAGAGTCTGTCGCACAGGACATCAACCCCTACGCCATGCAAGACAACTTGCACCCTGCAGCGCCTGGCGCCCAACGCGAAGGTGACCAAAAATGAATGCCTCCATCATCTTCATCATCTTGCTGGTGCTCATGCTCACCGGTATGCCTATCTCCATTTCGCTGGGTTTGACCGTCCTGACTTTTTTGTTCGGTTTCACCCATGTCCCCTTGGAGTCCGTGGCCCTTAAACTGTTTACCGGTATCGAGAAGTTCGAGATCATGGCGATTCCGTTCTTCATCCTGGCGGGCAACTTCCTCACGCATGGCGGTGTGGCTCGACGCATGATCAATTTCGCCACAGCCATGGTGGGCCATTGGTATGGCGGTCTGGGTCTGGGTGGCGTGCTGGCTTGCGCACTGTTCGCGGCTGTTTCGGGCTCCAGCCCGGCCACGGTGGTGGCCATTGGCTCCATCTTGCTGCCAGCCATGGTCAAAGCCGGTTTCCCCAACAAATTCGGGGCAGGGGTTATCACCACGTCGGGTGCATTGGGCATCTTGATTCCACCGTCCATCGTGATGGTGATGTACTCGGTAGCCACCAATACATCGGTCGGTGCTCTTTTCATGGCCGGGGTTGTACCAGGACTGGCTCTTGCCGCGACATTGGGGGGGGTGACCTATTGGCGCGCCCGCAAGTTCAACTACCCGCGTTTGCCTAAAGCCACATGGAGCCAACGCGTCAAGGCATTTCGTGAGTCGGCCTGGGGTTTGTTCCTGATTGTGGTCGTGATGGGGGGTATCTACAGCGGCATGTTCACGCCTACAGAGGCCGCGGCCATGAGCGCCGTCTATGCCTTTGTCGTGGCCGTGTTTGTCTACAAGGATATGAAACTTTCAGCGGTTCCGAAAGTGCTGTTGAACTCCGCCAATATGAGCGCCATGCTGCTTTACATCATCACCAATGCGGTGCTGTTCAGCTTCATCATGACCAACGAAAACATTCCGCAAGCCTTGGCCGACTGGATGCTGGGCAATGGTCTGGGAATGATCACGTTCTTGCTGGCTGTGAACGTGATTCTGCTGCTGGCGGGTAACTTCATGGAGCCTTCGTCGATCGTTTTGATCTTCGCACCCATTCTCTTTCCAGTCGCCATGAAATTGGGCATCGATCCGGTGCACTTCGGGATCATTATGGTGGTCAACATGGAGGTGGGCATGTGTCACCCGCCGGTGGGCCTCAATCTTTACGTCGCCTCGGGTATCACCAAAATGGGCATCACCGAACTCACAGTGGCCGTCTGGCCATGGCTCTTGTCGATGTTGGGCTTCTTGATTGTGGTGACCTACTGGCCCGGTTTGAGCCTGTGGTTCCCACGTATGTTGGGCATGATGTGAATGAAGTAAACGCACGCCTTGAAAAGTATCGAGGCGCGTGTTTTATTCTTGCGGTGGATGTGCTGCCCGTTGCGCAAACTCTGCACGCAGAGCTTTGAGCTTTTCACGCGGGTCTTCGCGGGCGGTGGTTTTGTCCAGCGCCATTTCCGCAATGAAACGACTGGGTACGCCTGCAACGGTCTCGCGCCCTTTTTTCCGGCGGCGTGTCCAGCTCACGGCCAGGCTATGCTGGGCGCGGGTGATGCCCACATACATCAGGCGGCGCTCTTCCTGAAGGCGTTGGAGGATGCCTTCACTCATGGGGCACTCTGCTTTGCCGCTGGGCTGGTCATCGTCGCCCAGCTTGAAGGGCAGCAAGCCCTCATTGACGCCGACCAGCATCACATGCGGCCACTCCAGACCTTTGGAGGCGTGCAAGGTGGACAGGGTGACCACGTTCTGCTCTTCTTCACGCTCATTCAAGGTGGAGATCAGTGATACCGTTTGCGCCACTTCGAGAAGGCTCTTGCGCTCGGTCGCTTGCGCGCCTGTGGCGTCTTCGATCTCGCCACCGCAGCGCCCGGCCATCCAGTCACAGAACTCCAGCACATTGGTCCAGCGGGCATTGGCAATCGCTTCATTGTCTTCGCCGTCGTACAGGTGCTTCTCGTAGCCGATTTCCTTGAGCCAGTCGGTCAGAAAACGCATCGCGTCCTCCTTGCCTGCGGTGTGTCGGGCTCGGTATTCGAGGTCGTTGATGTAGCGGCCAAATTCGTGCAGGCCATGAACTGCGCGACTGGAGACCGCGCTGGGCAGGCTGCTGGCAAACAGCGCTTCAAACAGGCTGACTTTGTATTGCGTGGCAAAGGTGCCCAGCTGCGCCAGCGTCTGGTGGCCAATGCCGCGTTTGGGGCTGGTGATGGCGCGCAGGAAGGCCGGATCGTCATTGTTGTTGATCCACAGCCTAAACCAGGCGCACAGGTCCTTGATTTCGGCCTTGTCGAAAAAGCTTTGCCCGCCTGACACCTTGTAGGGAATCTGGGCACGGCGCAGTGCCTGCTCGAAAGACCGGGCCATGTGGTTGGCGCGGTAAAGGATGGCAAAGTCCTTGAATTCCCGGTGCTTGGCGGCGCCTTCGGTGCTGGTGCCGGCGCGGATCGACTGAATGCGCGCTACCGCACGTTCGGCTTCGTGTTCCTCATTGTCGGCATCGACCACGCGCACGGGCTCGCCCTCGCCCAATTCTGAAAACAGCGTCTTGGGAAACAGCTTGGGGTTGGGCTGGATCACGTTGTTGGCTGCGCGCAGAATGGCGCTGGTCGAGCGGTAGTTCTGCTCGAGCTTGATGACCTTGAGTTGGGGAAAGTCCTGCGGCAGGCGCTTGAGGTTGTCCAAGGTCGCGCCGCGCCAGCCGTAGATGGACTGGTCGTCGTCGCCCACGGCGGTGAAGCGACCGCGCTCGCCCACAATGTGCTTGAGCACCTCGTACTGCGTAGCGTTGGTGTCTTGGTATTCGTCCACCAGCACGTGCCCTAGGGTCTTTTGCCACTTGGCACGTACTGCCTCGTGTTCAGCCAGCAGCTTGAGTGGCAGGCCGATCAGGTCGTCAAAGTCCACACTTTGGTAAGCGGTCAGGCGCTCTTCATAGCGAGCCATGATGCGAGCAATCACGCGGGCGTTGTCGTCAGGGGCCTGCGCCTCGGCCTGGGCGGCGTTCAGGCCCTGATTTTTCCACAGGCTGATCGTCCACTGCCACTGGCGGGCGGTGGCCGCGTCGGTGGTGCCGCCGCAGTCCTTGAGGATGCTGACCACATCGTCGGCGTCCAGAATGGAAAACTGCGGCTTGAGGCCCAGCACCGCGCCGTCTTCGCGCATGATGCGCACACCCAAGGCGTGGAAGGTGCAGATCACCACGTCCTTGGCAGCTTTGCCGATTAGACCTCGGGCACGCTCGCGCATTTCTGTGGCGGCCTTGTTGGTGAAAGTGATGGCTGCAATCTGTTTGGGCTCGAGTCCCACCTGGATCAGGCGCTGGATCTTGTGCGTGATCACCCGTGTCTTGCCTGATCCGGCACCGGCCAGTACCAGGCAGGGGCCGGAGACGTAGTTCACGGCATCAAGTTGGGCAATGTTCAGACCTTGGGACATCCTGCAATCACGATCGAGCCCAAGGGGCAAAGCAAAGGGACAGGCTTTCGATCATAGCGGGTGCGTGACAGCAAAAAGCCTGATTTGCGTGGACAATCGCTCTCATGCTGGATGTATTACGGGTCACCTTCCCCTTCTTTGCCTTGGTTCTGTGCGGCTACCTGGCTGCTCGCCTGAAGTTTCTGTCGCTGGCAGCGATTCCCGGTCTCAATGGCTTTGTACTGTATTTCGCGCTGCCGTGCCTGCTGTTTCGCTTCGGTTCTGAGACCCCCATCGCGCAGCTGCTGGATGCTGGCGTGTTTTTCACCTACCTGTTGTGTGCCCTGATTGTGGTGGGCTTCACGGTGGCCATTAGCCTGAACCCCCGCATTGGCTGGAACGATGCCTCCCTGGGTGCTTTGGTGGCGGCCTTTCCCAATACCGGTTTCATGGGTGTGCCCCTGCTGGTGGCGCTCTTGGGGTCGGCTGCCGCAGGCCCGACCATCGTGACCATTGTGGTGGACATGGTGATCACTTCGTCCTTGTGCATTGCCCTGTCCCGTCTGGATGGGGCGCAAGAACACGGTGTCTCCAAAGCCGTGAGCAAGGCGCTGGCCGGTATGGTGCGCAATCCCATGCCTTGGGCCATCTTGCTGGGAGCAGTGTTTTCGTCGACCCAAATGCAGCTCAGTGGACCGGTGGCCAAAACTGTGGGTTTGCTGGCTGATGCAGCCTCGCCTGTTGCCTTGTTCACCATTGGTGCGGTGCTGGCGCGCGCACAAATGCTGGCGCATGAACGCCCGCACGGCCCCTTGCCTGTGGCTGACTACCTCTGGGTGGCCTTGATCAAGCTTTTCCTGCACCCGTTGGTGGTGTTACTGGTGGTGGGTGTGGCGATTCACCTGGGTGTGCACATCAGTCCGTTTGCTTATCTGGTGATGGTCTTGGTGGCATCCTTGCCTAGCGCAAGCAATGTGTCTTTGCTGGCCGAGCGTTTTGGCGCAGATAACGGGCGCATCGCCCGCATCATTCTGGTCACGACCGCGTTGGCGTTTTTGACCTTCTCCACTGCTGTGGCGGTGTTCAAGGGCTGAAACCGGGCCACCAGCCATCTCAGGCGGGCTCAAATCGCCTGTGGGTCGACATCCACCAGCCAGCGCAGCACGCCTTTGTGCTGGGGTTGGCTGCGCAGCTGCTGCATCAGCTGTTGCAAGGCAAACAGGACTTGATGCAACTGCGAACGAGATGGGCTCTCCAGCAGCATTTGAGCACGTTCGACATTCGCCACGCGCTGCATGCTCATGGGTACTGGCGGATAGAGGCTGACCGTCTCCAGCACTTGGGCGCTCAGCCCCCAGTCTTCAGGGTGCTGCTGCAGCGAGCTTTGTGCGGCAAGCAGTAAGGCCTGGGCCACTTCCTGGCTGCGGGCATCGGCGCGCAGCAAGGCCTGGTGTACAAAAGGGGGCAGACCGGCCTGCTCACGATCGCGCAGTTCACTTTGCGCGAACCCAGGGTAGTCGTGTGTTTTAAGGTGACTGAACACGGCGTGCTGCGGATGGTGGGTCTGCACCCACATCTCAGCTTTGTGGCTCTGGTCGGCGTCGCGTCCGGCACGTCCTGCCGCTTGCATGAGCAGGGCAAACAAACGCTCGGGCGCCCGAAAATCGCTCGAGAACAAGCCATTGTCCGGGTTGAGCGCAGCCACCAGGGTGACTCGACGGAAGTCGTGCCCTTTGGCAATCATCTGGGTGCCAATCAGGATGTCCACATCACCGCTATGCATCTGTTCCAGCTGTGCCTGAAGTTGCCCTGCATGTTGTGTGGTGTCTGCATCCATGCGTGCAATCTGTACCGGACCACCATCCGGGCGCTGAAGATGGCCAAGCAACTCAGTCAGAAGTTCCTGCAGTTGTTCGGTGCCCAGGCCCAGCGGCAAGATATCCGGGTTGCCGCAGCCGGGGCAGGCCACAGGTACACGCTGCGTGAGCCCGCAGTGGTGGCAGCGCAGGCTGCGGTCGCTTTTATGAAAGACCCGAAAGGCACTGCATTGGGGGCAATCGCTTTTCCAGCCGCAATCGGCGCACTGCAGAACAGGGGCGTAACCTCGACGGTTGAGCAGCAAAAGGCTTTGCTCCCCCCGCGCCAGGCGCTCTTGCAGGGCCTGCATCAGCGGCGCAGAAATCCGTGTGTTGCGCGGCTGGCGGTTCATGTCCACACGACGAATGACGGGCATGGTGCCTTGCCCCATACGTGCGGGCATGTGCAAGCGCACGTAGCGCCCACCTTCTGTCTCGGGGCGACTGAGGTGCCAGCTCTCCAGCGAGGGCGTGGCTGAGCCAAGAATGACTTTGGCGTTCTGGTATTTACCTCGGTAAATAGCCAGATCGCGGGCAGAGTAGCGAGCCCCTTCCTGCTGTTTGTAGCTGGGGTCGTGCTCTTCATCCACCACGATCATGGACAGATAGGGCATGCTGGCAAAAATGGCCATGCGCGTACCCAGCACGATGCGGGCTTTGCCCTGATGGGCCAGCAGCCAGGATTTGAAGCGTTGCGCCGGGGTCAGTCCACTGTGCATGGCGACGACGGCTTGCGTGCCAAAACGCGCCTGCACACGTTCGAGCAGTTGTGGCGTGAGGTTGATCTCGGGCACCAGCAGCAGCGCTTGCTCTGTGGGGTTTTCTTGCAAGCTGCGGGCAATGGCTTGCAGATAAACCTCGGTCTTGCCGCTGCCGGTGTTGCCAAACAACAGGAACGGGCCTCTCGTTTGTGCAATGGCCTGCAAGGCCAGGGACTGTTGTTCACTGGCGGCGGGTGCCGTGTGCAATTCCAGGTCTGTTTTCTCCGGCAGTCGTTTGAGTCGGCGGCTCAATTGTTCCGGGCTGAGTTTGTGCAGGCTAGGCGGTAGCGCCTGTGCTGCCACCTCGCCCACAGATCGCTGGTAATAGCGAGCGGCAAACTGGATCAGTTCCAGCCAATCCCGGCCCAAGGGCGGCAAGTCCAGCACATGTGTCAGTGCCCGGGTCTTGTCGGCGTCCAGACCAACAGGTGGCTGGGCATGTGATTGGATCACCACACCCAATACTTCCCTCGAACCCAGGGGCACGCGCACCAAGCTGCCCGCTCTCAATGCGCAGGTATGGGTGTAAGTGAGCAAAGACCCGATTTGGCTGTGCGCCGGCGTCTCAACTTCGACATCAACCCAACAGCTGGGGGCGTTCATGGTTTTAGCCATTTCCGATCAATTTGGTGACTTTTGCGATCAGGTTTTTTCTTGGAAATCGCGGTAAGTCATTGATTTTCCGGGGTTTTGAAAGTGATCCCGAAAATCTGTGGATAACTTTGTTGAAAACCCGGGGCAGCCATCGGCAAACCCTTGCCAAATCTGCCTTTCGTCAAAATGCTTATTCACGATGCAGATCTTTAACCTTCAATAAAATCAATGACTTACGATTGATGAACAAGAGGCTTGACCTTGCGTGTGATCGTGGTGGATTGCTCAGGGGAAGTCCCTATTTTTGTGCATAAGTCAAGCCGCTAAAGACAGGTATGGTGCAAAAAAACCTGTCTTTTCGGCTTGTTTTTATGCTAACGCACTCAGGCAGGTTGACGCAAAGAGCGGGAATGGCTGTGCACCGCTTCGACCAGAGCCGAAACATGTTCGGGCGGGGTGTACTGGCTGATGCCGTGGCCCAGGTTGAAGATGTGCGTGGGGCCGGTGGTGCTGGCGTCGGTGTGCGGGCGGCCGAAGCTGTCGAGCACGCGGCGGGCCTGCTCGGCCACTTTCCCAGGCGGGGCAAACAGCACATTGGGGTCGATGTTGCCCTGCAACGCCTTGCCCGGGCCGCCGACCTGACCACCCACCATCGCGCGGGCCTTGCCCAGGTTCATGGTCCAGTCAAGGCCCAGCACTTCGCAGTCTAGCTCGCCCATTTCTTGCAGCCACAGGCCACCACCCTTGGTGAAGACAATGCGCGGGATGCGCGCACCGGCATGCTCGGTCTTGAGCTGGGCCAGCACACGGCGGGTGTAGGCCAAACTGAACTCCTGGAACGCGCCATCGGCCAGCACGCCGCCCCAGCTGTCGAAAATCATCACGGCCTGGGCGCCGGCTTCGATCTGGGTGTTCAGGTACAGGGCCACTGCGTCGGCGTTGACTTCCAGGATGCGGTGCATCAGGTCAGGGCGGCTGTACATCAGGCTCTTGACCTGGCGGTAGTCGTCCGAGCCCGCCCCCTCGACCATGTAGCAGGCCAGCGTCCAGGGGCTGCCCGAAAAGCCGATCAACGGAACACGCCCGTTCAGGGCTCTGCGGATGCTGGTGACCGCGTCAAACACATAGCGCAGCTTGTCCATATCGGGCACGGCCAGCTGGGCCACTGCCGCTTCGTCACGCACGTTCTTTGCGAATTTGGGACCTTCGCCGGCCGCAAACGACAGGCCCAGGCCCATGGCGTCGGGCACGGTGAGGATGTCGCTAAACAAAATGGCGGCGTCCAGCGGGTAACGCTCCAGCGGCTGCAACGTGACTTCGGTGGCGTAATCCACATTCGTGGCCAGGCCCATGAAGCTGCCTGCTTTGGCGCGGGTTGCGCAGTATTCGGGCAGGTAGCGGCCGGCCTGGCGCATCAGCCAGATGGGGGTGTGGTCGGTGGCCTGGCGCAGGCAGGCGCGCAGGAAGGTGTCGTTCTGAAGAGGGGCAAATGTGCTCATGCCTGCGATTGTCGCAGGCTTGAGCCACGCTTTAGTTGATTAAAGTTGGGTCAGGGCCGTGCGAATTTCTTCCACAGACAGCAATTCTGAAAAGAGCTGTGGCGCTTTACCTGGCGCGTAGAGCACGTACACGGGCACGCCGCTACGGCCCAGGGCGTTGAGCTCGCGGGTGATAGTGCTGTCGCGGCGCGTCCAGTCGGCGCGCAACAACACGACCTGATGGGCCTTGAAGTCGGACAGCAGGGCCGGGTTGGCCAAGGTGGTTTTCTTGTTGTACTGACAGGTCACGCACCAGGCCGCCGTGAAGTCCACAAATACAGCCTGTTTGTTGGTGATAGCGCTTTGTACGGCCTCGGGGCTCCACAGCTGCCACTCAGAGGTTTGGGGGGCACTGGCTTGCGCAGCAGGCTCTTGGTGCTGTGTCTGGCTCCAGAGCATTTGTCCGCTGATGCCGATCTTCAATGCGGCCAGAGCGCTGGCGACCATGCGTGTGCGACGGGGCCTGGACCAGGACCACATCAACAGGCCAAGGCCCAACAACAAAGCCAGCAAAGTGGTCACCGTGTCGATGCTGGTTTGCTGTCCCAGCACCCAGACCAACCAAATGACGGTGGCCCACATCGGAAAAGCCATGGCCTGGCGGAAGGTTTCCATCCACGCGCCAGGACGTGGCAGGGCCTGAACCAGTCTTGGCCACATGCTGGCCAGCAAATAAGGCAGCGCCATGCCCAGGCCCATGGCGGCAAAAATCGGCAGAGCCAGGGCTGTTGGCCATGCAATGGCCAAGCCCAGAGATGCGCCCATAAAGGGAGCTGTGCAGGGGGATGCAATGGCTACAGCCAGCACGCCCGACAAAGCGGCATTGAGGGTGCCGTGCGCGCTTTGCAGATTGGCCAGGTGATCAGGCAGGAACATGCCGAACTCGAAGACACCAGCCAGGTTCAGGGCCAACAAGGTGAACAGCACCGCCAGCGCGATGATGACGGGCGGACTTTGAAGCTGAAAGCCCCAGCCCAGTTGCTCCCCTGTGGCGCGCAGTGCCAGCAGCAGACCCCCAAGGGCTACAAACGACAGCACCACGCCTGCCGTGTAAGCCATGCCAGCACGCACATGTGCGCCAGGGTGTTCGGCGGGGCGGGCAAAGCCCATGACCTTGATCGCGAGCACTGGGAACACGCAAGGCATGAGATTGAGGATCATGCCGCCGACAAAGGCGCCCAGCAAGGCCAGAAACCATGTGGCGGTGACAGGTGTTGTGGGCGCTGGAGTCTGCCCAGCAGCGTTTTCACGCAGTGCACGCTCCAGCTCAGGTGATACAGCTGCAGTTTGCAGGATCGGCCAGTTGCCGATAACCGGTCCAGCTATGTTGAGAGCCGGGCCCTGGGGCGCTGTGTCTGTGCCGTGGGCCAGCACCCAGGCCATGCGCGTGGGGCTCTCGCTGCGATCGGGCGAGACAGGCACGATGGCTTGCCATTGTTCGCCTTGCCATTGCTGCGTCCAGTCTTTGTCCTGCACGGCCACGTTTTGGATGACGCCTGGAGTGATGGGCAGCAGGCTCAGCTTGTGGCCCAACCAGCCTTTGGGCAGTTGATCAATAGTGATGCGTATTTGCTTACCGTCGGGTAACACCTCTGTCTGCACCTGAGCGTTGGACACGACGGGGCTGAGTTGGCGCGCCAAATCAAAGCGATTGGGCGAGTTGATGCTCGCTGGGCTCCAGTTGAGTTGCAGATCCGCTTCCTGGGGAATGCACTCCTGACGACAAGCCAGCCACTCCACATGGGCCGCCAAGGGTATAGGCGATGCGGCCTGGAAGTTGGCTTCGACTTGCACGGGCGCTGCAAGCAGTACGACGCCTTCGTAGCCATAGTTAGCCAGGGGCGGAACGGGAATCTTTTTGGGCAGCGGCCATTGCAGCTCGCCGACTTTCAGGCCCGGGGGCAGCTTCCACTCGATCTTGGTGGGCAGACCTGAGTCTCCAGGGTTTTGCCAATAAGTGTGCCAATCGGGTTGGTGCTCCAGCAAGACGCCGATCCAGAACGTCTTGCCGGGCGCAATGCCTTCCGGCGCGTTGATTTTGAGGCTGGCACGGACCTGCTCGGTCTCATGGCTGGGCGCCGCGCTCATCGCTTGTGCGACCAGGGATTGACCCTGTGCGCCCGCGCTCAGGACTGTCAAGAGCCCAAAGAGCAAGCTGCTCAGTGTGCGGAGGAAAAGCGTGTTCAGCTTCATCTGGAAATAAAAAGTGCTCAATCGGATTGGTTTGAAATGTACACCGACCCAAGTGCCCGGCGGGCAACAAGGGTTTGCAGACGCATCGGCGGGCGCTCTCCAGTAAGATGCAAGACATCATGAACATGCCTTCCCGTTTCTGGGCCGATTGGGTCACCACCGACTTTGCAGAAGTCGATCTCTCACGTCTGGTGGCGGTGCTGCCTGTGGCTGCGGTAGAGCAGCATGGCCCCCATTTGCCCTTGTCTGTGGATGCTGATCTGGCTCAGGGGGTTGTCCAGGCGTGTTTGCCACATCTGTCCGCAGACAGTGGAGCCGTGTTTTTGCCCGCGCAGGTGGTGGGCTATAGCCCGGAGCACACGGCGTTTGCCGGCACGCTTTCACTCAAGGCCGAGACCGTCATTCGTTTGTGGACGGAGATTGCCGAATCGGTCGCGGCGGCAGGGGTCAAAAAACTGGTCTTGTTCAACAGCCATGGCGGGCAAGCGAGCCTGATGGATGTGGTGGCGCGTGATCTGCGTGCGCGCCTGGGCATGTTGGTGTACAGCGTCAGCTGGTTCAATTTACCTTTGATCGATGAGGCTGGGCGCGACCTTAATGCCCTGTTTAGCGCTGATGAGCATCGCTTTGGAGTGCATGCCGGTGATGTGGAAACGTCCATGATGCTGGCTTTGCGCCCCGAGGCCGTTCGCATGGATCGGGCGAAAAACTTTGAATCCACGTCTCAAGAACGTGCAGCGCGATACGCTATTTTGGGAAATGGCAAAAGCGCCAAGCTTGCATGGCAAATGCAGGATTACAACGAGCAGGGAGCTGCCGGTAATGCGGCAGTGGCGACGCAAGACAAAGGTGCGGCTTTGGTGCAGGCTGCTGGTCGTTCGCTCGCACGCTTGCTGGCCGAGGTTGCATCGCTGCCTGCCAATACTTTGCGGTGATTCTGCTTACTTAAGGGGTAAACCTGGGCAGGCTCAGCTGGCAGTCGTGGCGGCTGATGTTTTTGGGAAACTCGCGTGTGGCGTCAATGCAGCCGCCTTCGGCGTAAATACCTTGGGCGTCACGCAGGCGCATCATTTTGCCTAAAGCCGTTTGCAAGGCAGCAGGGTCACTGCGGGTGGCATTGACAGCCTGGGCTACGCGGACTTCATCCATGAACCGGTGTCCATTTGCGTCTTGTTGTACGCCATCGCGCCAGTGAAAAATTTCCAGGCACTTGGTCTCCAGCGTGAAGGGGCGGTTGCGCTCCCAGAAGTTGCTGAACAAGCCACCTCCCATGTAGATGACCCAAGAGCCTTCGTAGCCCTCAATGTCGGAGGAGCGTGCATCCGGGTTGCGGAACCACAAGCGGTCCCCGGGGACGTAGTAATGTGCGGGCAAGGGTGTTTGTAAGGTGCCGTACTCGGTGAGGAATACCTCGTGGAATTGACCGGAACGAATGGCGTGGAGCTGGCATGTGTGTTGCAGCTGCGCGTAGAGTTCGGGGTGATGCGCCCGGGCCTCTTGGGCAATGCCCAGCAAGATCACGTATTCACTGGCGCGGTAGCAGGAAAAGTCGTAGAGCCTGCCGGTGGCTTCGGGTTGGGTGGCAGCGATGAGGCCTTCGATCAGATCACAGCCAGGACGCAGCAAAAAACCATGTTCTTCGTCATAGTGCCAGAAGGCCTCGGGGCGCTCTGCGGCCTGGGTTTTGAAGGCCAGAGCGGTTTGCTGAGCGGCGCGAGCCATGTACGCGCGAACACGCACATGCGATTGAATGGACGCTAAATCACCCAGCTTGAGCACACCGGGGGCCGCCAACAAGCCCAAAACAATTTCCTGCTCCAGTTTGAGACTTTGGCCCCGGTACTTTTGCCAACGTTGGCTTAAGTTGAGGGTGTCGTGCAGGGGCAGGTACTGGATGCGGTAACAAGGCTCGAGCTGACAGAGGATGTGTGAGCCCGAGGGGGATCTGATTTGCTGGGTGAGTACCCCTTCATCCAGGCCTTGTTCATTCAGCCAGTTGCGCACGCCTGCTTCAGCAAGGTCGGGATTGTCTGCTTTGAGCAGGAAGCCACCTTGGCGTAGCAGGTGTTGAGGTGCAAGTTCACTCAGGTTCATGCCTTATTCTGGCGAGCGATGACCTGTGGGTGTGATGGGGGTTTTACCAAGGGTGCTGTGCGTGGCTCAGGCGTAGGTGACCCACTCCCGATGCTCGGCGTTGTCCAAGTGAGGTACGGTGTTGTAGCTCAGGAGCATGTGCCGCTTTGGTGTGAAAGTGAACTCGGTGAGGGCGGTGTTGCGGATGCGCAGGTTCAGGTCAATCGTTGCGAGATGGGATGCACCAAGAATGCTGCCTACGGCTGTAGAGATCGGGCCGCCGCTGGAGACGACGAGTGCATGGCCCGTGCAGTTTTGTCGGACATGGTCCAGAGCTGCTTGTATGCCGCTCACGAAGTCCGGGTAGCTAGGCATCCCTGCGGGCCGCGTTTGATCTGACATCCAGGCATGCAGGGCGTCGCGAAGCAATCTGAAGTGCTGGCGGTACAACTCGGGTGTGTCAGGTTTGCGCAGTGGCCTGGGGTGAATGGTTTCGATCAGCGCGTGACTGTCATATTCGTTCAGACTGGGCCAGACGATCGCTTGGTGTGACCATTGGGCACCTTGTGCAATGCCTTCCCAGGTTTCGCGATGGCGACGCAAACTGCCCATGAGGACCGTGTCGATGCGTGTGCCTTCGCCTTCCAGACGTTGGCGCAGGTACGCGCCCAGACGCTGGGCTTGTTGATGACCCAGTGGACTGAGCCGATCGTAATCGTCTTCGCCAAACGAGGCCTGGCCGTGGCGCACAAGGTAGAGCGTTCCCATGGCCGGGATTGTCTAACTTGCGCGTGTTGACAGCTGTCGCCTGCGTGTATACGTCAGCGCGGTAGGTTTTCCCGAATGGTTTGTGCCAGCGCGGCCACACCAGTGCGGATTTGGTCCACGGTGGAGGTCACGAAGGATAGGCGCAGGGTTTCCTTCACGGGTTGCGCCGCGTAGAACGCGGCGCCTGGCACAAAGGCTACGCCCTTGTCCACGGCCTTGGGCAGCAGCTGCACAGCGTCCATGCCGGCGGGCAGTTGTGCCCACAGGAACATGCCGCCAGCAGGGCGGTTCCAGGTCGCGCCCAGACCCGCCATCTCCTTGTCCAGCGCTTGCAGCATGGTTTCGCACTGGCGTTTGTAGAGCGCGCGGATGGTGGGTACATGGCGCTCGATGAAGCCGTCCTTGAGCACTTCGGCCACCACACGCTGGTTGAAGCTGGGTGTGTGCAGGTCGGCGGCCTGCTTGGCTTGCAGCAGCTTGGGGTAGAGCGTCTTGGGCGCAACCACATAGCCCAGACGCAGGCCGGGCGCGAGTATCTTGGAGAATGACCCCAGGTACAGGCTTTGCTCGGGCAGGCGTGCGCTGAGCGAAGTGGCGGGCGCATTGTCGAACCACAGGTCCCCGTAGGGGTTGTCTTCGATCACCGGCAAACCACTGTCCTGGGCCACGCGGGCCACAGCAGCGCGGCGTGCTTCGCTCATGGTGCGACCAGTCGGGTTCTGGAAATTGGGCAGCAGGTAGATAAAGCGGGCATCGGGCGCCTTGGCCCTCAGGTCTTGAGTGATCACGCCCTCGTCGTCACTGGCCACGCTGACCACGTCAGGCTCCATCGGCATGAAAGCCTGCAGTGCGCCCAGGTAGGTAGGTGTTTCGACCAGGATTTTGCTGCCCGCATCGATCAAGACCTTGGCCACCAGGTCCAGGCCTTGCTGGCTGCCGGTGGTGATCAGCACCTGGTCGGGGCTGACCTGCATGCCTTGTTTTTTCAGATCCTGCGCCACCCATTCGCGCAGCTGGGGCAGGCCTTCGCTAGCCGCATACTGCAGCGCGGCGCGACCGTCCAGGGACAGGACGCGCTCACTGGCTTCGCGCATGGCGTCGATCGGAAAGGTGTCAGGCGAAGGCAGGCCGCCAGCAAAGCTGATGATGCCGGGGCGCTCGGTGACCTTGAGGATCTCACGGATCACCGAAGGGTTCATCTTGTGTGCGCGTTGGGCGAGTGTGAAGCTCATGGGTGCTTTCTGGGCGATGGTGCTGTTCAAGGGGGCTATTTGATCACGTTCATGCAGATAAGCCGGACACGATCCAGATGGCGGTGGCGATCAGTACGCCAGCCATCAGACGGTTGAAGATCAGCAAACGGTGACCTTGTGCCAGCCAGTCACGCAACAACGAGCCCAGCAGGGCATAAGTGAAGTTGCTGCTAAAGGCAAAAAACAGCATGAGTGGCAAGGTCTGGAAATAGCGGCTGGTGGCATTGGGTTGGCCGGCGACCCAGCCCGCCACGACCGACAAGGCCAGCATCCAGGCCTTGATGTTCAGAAATTGGAGTAACACGCCTTGAGTGAAACTCACATCCAGCCGAGTCAGGTCGGTTTCGGTAAGTTGGCGGCTGCTCCACAGCCGCCGTGCAAGCCACACCAGGTAGCCTGCGCCACCCAGCACAATGGCCCAGCGCAGGGGTGGTGCGGCCAGGATCATGGCGCCCAGACCGGCTGCGCTGAGCGTGAACAACAGGCCCCAGCCTACTGGCACCGCCAATACAAAGTGCATGGCACCACGAAGGCCGCGGTTGGCTGCCAAAGCGGTGGATAAGGTGGTGTTGGGCCCGGGGGTGAAGCTTGTGGCTGTCGCCAGAAGCAGCAGGGCAGACAGTTCGGCGGCGTTCATGTGCTGACTGTAAGCGGTGTTGGCTGTCTGGTTGAGTGCCTTTTATATTGCTTGCAAAACCTCGAGTCGCTCCATTGCCGTCATCCACTGCTCTTCGACTTCTAACAGGCGCGATGCCTTTTGAGCTGCCAATGGAGGATCGGTGGCATAAAGCGTGCCGTCGGCCAGGGCTTTTTCGAGAGAAGTCTGCTCGGTTTCCAAGGCCTCAATCTGGGCAGGCAGGCCGTCGAGTTCGCGTTGTTCTTTGTAACTGAGTTTGCGCTTGGGGTTGGTGGGCGCGGTACTGGTGGGTGCCGTATTTGCACTTGCAGAGACGGCTTCTCGTGAGACGACAGGCTCTGCCTGTACTGGCCGGGCTCGGGCTGATTGGGTCAGCCAGTCTTCGACGCTGCCTTCATATTCGCGCCAAAAGCCATCTCCCTCAGCCACCAAAGTGCTGGTGACCACGTTGTCGAGGAAGCGGCGATCGTGGCTGACCAAGAAGACGGTGCCTTCATATTGCTGAAGCAAGTCTTCCAGCAACTCCAGGGTGTCAATGTCCAGGTCGTTGGTCGGTTCGTCCAGCACCAGCACATTCGCTGGCCGTGCAAACAGGCGAGCCAGAAACAGGCGGTTGCGCTCGCCTCCGGAAAGCGAACGCACTGGAGAACCCGCGCGCGCAGGCGAAAACAGAAAATCCCCCAGATAGCTTTTGACGTGTGTGCGGCGCTTGCCGATCTCGATCCATTCGCTGCCTGGGCTGATGAAGTCCTCCAGTGAAGCATCGAGGTCAATTTGATCGCGCATCTGATCAAAGTAGGCAACACTCAGATTGGTGCCCCGACGAATCTTGCCACTGTCAGCTTCGAGCTCGCCCAGGATCAGTTTGAGCAAAGTCGTTTTTCCTGCGCCATTGGGTCCGATCAGACCGATCTTGTCACCCCGCAAAATGGTGGCACTGAAATCGCGCACGATGGCCCGTGCCGAACCATCGGCGGTCGGGAAGCTCTTGGTGACATGCTCCATGTCGGCGACAATTTTTCCGCTAGGGGCACCGCTGGCCACTTCGAGTCGCACGCTGCCCATGGCTTCGCGGCGCTGTGCGCGAGTGTCTCGCAAGGTCTCGAGACGGTTGATTCGGCCTTGCGCACGTGTGCGTCGCGCCTCCACGCCTTTACGGATCCAGACCTCTTCTTGTGCGAGCAGTTTGTCTGCTTTTGCGTTGATGATGGCTTCCTGTGCCAGTTGCTCTTCTTTCAGGGTCTGATATTGAGCGAAGTTGCCAGGATAAGAGGTCAGGCGACCGCGGTCGAGTTCGACCATGCGTGTGGCGACGCGGTCCAGAAAAGCGCGGTCATGGCTGATAGTAACGACGCTTCCTTTAAAAGCGATCAGTAAATCCTCTAGCCAGGCGATGCTGTCCATGTCCAAGTGGTTGGTGGGTTCATCCAGCAGGAGTACATCAGGACGTGCAACAAGCGCTTGCGCGAGTGCTGCGCGCTTGCGATTGCCACCGGATAGCGTGGCTATCTGTGCCTGCGGGTTCAAATGCAGTCGTTGAAGCGTCTCGTTGACCCGTTGTTCCCACGTCCATCCGTCAAGCGCTTCGATCTGGCTTTGCAGTGCGTGAAGGTCGCCGCGACTGTGGGTGTAATCGTCAATCAGTTTCAGCACGGGCCCAAGACCCTGCTGCACGGCTTCAAACAAAGAGTGCTCAGGGTCCAGCAAAGGCTCCTGTGGAACATAAGCCACACGCAACCCTTGTTGTATGTGCAGTACGCCATCATCAGGACGTTCCTGCTCACCCAGAATTTTGAGTAAGGACGATTTGCCAGTTCCGTTACGGCCAATCAGACCTACGCGTTCGCGCTCTTCCAGTGAAAAGCTGGCGTGGTCCAGCAGGGCTACGTGGCCAAAGGCCAAGCTAACGTCGAGCAGAGTGATCAAAGACATGCCCAGATTATCCTGGCAGCTTCAAACTTTCTTCAGGCGGCTTGTCAGGCCTTGCAAAGTTGTGTCATAATTCAAGGCTTCGCTAGACGTAAGAGCCTAGTGAAAACCCTCATACTCGGGATTCATTGCTAAGCAATAAATTTTGAGTGATCTGATTCAGATACCAAAATCTGTGTCATAATAGAGGGCTTCGCTGATCGCGAAGGGGTGTCGATGTAAGTCGAGCGCTCGAAAGATCGGAAATTGCAAAAAATTAAATTTTTTGCGCGGCGCGCCAAAAAGCGTGTTACAATGCAAGGCTTCGCTGATCGCAGCGAGTCGCAAGAAAAGATGGTGAAAGCTGTCTGGGTTCTTTAAAAAATTACAGCCGATAAGCGTGGGCGTTTGATGGTGATTGCCAAGTTCTTCAGAACTTAGCTTTTAAAGCTAACAAACGCTCATGAGAATAGAAGTGAAGTTCACTTCAATTCCGTTTTTATGAGTAACAAATCAAGATCGAACTGTAGAGTTTGATCCTGGCTCAGATTGAACGCTGGCGGAATGCTTTACACATGCAAGTCGAACGGCAGCACGGACTTCGGTCTGGTGGCGAGTGGCGAACGGGTGAGTAATG
>JACCDG011428529.1_pt1 | contig 33488 bp, 26 predicted proteins | sample 7442471 | NCBI WGS metagenome assembly JACCDG01 (sample SAMN15323444, study PRJNA562643) | freshwater metagenome | isolation source: river surface water | place: USA:Blue River Watershed | collected 2017-08-17 | reverse complement strand
CGGACAGAGTACTCGGCCATATAGCCGTCGGCAAAATCTCTGGCTTCTTGCCAAACACGTTCGGCGTCATCGGGATGCATGAGCTGGCCAAAAGATTCCAATTCGTCTGGTATTTCCGAAGGAGTGTATCCCAACATGGTCTTCCATTTGTGATCAAAAAATACTTTGTTCGTAGTGAGATCCCAATCCCAAACCCCTGCCGAAGAAGCGTCGATGACCAGTTGAAGTCTTTGGCTGAGTTCTAGGAGTGAAGACTGACTTTCGCCGATTCGATCCAAAAGTCGATTAAAAGAATGGGTCAGCGCAGAAATTTCATCCCGACCTCTTTCAAGGAGGCGCTGATCAAAATTTCGAGAAGCTTCCAATTTCCTTACTTCATTGCCGAGTTTGACGATGCGATTGAGGACAAATCGATCTCCTAATGTAAGGGCCATCAAAGTAAATGCGACTCCAAACACTAGCAGAAAGTGGCCAAATGTAGAGATGGCCTCTTTACCTTGATTCATAATGTCACGATTGAGCGTGATTGCCAGTTCGGCAATCGGCTGTCCATGAGCGTCCCGAAGATTCTCTGCATGTCTGTATTGAACCTCGTCAACACTGGTATTGAATCGGTGTTCAATGTTGGCTGGACCTTCCTCGGAGTACCGAGAGAGTTGAATGGGCGTGAGAGAGAGCTTCTGCTTTGCAACTTCACTCAACTTTTCGATCTCAGCATCTCCGATGTATTTGGCAAATACAATAGTACCTCGGGAAGGCCCGAGGGCTTCGGACGTAATAATGGGGCGGCTCGCAAATATAATTAAGCCTTCCGGCAATGTCAGAATTCCATGTTTCGAATCGTGGATATTCTCAAATTTAAGAAGCCAGGACTTGGCATGAAAATGCTCTCTAAAGCTTTCTGAAAGCGGTTGTCTTTGATTCGAGTCGTCTGGGTAGTATCCGCCAAAGGCGAGATTGCCATTTCGATCGTAGATACCAATCAGTTGGATCGAGAGTGTTCGCATGGATTCAGCGCTGAGATTGGATCGCTGATAGGATTTGTTTTTATCGATGACGAATTGATAAGTGTCGTCCCAAGCGGCCCAATCGGCGAGTTTTTGATCGAGACTTGTAACTCGCGCGAGTAAGACCGATTCTGCGGCATGAAAGGCTTGATCAGCCGAGCTGGACTCGAGGTGTTTGAATTTATCCAAAATGATTGAGCGCATTGTCAAATGCGCCGCAATAGTCAGAACGACAATGAAGCTCGCTAAGACAATAAGTGCTTTGAATCTGAGCCCAAAAATAAAAGTTACCCCGTTCCCTCTATTCTAATCTCAGACTTTTATGACTCAGAGTGGGGAGCTTGGAATTGATGCCGAGCAGAATTGCTGCCACGCACCACCACATTCAGAAAATAGGAGTTATAAAGTATTTTTGGGTTTGAAGATTAATTTTGCCGTAGAATAGATCAGACATGTCGAGTAAGTTTTCTATTCTCTTGGCTCATGACGATGAAAAAGTTTTGAGTCAGTGGGAGTCATCGTTGAAGAGTCTCTCCGCTAATCTTGAAGTCTATAAGACTCATTCTGTGACCGAGACCTATGATGAAATGTGCGCGCAGACGCATGATCTGTTGATGGTCGACTATTCTCGACAAGACTGTGATGGCAAAAGGATTCTTAATCTCCTGGAGGATATTCCTGCGCAAGAGTGGCCACGACTCGTGGTTGCTGTCGCAGATATGATTGACCGGGGATTCATGAATATCGATGTCCCTAATCTCAGTTACTTGCGCCGGAATTTTAATCCCCATGAGTTTCAGGCTCTTTTGTCCGGGGCCCTGGGGCTCAAGCCCAAAACGAGTTTAGATGCCGGATTCATCATGCCGTTCATTCAGGGGACGCTCGACGTCCTCAAAACCATGGCGAGTGTTGAGGCCTCCAAAGAGTCCGTGAGTTTCTCGCCAAATGCCGGAGATTTTAAAATTTCTGGGGTCATCCCTCTATCGAGCCAAAATTTTTATGGCAGTATGGCGATCTCGTTTGAAGAAGGTACCTTTTTGGGAGTAGTGAGTCGTATGCTCGGTGAGGAATACAGTGAAATCACCGATGAGCTCAAAGATGCAGCTTCTGAAATTTGTAATCAGGTTTTTGGATTTGCAAAATCCAAGCTCAACGAAAAAGGGCATACTCTTCAGATGGCGATCCCTCAGGTAGTCATGGGATCTCCCATTCCTCATGGTGTTAGGGGGCAGTACATTACGGTCAAATTTAAGACGGATCTGGGATCCTTTTATATTGAGACCGTCGTTCAGTAGCCCCTCCATTCGCAAAACTTGCAAATCAGCGAGTCTTCAGCTAAATAAACTCCTTGGGTTTAAGGGTTAGCGCCTCGCTAGCTCCTAAAAAATATTAAAGTACTATCGAATTGAAACGGGAGTTTTTATGAACCGAACTTGTCTCATGGTTTTGGCGTTGTTTGCGTTACCATCAATTTCTTGGGCTATCGATGACGAAAGCTTAATGGCGAGGTATGAGTACAGCCGAAGACAGGCTGAAAAGAGACGTGAAGCCGAAGAAGCCAGGCGTCTTGAGGAGCTCAAGCATATCAAAGTTTTGGATGTAAACTCGGTGCTCAAAACCATCGCAGATGAAGAAGATTCTATTGCGGAAGTCGTGATTGTTTACAAATCGGGGGTAAAGGATCGGTACATTGCTCCGGCTCCAGTTGTAGAAGCTCCTGCAACAAAAGAGGAGGCTGTGGGTTCTGTAACTGGAGGCACTGCTCCAGCAAAGGTAGTGCCTTCGGCTAAAGAGCCTACATGGATCGAAGGTCGACGCTTTGCCGGCCGAAATGTTTGGTGAGTTGTAGTTTTTTGATGAAAAGGGGCTCCTAGGGGCCCCTTGTTCTCAGATCAGTACTATAGTACTATTGAGGGGTGTCCTTCTCTGGTAAGTTTGTTTTAAGGATTCCGGAAGTTTTGCATCGTCAGCTTAAGACGATGGCATTGCAGGATGGCAAATCCTTGAATCAACTCTGCCTCGATCTTCTCAAGCAGTCCGTTAGCCTTAATACTTTTCAGCTCCCCAAAAAACTCCAGGCGAGCGTACTGACAAAATGGGCGAGCACCCTCAAAGCTATCGTGCTCTTTGGATCCAAAGTCAGACAAACTGAGACCTCTGCGTCAGATATTGATCTACTGTTGGTCTTTGATTCTCAAGCCCCTATTCATCGGGAGCTTTACCGTGAGTGGCAGACCTTGATTGATTCTTTGCGAGATAAATCTCTCGAAAAATACTCTCCACAATTTGTTTCACTCCCTGAGACCGCGCGACAAGCGGGCAGCCTGTGGTCCGAAGTCGCGCTTGAGGGAGTCGTCATTTGGGAATCGGGGAGCGAAGTATCGCGAATATTAAGAGAGATTCGCTCCCGAATTGCCTCTGGAGAAATGGTACGCAAGTTGACTCACGGACAGCCCTATTGGGTGAGAAAGGATGAAGTCTCATGAAAAATTCGAGTCTCGCTTTGGATTATTTGAGTCGCTCTCATAAGCGATTGGTCGCGCTCGAAGCCCTCTATGGCGAAAAGGCTTGGCCAGACGTGGTTAGAGAATCTCAAGAGGTGGTGGAACTCTGTCTCAAGGCCTTGCTTCGCCAGCTCAATATCGAAGTCCCTCGCGTTCATGATGTGAGTTCGATTTTGGATGAGCACAAGAGTCGCGTCCCCACAAAGATGAGGTCTAAGGTGGATGAGTTCTGCAAGATTTCTAAGGAGCTGCGTCGCGATCGAGAGCTGGCTTACTATGGGACCGAAGATCTGACGCCCTCGGAGTTTTATAATGAGTCCGACGCTCAGAGAGCAAAAAAGCAAGCCAACACAGTCGTCTCAGGTGTTCAGGAAATTTTTGATATTCTCTAGTTAAAGAAGCCTTCACTTTTGGATATTTCGACTTCTGGTGTAATCGACCAAATGCTTTTGGCCTCGGACCTGGGACACAGCTGTCCCCGCGTTCAAAGTGTATCCTGTCAAATCTCCCCAAATCCCCCCAAATCTAGCGGGTATGAATATTGCAGATTCGTCCATTTATGTGCATGAAGATTGCGATGAAAGCATTTGCAGGCGTGGTATTTGTTTTGGGCGTTTTTTATTCAGATTCCTACGCGGCTCCACCCGAAGCCGGCGGGACAGATAAAGGCAAATTCGAGAGCTGGGCCAAACGTGCATACGATGAGTTGATCGTTGCAGGACAGGTGGGGGAGCCGCATTATAAGCCCGACGAGAATCTTCCGGATTTTTTTTTGATGTCCAATCCAGAGTCCCTTGAATTCCTTGAATTCAAAAAGATTCTAAACAGTAAAATTCAAAAGGCTATTCGAGAAGGTCATAAAGTCTTGCCAGATCTGACTTTGGGCCTCCTTCGCCTCGAGGAGTATCTTGCCTACAAGACGCCCCCTTCGTCGTTTTTGGATTTGGAACATGACTGGAGAGCGCTTATTCCAGTCGTCTTAGATGTTGCAGAAACTCCAGGACAGATCGTTGCTTTTGAATCTGCACGATCAAGGGCCTATGCGAGACAGTCGATTCCTAGCGGCGATACGGAGTTTGAAGCCAAACTGCTTTCTGTCTTTGCCCAAACGATTCGCCTGCGAGAAGAGAAGAAACATGGAAAGCTTTTCTTTGGATCCAGTAAGGCTGCGCCGATCAAAACAGATGAAGTTTTATTGATTTCCAGACTCGTTCGGCATTCTGATGGAGAGCTTCTTCGCACATTAAGTCACAACCAATTGCGCTCATTGCAAAGCCAGTTGAGAGATAGCTACGGACTCAAGGTGGGACATTTTTTACCCCCAACAAAAGAGGAACTTCTGCAATACCCAAACTATTTTCCGAATCAGTTTGATTTGAGATGGTTTGATTCGAAGGGGGCAGGGATCCTTTATAAACTAGAATTTTTGGATTGGAGGCGAGCCAATATTCAAGCGATTGATGCAGCACTCGGTAAGCCCAGTCAAGAATCCGGCATTAGCGAGCCACTCGAAAGCGTATTGAGTGAGTTTGAGGATCAATTGAGGCATTACTTCATGATGTCAGGACATCTGACTTCGGATGACGAAGCAGAACTTGCTTCGAGAATGAGAAGATTACTGATGGCCGGTCTTTTTGAACAAACAAGTGGTCCATTGAATCTGATCCACTTGCTGCAATTTGCCCGGGATAAAGGATTTGAGCTCGAGAATTACAAGGGCGCGACTATGGTTGGTGAGAAGGCTTTGGAGGCTGTCGCCAAGCTTCGTCTCACTCCGACGGAATGGCAAAAAGCTGTCAATCAAAGCAGGATTGGTAAAGAATTAAAAAAGGCATTCCCTCGATTGCTGGCAGGTTCGAATGACTCTTCATTGAACGCACGATCTCAGTTTGTTGAGCTGGTTCTGGCATTGGATCCCCCTCGGACTCAAAGAGAGTTTCATGCACTTATTGGCATGATGAACAATCCTCAGGTCAGAGAATTTGCAAGAAATAGGGGATGGAGAATGACTCCTTCGAAAGCATCTCGGTTTTGCTCAAAACTCCTGGGTGGGTTGAAAGAGATAGTGGGTCTCTAGATAACCTTTTAAAACCTCAGCAATTCAACTACTGCCTGAAGGCTTAAGTTTGCCTGGGCCATCACCGCCACTTGGGCTTGCTGGGTGATTTGGAGGCGTACAAGTTCTGCCGTTTCCTCTGCGATATCTGTATCTTCAAGCGTCGACTTTGCGGAGGCAATGGATTCGTTCATCAGGAGCGCATGCGAACTCGCCGTTTCTAGACGAGAGTGTAGACTGCCCAAGTTACTTCGTTCTGCCAAAAGATTGGAGAGAGCCGTATCCAAAATTGTAATCAAAGCTTGGGATTCTTGTGCCGTGTTGACGTTCACATCACTCAGAGCGCTGACATTCTGAGTTCTCGCTAAAAATACACTCATCACATCGCTGTTTGTTGCGGCCGTTGAAAAATCAAGTGCCCCGTCTTCATTAAAATCCTCGATCGCCAATGACGTGATCACGCTCGTCGCAATGCAAGAACGGCTTGCAAATGTGCCGTTTCCTCGTCCCAGATTGAGGTAGATGCCACTATCGGCATAATCGGCCGTTAGAATATCGAGATTTCCGTCATTATTAAAATCAACAAGATCCAAGCTCAAGTCGACCGCCCCCGCAGCCACTGCTGTGCTGGCTGTAAACACTCCTGATCCGTTGTTTTTATACACATCCGTCTGATACGCATCGTTTCCGTTGGCCAAGAGAAAGTCTAAATCCCCGTCGTTGTCGATGTCACCCACTGCCAAGTCAGTCGCTCCAAAAGTTGAGCTACTGTAATTGGTTGTTGCGCCAAACAAGCCGTTTCCGAGGCCGAGCGAAACTCCCGCACCTCCCGTGACACCGCTTGACGTGGCCACAATCATATCCAAATGGCCGTCAGCATTGAGATCCCTTAAGTTTATTTCGACGTCACTGGTGACGGAATAATAGGACTGGCTCACAGAAGTTGTCTGGGTAAAGGAGCCGTTTCCACCTCCCAAAAATAAATTGATGCCGGCGATGTTTTCGCGGGCCACCGCAATATCCAGATTTCCATCTTCATTGACGTCTCCAATTTCAAGAGCCACGGGTGCTGTGCCCATGGCCACAGTAATACGCGCTTCAAAGGTCCCATCTCCTTGACCCATAAAGAAGGAGACTTGGTTGATTCCGCCGTCCGCAGTGATAATGTCATTGATCCCGTCGTTGTTGATATCCGCGATCTTGATATCTCTGGGAGATGCACCTGATTGAATATCAAGCGTGCGCCGTGCTTCAAAGGTCCCATCACCCCGGCCCAGAGCTATAGAAACGCCATCCATGCCAGAGCCGGCGTCGTCAGCAGTCACGAGGTCCATGTTCCCATCATTATTGAGATCCCCGGTTGTGATGATGAGCGGCTGATCCCCTGTCGAAACGCTTTGCCCCACGCTGAAGGTTCCGCGCCCTGCCGTCTTTTGAAACACCTCATTGCTCAGCATTGAGCTCACACTGACATCGATTTGATTTTCTCTGTTGGCTCCAACCGTGAGACTCAAGGTGTTCAAGCTTCCATCGATCAACTGTGTGCCGTTAAACTCTGTTGTTGCGGTGATGCGATTAAACTCTGACAACAGACTCTGGAGTTCTCCATTGAGGTTCTCACGATCAGTGTCTGAAAGGGTAGAATTCGAACTCTGTACAGCAATCTCACGCATGCGCTCGACGAGTTCTATTTGAGATGAGATCGCCGAATCCGCAGTCTGCAAGAGACTCAAGCCCTGATTGATATTGCGAAGTGCCTGCGAGAATCCCCGGGCTTGTGAATCAAGCTGAATCGAAGCGCCAAAATCGCTCGCACCATCACGAGGGGAGTTCAAGCGCTTGCCTGTACTCAATCTCTCAAGCGATCGACTGATGGCCCTCTGCGTGACCTCCAGTCGATGAATAGTCTGATTCGCTATGGAGTGTTCGATTCTCATACGCGTTTCTCTTGCTGTGTGGCGTCAATCCAAGGTGACAACTCACCCTGGCGCTCACACCATTTTTCAAAACCTTTCTACGAATTCCATCGGATGAAATGTGTTGAGGATTCATTAAAGGTGGTCAGATTTATGCAAAGCTCTCGAACCAACAGAGCTTTTATTGAGTCGCTTCATTCGCGTCAGAAAACAGCAACTTTAGTGCCTATTCAGCACTAGATCGAAGCCAGCGAATATATTCCCCTTGTTGTGATTCTATTTGAACTCGCAGCGACACAAATTGAGGATCATAGAGATGAAGATTAATGTACTGTCGAATCCCATTGATGCCATTGTCTCTATAGGCTGTTAAAAGTTCTGAGTCCTTTTTGAAATATGGTGGCAGTTCGATATTGCGATCAGACAGTGCGTCCGCCAATTTTATCTCAGTCTCAATTGCGTAGCTTTCGGAGGCGATGAGTAGTTCTTTGAAGCCAGTAGCGATTTCTTCGTCTGGCATGGTTTTGTCGGGGGACAACTTTTTAAATTCCAAGACCATTGCGCGCGATTTGGTGGCATGTCGCAACTCGTGAACAATCTCAAACATAATATGAGAACGAAGTCGGGGGCCCCTTTGGAATACAATCTCTGTTGCAGGACTTGAGTTAAATTGCGCTTTAAAATCTGCAAATCGGGCCCTCGAGCCTTCATCAGAAAATCTTATTAGAGCCTTCGACTTTTGATGATCCGAAACCAGTTTCTTCCATTCCGGACCCAGGTCAGAAATAATATTTAGCCAATCCTCCAAATTCTTTGGAGAGGTCATTTTATTCAAGTCTTGAATGGCTGCTGACAGTTCCGCAGTGAAACTGGGATCCGTTCGGCCCTTTTCGAAACGTGAGACCCAAGTGAGGACTGATCCTTCTCTCTTTTGATTTTCAGCGCTCTTAGCTTTCTGAATGGTAGTGGGGGAGTGGGCGATGATGCTGCCATCATTTGAAGATGCTGAAATCAACCCTCCATCTGGCTTTTCAACGACCCGGATTATTCCCGATGGAAACCCATTGAGGGGACCAAAATGTTGATGCTGTATCGCTTGGGAACTCATGTCGACTGTCTTTATTTCAAGGTTCTCCAAATTAATGCGAATTAATTTTCCGCTATGAGTTCCCAAAATCAAAAATCGACCGTCACGGGTGTGCAATTTTGAAAGCAGCAGATCAGCACTGTCTTGAATAGGAAACTTCGTACCGACCAAAGGCAGAAACTCTGCTTCGAATTTCTGCAGAGCTTTATAGCTCACCAATTCCCTCTCCATTGATATTTTTTGAATGCCCTTTGTCCCAATCACCAACAAGGTGTTGGGCTCGCTTAAAAACTGAACACCAAGAGGATTCCCGATCTCCTGGGGCCAGGTAAAATCAATAGGATTAACTTTCTCGCCATTTATTTTCAGTAATTGGAGACTTCCATTCGACGCGAGCATGGCCGCCAGCGTTTGAGTAGAATTTATGGAAATATCAATGGGTTTGTGAGGGCCCTCAAGTTTGGTCGCAAGGAGGGGTTCCTTTTTCGAAACCTCCAGATACCTTGGCGCATCAACCCACTTTGGTCTCTTCGAAGCAAGAAAGTCATTTTGGAAATCTATCTTGTAGATAGTGACGGTCGTGATCACTGGATATTCAATACTCGGTAAGCCTCCAGAAGTACTTATTCGAGGTCTAGTGAGATCGTCTTTTTCAGAAATAGTTGTCAAGAGGGCCAATCGAGAGTTCGGAATGGAGACAATACCCAAATCTGAGAATCTCGCCCGACCATCAGGAGAGAGCTCATCTAATCCGATAAAACCTAAATACTTCAACGTGGATGAGTCCCAGACTTCAAAGTAATTTTCTTGAAACCCTTCCTGAGCTGTAATGAATTTGCCGTCTCCGGAGAACTGAATATTGTCGAGAGACCAAGCCATACCCCCAGATCCCTCCCCCGAACTTGTTCGGTAACTTTCTGGGACCTCAAGGTGCTTCATATGCGCTCTGTCATCAAGCTTTGCGACGTGAATCCTTTGATGATCTGAATGAAGGCTCGTATGACTTGAAAATACAAACATCCTTCCGTCAGGAGAAATTCCAATTGATCTTCCAATAGGCGGGGGATCAAATTCTATATTTGAGATTGGCCAGTCGCCAGCCTCCTGAGCCGCAAACGCCTTCAGGCGAAAGAGATGAGTTCCTGTTTGTAGGAGTTGATCTGTGAGTAAACCATGGGTCGCTTCTGGCAAATGTGTCGCAGTCTCTAAAATCTCAGAGAGATTCTGAGAGATGGATCTAAACTGTTGATGACTCTTTTCCGGTAGTTTAAACATCTCTTGCCATCGTCCATCCCTTCCCACTTGGAGAATCTGTGCAATATCAGCAAGAGGAAGATTCTGAACGCTCTCGGCCCAGGCATGAACGACTGCTTGATGAGATACAGCCGCATCAAGTGGCGGGTTACCCTGCAGGATTCTGAGCCGTTTCACAAGATCGCCACAGCTCTTCGGATTGCCAGCAGCGGAGCTGATGAATGAGAAATGTGAAAGGAGCAGCAGAAGAAAAAGTGATACATTTTTTGAATCTAGATTTTTGCAAAGAATCATCTCAAAATCTGAGTTTGCAATAAGTGCGCCAACTCAGAATGATTGTCGCGATAAATATTCATCCAGCTTCTCAATGAGCGCTCAGAGTGCACTGCTCACCAAGTGCACATTGCAATGAGAATCTATGTTTAGATTTTGTTCTTGCGTATGGAGTCTATGAAGTGGTTCAAAAATTGCAAAAGTAACGTTTATGATTTCAACAAGCCTCCTGTTTTTTTCTCTCACTCTTTCTAGTGATGGATCTAATTCAGACATCCCCTGTCAACGGAGCTTCCAACTTCTTTCAGAATGTCCGCAAAACAATGGATTTTGTCGGAGTTTCCCGATCTCACCAGGCGCCATGATGCCATCTTGGAGTACTTTGGGTTTGATTGGTTTAGCCGATGGTTCGCCCTCAGAACAGGCGTCTCCTTCACGAAATGCTGATGTGGGGTGGGTTGCCTACAATACGGGGCCCCTTCGAATTGCTACTCGAAGAGAGTCTGGTACAAAAAAATACATTTCAATGAGATTCTTTCCTCTCAGTCAAAATATTCTCAGTCTTCAGGCCTTTCCGGATCATTACAATCAGGGGCGACCTCTCAGCGGAGACCTTGTTTTGGTGGCGGAGCAGGGTCGTCTCGTTCTTGGACGTTTTGGACACGCTGGCGAACCCTCATTTCATTTTCGGCATTTCAGCTTGAATGAAGATCGTTTTGGATACTCAGCTATTATCGAGGCTGCACCAAGGGCTTTTCCATTTGGAGCACGCGCTCAAAGACTCAGATTTTCTGTTGTCGAAAAAGAGACGGGAGAGCACTTTGAGTTTGGAGGGCAATACGAGGTTCAGAGTTCGAATAAAGAACCTTCAATCTGGCAAAAGTTTCGAACCGCTCTCATAGGACCTCGAGGCTCTTGGGGCCCAGATTTTATCTGGATTGAGCCAGATAATGAGAATACACCTTCGAGCCCGCAATGAGTTTCGTCTCAGTCATTTGACCTATTGTACAAAATAAGGTCTGAGCAATTTCTTCGAAGAATAAAGACTATGCTCTTTGGGAAAGTCTTCTGGGTTGACCCGTTTCAAGACTTTTAACGACACAACTCGTTTGGAAAAATTCTCATCAACGAGAACCTGTTGAATCAGACCATCAACAAGTATTGGCGCGAAAATATAGGAGTAGTTTTGCCAAGGTTCACCGTGCCCTCCAGAGATATAGTGTGTTATCTCAGCGAGAACAACTTTCACTGTTTCACCGGATTTATATTCAATTTCAACAAGATCGCCTTCGGTAAGTGCACCATGGCCAATCAGCTCAACCCTTCGACCTGCATAGGAGCGATATAGCACGGATCCCAAATGAGACGACCGATATTCTATTAGTCTTAAAAATGAAGAGGAAGCGCACACTGGTGCACGGATAGAAACATAGGTCATTAAGGACACCTCTCAAATTGCGCAATGAGCACCGGAGTTTGTCCCTGAGCACGCTCCGTGTCACCGTAAAAGTCATCTAAATGCCAAAAGGCAGCTGGCATATCTTCTGCTCATTTACGGGCGCATGGAGGTGCGTGTGAAGCAAAGGTTTTCAGGATTGGTAATAGCAAGAATGAGGGTCGAGACCCTGTTCCTTTTGGGCGCGATAGCAGTCGTTGTTGGAGCTCCCGCATTTAGTAACATTGAGGCCAAAGTGGGATCGTTCGGGGGGCCGGCGGGTAACTTTGCTTGCAACGACGAGTCTCCTGCTCAGCTTGAGAGTGTTTCGGGTAGAGGCGCGGCGTCCGGAATAATCCCTTTCTACAGGAACGTGTTAACGATGGATCTTGAGTATGCACCAAATGAGGATGGCTTCTGCTCACAAACGGTCGAAGCTCTCAAGGACGAATGCAATGCGAATATGGTTGCTCGACTCTATCAGGATTTTGAATTCAATTCGCTTGAAATGAAAGCAAAATATCCGGAGGCCTATGCCAATATCGAAAGAGCAATAGCACAGGCCAGAGAGGCCGCTGTTTTGGAATGTGATAGCAACAGGCGCGATGTAGTCGTCAGCCGGATAAATCCTTCGGATGGAAAGTTAGTCATGGAGCGGTTGATAAATTCTCAACCAAACCCACTCTTTTGCCCGAACACCCAACCCCCAGAGCCCCGTCCCTATGATCCTCAGGATGAGAATCGCTGTCCGGGAGGGAAACCATTTGCAGTTGGATCGACAGTCATCGAGGAGGAGCTCACCAAGCCCTCTGATCCACCAACAGCGTACTACAAAGCATGTCGAGATCCCAACGGCAAGAGCTATGTAAAAGCATGCGAAGTATTGTCTCACGATGCACGCGCTTTCAGCTTTGATCACTATGATATTGAAATCAAACTTCTTAAAAATACAGTTAATGCAAGACCTCCATGTATGATGACGTGCAGTCTTTTGAGGGTCAACTTCAGAGTAAAAATCGATAGTGCCGGTTTTGAGTGTTATATGGCGCGCCCTGGCAAATGCGCCGAGCAATAGGCATTTTGGGGTATTAGACTAAATCAATTCAATGACGGAGGTTTATACAGTGATGAATTCTCAAACTTTCAAATCAATTGCAGTAGCTTTGCTCCTCTTGACTCAAGCAGGGCACGCGCAATCAGACAGCGGGCCAAACATAAAGATTGGCGAGTCTGATGCATTTCACAAAGCGATCGATCTTGTCACAAAAGTAAAATCAGAATGTATCCGACTTCACCAGATCGCTGCTAAACCTATACTGGAGGCTGAGAACGGCCCTGCATCGGTTGTCGTATCTCAGGATTTGCTGAATGACAAACGCCTAGACATTCGTTCACTCGTTTTGGAGCTTAGTGAACTCCCATTAGATCGAGCAGAGTCTCAGGTAGTTGAATCTCTTTTAAGCGGCACACTAACTGACAGAACCTGCGTCGATCCCTCAAATCTGCAAAACTCAACTCAAACTCGATAAGGAAAACACTCTATGAATAGACGAATCAAAAACGGGGTAGTGATGGGGCTTGCGATACTAATTTCTGCATCTGCTGCGTCGGCCCAAGATTTTGGCTATCGATATTTTTGGGAAGGACACGAAACTGAAGCTGTCAGTTACAAGCGATGGTCGGGCGGAGCCGAAGATCCAATGAATGAAGGATGGAGCTCGCCCCTCCTTGGAGCTGTTTGTAGTGTAGAGACATTTGGAGGTGTGGGACCTACGCTGAATCTCTGTCAGCTTCGAAAGGGCACGTGCCAGCGTTCGAACAATCCCTTGGACTGGGGCTACAACTTGGGCACTCTTAATCACTGCACTAAAACCTATGGCCTTCAGAATGGTTTTGAAAACATCAGTTTCACTGGGATCCACGCCTATGCCCCAATCTTGAGAGATACTAAATTGCGCAATATGACTTGTGTAGACTGCAATCTCCACGAGGCTTTTTTTGATAACGTTGATATCAGCGGCAGCAGTTTTTATCGTACCAATTTTTGGGGAGTCGAGTTTGCTCACGTAAATGCCCAGGGTACAAAATTTCACCGTGCCCACTTCTTGGTCAATTCGGGCGATAGTGCTCGTTATGGATACAAAGGAGCAACAGAGTATTACGGACAGTCGAATTTTGAATCGGCAGAATTTATTGAAGCTGCCGTGCAAGCAACTTTCAATGGTGCAAATCTGCGAAAATCCAACTTTTACCGCGTGGGTCAATATCACCCCCAGACAAATCGGATAATGACGATCAACTCTGATTTGCAGGACGCTTACTTTGGCTTTTCTAAATTTGTCGGCATTGATTTTCAGGGTTCTCACCTCTCACGTATTGACTTGCATCGAGTTGAGGTCGGCGATCTCTACAGCATGCGCAGTTTTGGAAGCAGTTTGAGAATGACGAATCTTAACGTTGTGAATGGTGTGCACTTTACTTCCAACAATCTGAATGGCGTCAATATGAGTGATTCTACAATTGGCGGTGTCTTTGGGATAAACGCATTTGGAGGTCAACTTACAGGTCTGAATCTGCAAGGGACTGTGATCAAAGCGGCCGTACCCATAAAACTTGTCAATATTGATGCGCGATCGATGTATATGAACAACACATTCCTTCAGTCGTCTCAAAATTTTCGCACATTTACGGCTCAGACGGCGAATTTGCAGAAATCAGTGTTTGTCAATACGGACTTGAGCGGTGCTAAGTTCTGCAATGCGAATCTTTTGGGGTCTACATTTACAAATGTGAATCTTATGGGGGCGCAATACGACTCCAAAACGATTCTCCCCTTTTCAGAAGCCGAGGCGAGCACCAGAGGTATGATCAAAACAGACGTGGATTGCGACTAGGATTTACCATCATGGGTCATCAGTCTCTATCCCACCATTCATCGTATTGAGATAAAATCTCCAGCAGACGGGCCGACCAGGATCGAGAGTCATTCTCACTAGATTGATCTCGATGGGGTTGGGTCGAGAAGCGGGCCAATCGACAAGTGGAATGATCCAGCCCTCAGTAATGGGCGGACGAATATCAATTGTAGAATGAATATTCATTGTACCTGAACCTACATACGTTGATGCGCCGACAAATCTCGACATTCTACTTTCTTGAATCCACTCGCCCGAACGCACATAGGCATGGATCATTGAATTTCCTCGAGGAGCTCCGACAAAGGCATCTGAGTTCGCAAAAACTAGTTCCCTTAACACCCAGTCCTGTCGCGAAACACGATCTTCAATCTTTTCACAATCTGCATCGCTCGGATTGTGGGAAATCTCAGAATGGAAAAGCCGGGAGCTTTGCTCGTAGGCATCAATGGATTCCTTAACAGGCGTTCTTACCGATATCTTCGTTTGCGAAAGAAAGGGGAGCTGCAGATGGTGCATTAAGACAAAATCGCGCAAATCCATCTTACTTTGTCTTCGATACACTGATTCTCTTTTGCAGCCTGTGCTCAGTACAATTTGGCTATGGGCAAAGTTGATGACTTCGCTACTGTCAAGGGTCTTACAGCTAAGCCCTCCATTTTGCGATCTCGGCAGCGTTGGTAGTTGGTTTAACACGAGACTTAAGAGTGCAACCGAAAATATAATGTTCATCTAAGGATTCTTAGCTCGGACGAATGGAGCTCACAACGAGCACAAAATGTGTCAAGCCCCTAAGGGTTGGGGGTGGGTACGAATCCCCTTGCGGGTGGCGATTCTTGTGAAGGCCGCCGCATTGGCCCAGGGGACTCCATGTTATTATGCAGAGCCCGTATGCGTTAAGAATCAGTAATGGTAGGCAATTTGATGTTCGCTCATTTCAAAATGAAAATATCGGTAACAGATTCGTTACCCTTGATGATTCTGTCTGGTTTCGAGGAACCAGGATTGAATTCGATAACAAAAATCCTTCTGCGATCGAAGCCGGTAGTGGGTTCTAGAATAAGATAGTCGCTCACGCCCAAAGGATCGTTGAGGCGAGTGACCAGCCACCCAAGATTAGATTTGAGATAGGTTCGCGGATTTCCCACTGTGGGTTTAGGCGGAAAAATCTTGGTAGCACCCGGCATTTTTTTCATAAATTTTTCGACTTCATTAGTGCGAACAAATCCTCGAAAATCTGGTTCGTAGTTTCGGTGCGCGACGAGAGTTCGTTCGCCGACACCAGGAGTAAACTTGTAGAGGGTCGTCTCGCTAGTTTCGCCTGTATCAAAGGAAACCTCGAGCGTTGATCTTGAGCCGTGCATCAGTGATTTAAAAATGACTGTTTTTTGACCCAGCGGAGTGTGGGTCCCTAAGACAGGAGGAAACTGTCTCGTCGCAAAGTCGACTCTGGGGTCATCGATGATTCTCAGAATTTGATTGGGGGAAAGTATCTTTGAGATATAGAGCATCTGAGCCGTGGCAGGAGCGGTCTTAGAAACAGGCCTGTGTAAATTAAAAACACTGGGAAAGTGCAGCGAATGCATTTTAGGCATCAGGGCCCTCACGCCTTCGACTCGGTCTTCAAACTGTCTTTGTGTCTCGCGAGGGCGCTTCGCAAACAATATAAAGGTGGGCACACCCTTACGCTCTGATTCACTTTCGTGCATCAGAGCCAGAAACATGTTCTCAAATTTAGAGCCTTTGAAATCAGTTTGAAGCGAGTGAGGCAGGGGCGGACCAGGCGATACATTTTCTAGAAGGCGCATTCGCAATTTTTGGAAGCTTCTACTAGTTTCTTTAAAGCCTGGCTGTAAAATTGCCTGCAGATCGACAAATTCACCTTCAGAAAATAAGCGAGCCAACGTTGTTGAACCTTGCCTAAATTGACGACCTTTTGGCCCATGACGATCTCTCAATGACTGGCCTGGAACAACAGAGAGGACTTCAGGACGAGTCAAGAATCTAGAAGTGAGTGCATAGGTCGCCTCCCAATCATCGGTAAGGGCGAATACGACTTCGAATTTTATTAAATCTAAAATGTCACTGCTCTTGGCAAAGGGTCTCAATATTCCGACATCCTTGGGCTGATTGAATTCAAATTGATTTCTGGGTTCTATGATAAGGTTTTCAATACGTGGATCTGCTCCAAACTCAGATTGCAGCGCCTTGCGCCCCTCCTGAGTGGTGACGATCTCAAGTCTTATCCCAGTGGGAGCGTCCTCGGGATCGAGAGCTTGGTCCATGGTTATGTCAAGAATAGCTCTTAAGGTGTCCTCAATGAGTCTTGCGTCGCGAGCTCCCAATTTGAGAAAGGATATGAATTCTGGACCTGCCGCTAACCGAGCCGCAATGTCTCGGCAGAGAAGCAGACCGTGAGGCCCGGTTGCATTCTGATTCTTGATCGAGTCTGCAAATGAGACCCTGCAGGAGAGTAAAATTAATAGTATCCACATACGAATCATCGGTAAGAAAGATTGCAAGAGCTGGACCATGTCAAGAGCGTAGAAACTGCTTGCGGGAACTTTCGCTGAGCACAAATCGTGCTCGGCTTTTTAAGACCGATAGATGTGAAATTTTGATAAAATATTTTCGAACTTCGCCACCGGGCCGCGATTTAACAAGATCGAGAGTGCGACTTCATATGCGCGAGTGGGGTATTCTGGCGACCTTGGTTCGATGTGTCTGTTGTATCGAACGCTAAGATTTCTTCAGCGCACACTGACTGTTCTTCAAAAATTTTTAAGGAATTGCCAAGAGAAGTTCTTCGATTGATTGATGTGAATAATCAATGGCCGTGACGCTAGAACTGAGGAGTGCTGATGTGCTGGAGCGAAATCCTTGAGGTGTACCCGCCGGATTCAGGAATCCTGCTCCAGGATGACGTAGAACTCCTTGATGAAATCCACGTTGACTTCCATCTGCATAAACAATTTTTACGCCAGAGTGTTTTCCTGCGATGACGGCTCCTGTGACGACCAAATCTCCCAAATTGAGGGGGCCGCTCCCTGCAAAAAGATCGGGATCAACATACACAGCGGGTCTAGGCTCTTGACCAGAATTGATTGGATCAGAAACTGCAGCAAAACTAGCTTCGAGTTCGAGACTTGGTTGATTGAGGTCGATGGTGGCGTGACCCGCTAGCACCTCTCCAAAAGTGTGAGAGGTGTTTGCAATCTTTGTATTTTCATCGATCCTGCCGGCAATGCCATTCAGACTGACAAAGGCTACATGAAATTCGTGAGGCAACAAACTGTCCTGACGTCCAGAAGGTCCACGTTTGAGAGAGTGCTCAAGCGTAATGTCGTTTTCAGATATAAAAGTAGACCCCGAAGTGCAGAGGCGAGCGATATGTGACGAGTGGTCAGTCCTCACGACAGTCTGAGCTCCCCGTGTAAATACCACTTTGTGATCTGGGAGCGATCCCGAAAATACAATTTGAGGTTGGCCGTTCTCTGCTTCTTCGATGACGGTGAGGTGACACTCGCCATCTATACTATTTCCAAATTCGAGAGTGGACTGCCGGATTCGTTCTTGAGGGTTGCCCCGAATGGCTCCTACCGTCAGAGCGTTGAAGCTCGAGTGGATATCAGAAATTGGGCTTTTAACATCGATGCCAAGATTCACCCCACCATTGAGGGCGATCGGTCCATTAATAAAGTTCTCATAGCCCGGAAGATTGAGTTGATTGGCTGCCTTGATATGGGTGCGATCAACAATATTGGACGATAAGATGCCATTGATCGTGAGGGGCTGATCACTGGGATTCGTAAAGGCGATAATACTTTCAGGGTCTTGGCCGTTGGTGAAGTGAATAGAGACTGGTCCATCAAAGATCCCGCTGAGACCTACGATTTCGGGAGGCTGGGCTCCCAGTATATAGGAATAGTTTTTAATCTCTGAGGGGCCTACATCGATAGTGGCTGTAGCAGAAACGACCAAGTCGTGAAGGGATCTTTGTACTCTCAGTCGAAAAATCTTAGGAAGCCTTTTTCGATCGAAGGTACACCCTTCGTGGACAATTGTGCCTCCTTGAGAAAACTCGGAATGACACAAAAGGCTGATCGATTCGCCAGGTTGAGGAACATAGCCGAGTTCGGCGAGTTCAATTCCTAAAGCATCCGTCTTTGAATCCACCAAATGGACTTCAAGATAACTTAAGAGCCGACGATTGAGATCATCAATCGTCGATTTGACGGCAAGTTTGGTCTGTGACGAATCCACCAGGTCTGACGTGCTCAGATGCAGTTGCCTTTCCTCAAGCATCGCGGAGCGCAAGCAGACAGAAGCGATTAATAGGACGACCAAGACAAAGAGAAGTCCATATCCCATGTATGATTGTCTTTGTTGAAGCATCATCATAAATTTGCAAGTGCTACCTAGCGGGAGTTCACTGATCCTCCTGATTCTGATCCACCACATTGAGCAGGCAGTGATTGCGAGGGCGGAGTACCGGTGATGATATATCTCATCGAGGTAATTTCTTGACGAACGTAGCCGGCCACATCGCTTGTGTCTGATATCGGTACACCACACCGCCTAGAGCAGTATCCCTTTCGACTGACAAATTGAGGGAGGACCGTTGAGTCGCTAACGCTCCCTGAGTCTTCAAGGCAGCTTGCGAGTGAAGGCTGACCCGAAGCAAGTGCATCGGCAACGTCTCCAGCTCGAGTGCACGCATATTCCGAAATCGTTCGAGCCGATGGATCGCTTGCTCTTTTAGCATTGAACGAAGTCGTCAGACTTGTCGACGATCCGAAGGTCTGTGTCTCATCAAACTCTGGAGTCTGCGGACGGTCGCGGCAACTGACATTTGCCTTGCAAAACGTTTGCTGATCTTCCAAGGGTGTGTGCCCTCGAAAGTCTATCCAAGATCTCCCACCGATCCAGTACTGGTTGGGATCACTCGATTGAGAAAGAGGATACTCGAAAACACCCTGACCTCTATTGAGTCGTTGGTCGGTTGACGCAAGGCAGGCACAGAGTGCTGCTTGAGCTTCGGATAATCCTTGGTCTCCATCAAACAAGAGGTAGGTATCTGACGCTTTGTTGTAGGTCGATGGGCAGGTTTCTGTGCGTTCGAGTTTTTGAGTTGCTTCGTTGATTTTAAAATTGCAAAGAGCGTTCCAATCAATAGATTGACCATGGACGGGACGTTCGATTTCCCCATTTTCGTCTATGTTGTGGGTCAAGCACTTGCATTGATCTTTCCAGAGCGTGAGGGGAGCTACGGTCGTCTGAGATTCATAGTGTGCTTTGAGCATGGCTGCAGTTTGATCGCATCCTCGATAGTAAAAGCAGTTGCGATGGCGATCTTGTCCGTTGGTAGAGACGATGAGCTGCTTGAGTAACGCTTCGTCTAGATAATAGTGTTGAGAAGCTACGGGATCAGAGTCCGTCCCAAGGCGATAATAAAAAGAAAGAGGCTGGGTGCAGGTACAGGCAAGCGATGCTTTTGGATTCTTGAATCTCGCCCAAGTTTCGCACGCATTAAAATGTCTAATCGCTGCATCCGCTTGCTCATTGTCCGTATATCCAAGATATCCATAGGGCTTCCATCCGGGCATATGACATTTTTGAGGATCTGTTTCACCTTCAGTGCAATCAGCGTGGCCAGGCGCGGTTTCGGCAGGAATGAATTTTTTTGTGACTCGATTCGTACTGGCGATGCAATAGTCTGAGGCGAGGGGATTTGATATCTCAGGATTGTCAGCTTTAAATCGAGGCTGACCATACCCCTTCCACTTTGGTGAATCTTTGTCGTCGCTCGTAAAAACTTTAGTACAAGCCCAGTTGCAGCGCGCACCCGCTCGATCCTCCGGATCACATTCGAGAGAATTGCCCGCCATCGATGTATTGAATCCGCTATGATCTCGACCCCCAGGCCTAAAAGAGAAGAGCCTTTCGTAGACAAGATAGCCTTCGCTGTCGGACAGAAAGCCGCCAAAGTCGATAGACCGCTCTTTGGCGACCGCGGGTTTGGGGCTCTTGAACTTCACCTGCATTCGGACTTCAGACACGTGATTCCATGTAGGGCACGGCCGATCTTCGCAGTCTGTCGGTAGTTCCGGGACAAATGTAGACGGAATAAAAACACCATCGTCTTTGAGCGCGGAGAACTGATAATCAATTTTTAACTCCTGAACTCCCTGAATCAGTAGTTCAGGGGCCCCGACAAAAAATGAGGGATCAAACGTATCGGACTTCAGGGGCTGACGAGTGAGTCGAGCCTCTTCGTCTACAAAGAGAGCATCAATACGGACCGCCTTCAGGTGAGTGGGGCTTCGATTGAATTCGGACTGTGGAATCTCGATTTGCCGCGCCGCTGCCAAAAACTGAACGGTATCGGAGGTGTCATTTTGTACCGTGACTCGTCTGGCAAGTGTGACAAGATTTCGATTCTCGAGACTGACAAGATAAAGCAATTGGTCGGCTACCGCTGTTTGCGAGAGGAGATCAAAAGTTGAGGGTTCTTTTGAATTCTGATTCTCTCGCACAAATTGTCCGGACAGAGTGCGAAGATTTCCGGAGAAGCTTAGAGTCAGCGGGAGGGAACGCTCGGGGGCAATATCTCGCACCAACAAAATTGCGTCTCGAACGGGAGCACCTTTAGGTCGATGAGATTGTCCCTTAATGGATGAATATTTTGACTTAGAAAACCCATCTATTGAAATCGTATCTCGAAAGTGAGCTGCCATGATTGACTCAAAACGAAGTGAAGAATCAAGAATCTGCTGACGCGCTTCGAAGATATTGACGGAATCTCGAGAACCAAAAAAGGAACGAGCTGCGACGAGCACGACAATAGTCGCCACGAGCGAGCTGACGATGAGTTGTACGACGCTAAAGCCTGATCTCGAATTTGATTTGATTGCTCTCAACATCCAGAGCCATATTCAGAGCAAGCTTTATGCCTTTAGGGGAAGACCACCAGAGCCTGATTCTTAAGGAGCACAGAGAGTGGCCTCGCCCAAATTTGTCGGTTCTGAATCAATGCGAAGAGGAGCTCCCGCATGTGAGAAACTCCCTCTTCGCCAACCACTTTTTTAAGTAAGTCGTTAGTCTGGTGTTTCAGCGAGATTGCAAGTCATATCCACGCCGCCTGCTTTGCAGGTCTTTGGCCAAGGCTGGCCCGGTGTGACAGGATTGCATTTGATCGTTGCACCATCCTGACCCGTGGTGCCTACACACGTGGCCTGGTCGGTGGCGTTATCAATAGTACATTCCATGGTTCCACAGTAAGTGAGACAGACTTGCCCTGTTTCACTCCAGAATGCTTCGCCGCAAGTGGCTGCATGTCCCGTGGTAATTGATCCTAGGACAATCGCTGAGATCGTTAAGAATATCTTCATACAAATTCCTCCTCATCGTATTGTGAGATCCTTTGGGAAAAAAACCAACGAGCACATTTTGTGCTCTCGGCCTGGCGTGTCTCAAGATCGTTGGTCGCTATTTTTAAAAACTTTGAAATTCTTGGAACACGGATCGTGTCCAAAGTCAGTAGATCGAATAAAGGGAGCTGGGGGTAAATTCATCTGTTAAGGAGCTAAGTCTTTACTGTTATTGAATTCTCAAAAGCGCAGGAGCTGCATGACCGTGGCGAGTTGCAGATTGGCTTGCCCCATAACGGCGGTAATCGCCTGCTGTTGTATTTGATATCGCGTCAGTTCTCCAATTTCGCTGGCAATGTCTGCATCAATGACGTTGCTTCGAGCCTCGTCCAGATTTTCTTGTGTGGTCAAAGTACTATTTAGCGCCGATGAGAGGCGATTTTGTTGAGCGCCGATTCTTGATCGGGTACTCAGAATGTTTTCAAGAGCTCGATCAAGAATACTGAGGAGGTTTTGCGCTTGCTCGACCGTTGAGATATCGACTTCATGAGTAGCGGAGACCTGTTGCGTGAGCGTGAGTAAGGTGATGATTCCCTGACTTCCTTCGGTGACGAGGTCTTTGACTCCATCGTTATCGATATCAGTGGCGATAAGGTTGTTCAAACTTACTCCAGTCGCAGGCAAGACAGTTGAAGAGTAAGTTGAGAAGGTGGTGAGACTTGTTGCCAGCAAAACAGAAAGTTCTCCACTCAGGAGTGAAGAGGCAATGTCGTAGAGGCCGTCACCGTTAAAGTCTTCCACAGTTATGCCACCTGTGGTGTTGTTGTTGGTTGCCGTCGTTGCAAAGGTTGAGCCGCCCGTAAAAACCGTGCCAGTTCCGTCGTTGAGATGTACCTGGACTCGGGTGACAGCAGCAAGCCCAGTGGCAGATGAAACAACATCCATATCTCCGTCTCGATCAAAATCAATTGAACTAAAATTATGAAGCGTTGCTCCCACCGTCGAAATCAGTCCACCAGCTGTCCACGAAGTCCCAGTCATATCACTCAGAATGGGTCTTATAGATCCCGCTGAAGCGCCTCGAATCAAAAGATCATCGATGCTATCGCCGTTAAAGTCTGCGACCTCCATTTGTGCAGCACTTTGAACCCCGGCATTGGCCGTGACTCGGGTTGCAAGTGAGCCCGAACCGTTGCCAAAGAAGGTTGAGACTCTCAATGTGAGGCCAGAGGATTCAGCGCTTGCAATGTCAATATCGCCGTCACCATTGAAGTCACCGGATGCGACGGCATTAGAATCCAACTCTGTCGCATAAGTGGTACGGGCTGAGAACTGGCCATTTCCTTGATTCAAAAAGAGCGAGATGGTGCGACTAGCCCCATCAGCAGTTACGAGGTCCACTCGACCATCCGCGTCGAGATCTACAAGGGCGATGTCTCTTGCGTTGGAATCTGTGGCAATAGTGGTTCGATCATCATATGTTCCATCGCCTCGACCCCAGTGAACTGAGATTGTGTCATCTGTTGTATTGAGAGCGATGATATCTTGATTTCCATCGTGATCCAAATCCGCCGAGAGAACCTTTGAAGCAGTTCCCGTCTCGGTAGTCGTTGCAGAAGCAAAAGTGCCGAGGCCTTGAGCATGTGTAAAAACAGAATCGGCCCGAAGATCTCCAATAGAAACTTCAATTGTATCGTCCTTGCGCGCACCTGCTTGAATGGTCATCGAATCGAGAGTCCCATCCAGAAGTGAAACTCCGTTGAACGTCGTTTCCTGGCTGACTCGTTCAAACTCTGCAAGAAGTTGTGAAAGTTCACCATTGAGTGAGCTTCGGTCCGTCGCAGAGAGAGTGCCTTGAGAGGCCTGAAGGGCTAGCTCACGCATGCGATGAATGAGCTCAGTTTGCGTCGCAAGGACTCCATCAGCGGTCATGAGCCATGAATTGGCTTCATTGATATTTTGGGAAGCTCGCTTTAATCCACGGACTTGGCTCTCAAGGTTTGTTGCGATAGCAAGGCCGGACGCATCGTCTCGAGACGAATTAATTCTCTTGCCGGAAGAAAGTCTCTCGAGGGCACGATTGAGCGCTCGGGTGGTAAGCCCGAGTTGTCTCTGCGCATTGAGAGCGGCAATGTTGGAATTAATCCTCAATTTTCATGACCCTCCACGTTAAACTTTTTCAAATAACACATCACTCGAATGAGCTTCGACCATCGTCGTCCAAAGAAACTCCAGATTCCATTGCTACACAGCCGCAAGGTCTCAATTCTTCTAGGGTTGTTTAAGACGCAAAGAAGCGAGTCATAAATGATACGAAGCAGCATTTTGTTTTTAAGTAACTTCATACCTGGTTTTAGTCGTCCAGGAGCAGACAGGTGCGGAGCAGCAAAGCATCTGCTTCAGAGATAATGCTTGGATTTCTGGGGACTTAGCCTGGGTGGTTCAAAACGCGTCATGACCAGTGTTACAATCTGATTATGTGGGTGGGTGTGTTGAGTTTTTTATTAGCTGTCGGTGCTGTTAAGGGGCCCAAACAAGAGAATGTTCATTCTGAGTCTGAGGATCATTCAAAGCCTTTGGTGCAGCTCGAAAAATGCGATCGTGACGAGTACTTCGCGCGGGGATTTGTATCGGGCAAGGACACGGAATATAGGAGTGATTGGGAAGAGGGGTACCAGTTTAGTTTGAACCCGAGTTCAGGGAGTTCAGTTGTTAAAAAGATGAGATTTTGGATCGTGGACAGCGAGGACGCCGAGTCTCGCATTTTTTCCAGCGAATATGCTTCGTGGCCCGTAGAAGAGTTGATCTTGGTCTCCTATAGTGAGCTTCTCTCGGACTGCATATTTTGTTTTGCAGTTGCTGAACTCGTTTACGAAGGTGGTGCCCAAGAAGCTCAGTGCGCCTGGTTTACGCAGGCGCCTCGCCATGGAGTGACGGTAGGCAATGGATTAGATGGTGATGGGTCATCCGCTAACATGAATTTTGGCGCCGAGTATACAGGTGCTGGTGACTCGTCTGGCTCTGGCGGATTTGGTTCGAGTTCAGGCGGGGGCGGCGTCTGTGGAGCTTTAAGCAACTCTGAACATTCGCCCAACGCAGCGGTGTCGATCGTTTTTGGACTTGGACTCTTCGGGTTATTGTTGGGGTTTCACCGTCAAAAAAGGCGTTATTAGTTTTGGAGCCTCTCCAAAACTTCTTTCATTTGGGCTTGGGATCCTGAGCCCGCTCGCCTGCGACAGGAAATAATTGAAAATTGAGTTGATAGATCGCAGTCGAATCATCCGTCGACGTATAAAGCGCGTTGATTTCTCGTCTGAACTCATTGAGCCTCTCTCGGATATCTTTTAGACTGCGCTCATTGACAGCAATGGTTACGGTGCCAAGCTCTCGAGATTCTGGAGGGAGTGAATCAATCATTTCGAGTCCCTTTTTGACCATCTCTCGATGAAAGTTGCGAACATGAATATTCATCATTGGGTTAGTGGCCTCTAGGGCCATTTCTTTTCGAATCCAGCGGCCGTCTTTTTGCTCAATGAGATTGAGTGATTCGAGAAGTTTGAGTGCCTCTTTGACTTCCCGAACACTCAGCCGGGTTGCGGCAGCAATCTCTTCTGCGCCCTCGGTCTTCCAGAGACTGCCCAACCCTTCGAAAATGGGAATATAGTACCACTTCGAAAAGAGATCGTATTCTTGCGAGAGCATCAGACGAGAAGCTTTGAGTTTCCGAGATTTGAGAAGATCTCTCAAAATCTTATCACCTTCTCTGGCGCTGACTTCGTGAGACAAACGTACGAGGCCCTCAAGATAAAGAGCTTCCTCGGAGGCAAGTTTTAAGGCTACAGAGATCTTTTGGGCAGTCTTGAGACTCAGATTCCGCTTCCCTTGGATAATCATTCTTAAAAAACTAGGGCTTCCGAGGCCCGCACGCTTTGCAAAATCTCGATTGGAAAACGTTCCTGTACTTCGTCCCCATTCTACGATCTCCGTAAGATAGAGACGATAGTCAACAAAGCTAAAAATCTCAGGCCGCTGCATCTCCATTATCAAAACTCATTGATGTGTCTGTGGCAAGTAGGTTGATCAGTCGATGCAGCTAGAGAGTGTCTGAAACTGACTCATGGTCTTGTCATGATAGATCCATCCCGGAGTCAGCAAACAACGAGGTTGAGCACTGCTCGCATCGAGGCGAAGCCTGTATCTAAATTTTTGACCTGGATTCAAGAAAAGCGAATCGTGAAATCTCTCTGGTCCTTGACTCATTCCATTTGTATTGATTCCTACAAAATGCCAAGCAATTTGCCGCCAGCCACCCGGAGAACTCTGGCTTTGTACTTCGAGTCCAACATAGAGGGGGTCCATGCAATGCATTTGAATCGAAGTAGTGACGTAAGTAGTTTGTGTCGCGGTGTTCTTAAACTCGAGTCCCTTATCCAAGAAGTCACTCAAGAATGCGGATGTTTCAAAGTCGGAGGGACTATATCCAAATTCAATGGGAACAGGGTCAGAAAGCTGAAAGAGCTCGCATTGATTGTTATTGTGGAGGCTGTTTGAAGCCAGACTTTCCTCGTCGCTTCCTCCGCATCCGGAAACGAAGAGCATTGAGACCCAAGTGAGGTTTGATAGGGGAGTGAGAATCCATTTCATACTGTTCAATGAATTGCAAAACTAAGGCCCTCGTCTTCTGTCCACAGAATCGTCATTGAATATGGGCACTCATTGAGTCCACGCAAAGAGATCAAGCCTCCCCGAAATTTTTGCTGGACAGCTCCTTCGCACGCAGGGGCACAGATTTCTCAGGACACAGGTAGTGCTCCGAGTATCCCAACGCCGCGCGGGCAAGAATTTGGGCACAGGACTTGAAGTCAGTTCTTTCGAGAGGAGCACCAATGCGAAATGTGACTGCCAATTATTCATTCTACAAAAAGGTCCTGGTGATTTGTGGAGTTTCCATTTGGTCCTTATTTGCTAGGAGCACTTTGTTGGCGAGCCAGGAGTGTTCCAGAATAATAAAATCCTTACCAAGAATGTTTCTCTTGCATATCCCTGCCTCGCACAAAGTTTATGGAGGAATTGAGATCGCAGTGAAAACGTCTCGAGGCCGTCGATTTGTGCCACCACTTGATAATTTTAGATCCGCCAACACAGCTGCATTCAGAGCCTCCGAGCTTGGCTATCGAGATCCAGTGCAAGATCTGAGTACTCTCCGTGACTTGCTTCGGATAAGTTATAGCAGTCCACGCGATCTTGCGATCAAGCTGGCAGATGTCTTTGAAGTCTACCGAGATAAGAAAGAACGTCGCGATGTGCTCGCTCTGGAGTCTCCTGAAAACAGCTTTGCGAGATTTAGGAGATTTGACTCCATTTATTTTGATTCCGCAGATCGAAGGCTGGCTCCAAAGGGAGGTAATAAGTACGCCTCTGTGCGGTGGTTACAGGAGTTCGATGGATCGGATTTTGGAACGATGTCGATGCCAGCTCGCTCTTCGGCCATTCTAGAAACTCCATGGCAAGGCGGAGTTTCCCTAGGCACAAGAGATGTGCCACCGACACCAGACTCTTTCCCAGTAGGAACTAAGGATCCTGTTTATTTTTTTTGGACAAACTTGTGGCAAATCGATCTGCTTAGGCAGGAGGGAGGTGCGGATCCTTTCAAAGTAAGTCGTGAGCTTTATGCGAGCGGAGCTCAAAATATATCTTTGTTCCCTCAGAGCGCCAACAAATCGCCACAACGTTTTAATCCGCCCGTGTTGTTTACCGATATTGAGCTCATACCCAGTTTGCGGATATTCACGCATCGGCTGTCGATGGATCTCGTGTACTACGATTTCGGAGGTGGTCGCCATATTGTAGGCCAAGTCAATTTTGATCAATCTTTGAGCTCGGACATCTCGTCCCGTGGGAGGATTCCTGTCAATCACACTGAGATAAAAATCAAACTTGATCCATTGCTGGAGACATCAGAACTTGCTGTTTCTCTTGCGCCATTTGAATTTATGCAGACTCTCAATAATCTTTTGCCTACCTACACTCGATCAAGCGGTGAGCAACAAAGCAAGTTCGATACCGCTCACCGCCTTCTTTCAAATGAATATCTCAAAATGGATCCCGAAGAGGGTGACGAACCGGATTTGCGAGTCGAATAGACTATTTTTATGTATTGAAAGATTATCGGACGCTTTTTGACGAGTGAGCACACTCAGTATCGGCTCAGAAGTGAGTCCTAAGGCTGGCACAGCTTTTGCAAAATGGACAAGACATGTGGAGAATGAATGGTGGGCCTATTGTTCCCAAGTTTAAAAGGTGAATCTTGTGTATCAAAGCTTGTGGGACTCTTGGAAATATAGTCGAGCGCTCCTGGTAACTCATTTTCTTCTCCTCAGTTGCCAGTCTCCCATGAGCGTGGAGGAACGGGCATTCCGTACAAACGGCCTCTCAAAGACTGGCAATGTGATCTGTGCTGCTGTCTATGATTCATCAGAAGGGAGTCAGGGCCCTGTTGCTACATTCTGTCCTTTCGGGGGAATGGGAAATATTTGTAGTTCAGACAACACTCGCACTGAGCAAGGTTCCCCAACTTGCCAGCATGAATCTCTGAGTTGGTATCAAGACGCCATCTATTTTGCCTCAGGGCGAGATACACAGGGTCGAAAGAATAAGGGGGCAAGGATTTATAAAGAAGTTGTCATGGGGCCAGGTACTTTAGAAATCACTCGAGCCCAATCCGCATCTTGGCCGTTTGGGCCCGAGATCGGAATTCATATTCCGTCACATATTCGATTGAGCGGAAGTCGCGATCCGAGAAACCCGACCTCCATACGGATGAGCAACTGCGTTCTGAATACGGCCCGGACCCAATGTCTTGGATCTGCATATGGCAATCCTAACCTCAATCAGCTTTTATTGGTGAGTGACGAGCGATTTGGGAGTGGCATTGCTTTTTTGGAGCAAGCGCCAGTTCGAGATGTTGAGTTGTCTCATTTTTCAATTAGTGCATTTGCGGGATCGACTGGTAGTCGTGATGGATTTTGTGAAAGTAAGTACGATCGAGGCAGAATCGTTGTGGATTCGATCGTTCGAGTGGCGGCTGCGGAGTCGGGATTAGATATTTCGTTTCTTGATATTCAGGGCTCTGCTCTCAATGCAATCGATTTAGGGTTTCTTCTGACGTGGGTGCCTGATACATATGCCACTGATTTGTGCTTTCAGAATTTTTGTCCTGCAAAAAGGTGGATGGTGAATGGGACAAATCAGCAACCCGTGCAAATCCATGACAACAAAATCTGTGCTGCAGGGCTAGGTGGTGTAACCGTCATTGGGCGGAACGTAGATGTATTCAATAACACGATCTCTGTTGATCAAAAGGACTGGACGGATGATCGAGTCAATTATGGTGTAACAATGGGAATCAGCGCGGCATTTGCTGGCAGCGAGGATATCTATATTTTTCAAAATCGAATCATAGGGGCGGACTATGGTATCGGAACAGACGGATCGTATCCTTTGCATACAAGTGTTGAACTCTACAAACAGGAATGGCCAAAAATCTATGATCGAGCGTCGAATGAGTTTAGAGATCGCTATTCCGATGGAATACCGCTGGATCATAACGGGCAACTAGCCTTTCTGACACTTGAAGATTTTTTGAGAGCTCAACAAACTCTTTTCAATTTGGCAAGTGGAGCGGTGGCTCAGTCCCAAGACCCAAAAATTTTTGATTTTGGAGTTTGTGCGAGATTAAGGATTCATTCGAATGAGATGCAGAGATCTACAGTTGGTATCTCACTTTATAAAACAAAATCTGTGTGGGTTGAAGAGAACAGGATTGAAAGAGGAGGAAGGGATTCTTTTTTCCCCTTCGGAATTTTAATTGCAGATGCTCGAGACTCTTGGATTGGTGGCAACCAAATTGAAGGAGCACGTGTGGGCGTGCAACTTGTGGGACGACCGGCAGTCCTCTCTAAATACGGAGCTTCGTTTAACGGAATTGGTGTGATCCGTGACAACACTTCCCAAGTGTTTCATATCCGCCAAAATATCATTGAGAACGTCATGCAAGCCGTAGTCTTTCGGGAAGCTGGAGAGAACAATTCAGTGCGGCATAATCAGATAAGTCTAGCAAGCGACTCGGATGCACGTGCTTGCGACTACTCTGGTGGAATTAATTCTGACCCTTTTTTGGATTGGACCACTGGGAACTCCGTGGCGGCTTGTAATGAAGACTACTAAAAGCAATTTTCACGAGACCATTTTCCACTCCCCCAAGGCCAGAGGGGAGAATGCTCTCAGGGACTCGATGCGAACAGCATCGAGAGTTACGGATTTGGTCGAGGTTCGGTGAATGCATATAACACGAATCCCGAGCGAGGCAACCGGTATACGAGAACTCAAATAGTTTGTTCGAATCTTTTAGTTTTAAGTTTTGCGTCAAAAAGCAGCGTTCTTAATACAACCTTATTTATAGAAGGCTCGACCCTTTCACTCTGAACTTTGTAAAATCTACGCGAGGGGAGAGGGCAATGTTACGAAGGTTTTTACTTCTGGGTTTCATTTTTTTATCTGGGGGAATTGAAGCTCGAACTGTTTCTGTCATGAGCTACAACGTCCTCAATCTGTTTGACACTTTGGATGACCCTCACACTCGCGACGAAGATTTTACGCCGGATGGGGCTAAGCGCTGGACGAAAGAAAAGCTCCATCAAAAAATGCTTCATCTCGCAGAAATCATCCTCAGCATCAGAAATACGGGGAGAGAATCCTGCCCTGATATCCTCGGTCTCGCCGAATTGGAAAATGGTTCTACTCTTAAACTTTTTCGAGACAAGTATCTGGCCGCTTGTGGATACAAAACAATGGTGATCTCAAAACAGCATCCTGATCGAAGAGGGATTCAGGTTGCCCTTCTTTCCAAATTCGGTCTTGCTGGGTCTCCAGTTGTTCATTTGGTCTATAAGGGTGGAAGGTTTATTCAGGAAACTCCTCTTCAAGTGGAAGGGCACCGACTTGTGATATTCATGAACCATTGGAAGAGTCGGCTCGATATGGGAAGCGGAAATGACGGCTCGGATATGCGCGCCATAGGCGCTCGAAAACTCAAGGAGCGTGTTCGGCACCTACAGGAGGAGAATCCTTTGGTCGATATTTTAGCGCTTGGTGACTTCAATGATGAGTTTGAAAACGATTCGTTTCAAAAAGAACTTCTAGTGACGAACGACCCTCGCAACCTCTTCAAAGATGAAGGGGGGGCAACATTTTGGGAGTCTAGCTTTGATCTTTTGCGATCCTCGTTTTTCCGCGAGACGGAGTTTCCTTTTTACGATGAGACGTCAGATCGTGAATACTCGAAAGAAGAAATGTTCCGACTGATGCGCTCCACTTATTATTACTCACGCAGGAAGGAGTTTGAGCAAATCGACCATATTCTTTTGTCGTCGGGGCTATTTGATGAAACAGGATTGAGGTTTACTCCAAACTCATTTCGTATCGTTCGGCATCCAAAGTATACAAAGCAAAAATTCATTCCTATTCCCTTTAAGATGGAGGCTGACGAAGGTCCGGCTCTCGGCGCTTCTGATCATTTTCCAGTACTCGTTCGATTTCAAACGTCGGGTACAAACTGATTTGAAAGGAAGGTGGTAACGGAGCCGATCTTGATAACAACTTGTTGGTATAAAATGCTCCCTCTGGTGGAGGATTTTAGAAGCAGACCCAGAAAGGGATGAACTCGAACTTTTTTCAGAGAACTATTGTTTCTTTTCAGTCAATTGATCGAGAAAGTTTTGAATTGCTTGCTCCAATTTTACTGGATCAAGAGATTTGAGGTGCTCAATCACGATTGAATTATAAGCTTGAAAGAGTGGGTGAGTTTTCAAAGTTTCGATGTCTTTTGTGGCAAGAATTACTGAAATTTTAGAGGCTTCGACAGTTCCATCAAAACGGCCAACGCCTGCGACTTCTTTCCCTGCCTTTATTATGTTTTGATTCGAATCGTAACTATACGCCGCCGCATCTTTCAACTTAAAGGGATCGATGATTTGAACGATGGGCAATAACTGATCGACTCTTGTTGGAGAGAGCCAACCCCCTGAATAGATGTTTGTTAACTTAAAAACATCAACAGAAGTCTCTGCGTTTCCTAAAATCCCAGTCGTTTTGTCGAAGACAATGGTGGCATTCATGCCTTTAAAATCTGAATCAATAAGTTTTCCAATATTCTCGTATGGAGTGGGCTTCTTTGCGTTGAGATCAATCTGTGTTTCAAAATGCTTTAGATTTTCCAGAGACATTTCTTTACTGGAGTCACTTAATTCAAATTTGCTCAATTTAACGGAGGCAAAAATATTTTGCGGTTCTAACAGGCGTTTGAGTCCACTATTAATTGAGTTTTGTATTTGGGTGCCTTTGCTAGCTATTTGAGCCTGAAGTTCTTGCTCTTTCTTTTGCTCAGTAGATTGTGGTTGAGCTGGAATTTTATTATCGCCACACCCGATAGTGTTTAAAGTGAGCGAGAAAATGAACAGGAGAAGAGCTAAGTTAGGTTTCACGAGTTTCATTTCAATCCCCTAAAAATTGAGACTGTAGATATCACGTGTTCTTATCCTTTTATAGATGGGGCAAATATATATTTGATTTCAATAGGTTAGAAAATGCTCCCTCTGGTGGACGATTTTAGAACCGCTTGTTTTGAAGCACACCGACAGTGGCCCGACTAGATGAGAGTTGGGACATCGATTTCCAAAAGCAGAGAATTTGTTTACTATTTCGAGCAGTAGAGCCTGACGTTTTGGCATGCTGTTTGCACTTCTTTATTAGCCATGGTTAGGCGATGCACTCTTTTCGTAATTCTGATCGCCGCTCCTGCAATGGTCGAGGCGGGTGACCTTTGCCGAGTCATCATAGAGAGTTTATATACTCGAATGGCATTGGTCGCTGAAAATCCTCATTCTTATCCAGACTTGATTTCTGCTGGAGAGGGCTTTGTATCACGTGAAGATAAGAAACAAATCTCTGGTTTGTATGAGGCACGATTCCACGGCGTCTTCGGTGGCATCTCGGGCAACGACTGGATTTTTCCAAAAGTTATTCGGCCCTTTCGCATTGAAACAAGTGAAATCAGAGACTCGATGTTCAATCTCCGTGTGCGTCGCATGTCAGATGGAAAGTTTTATTTTGAAATCAAACCGCGTGTTAAGGGATTTGTCGAAGATAGGACACAGCTTGGCGATCTCGTGTACTCAACCGTTTATGAATCCGTCGATAAAACTCAAAAGAGGCACCCAAGCTTCAATCCCAGGTTTAAATTCGACGAGCAAGCTTTGAGACTTAATGTCGATGTTTCGAATTCGGATCCGAAGGCGTCGGCTGATTTTCTGAGCTACGCTGTCGACCAGATGTATGCTCATAGGCGCGAACCTGTTTCCATCCTCGATCTCCTCATCATGGCTCCAAACGAGCATGGTCCACGCGAGACGGAGGAAGACGATCAAGCTCGACCTGGCGAAGCTAACGAGTGAGGCTCGCGTGTTTTCTGAATGGACCCGAATAATAATGCTCCCGGGGAGTTTGGAGATTCAGTGGCATTGTGGATTGATTCACTTGTTGAGGGTGCACGTGCAACAGAACCCTCGCTATTCGCTCGGCTTCTGCCCCCAAGGGGGGTTCAAATCCCTCTCTT
>JACCDG010704102.1_pt1 | contig 33492 bp, 30 predicted proteins | sample 7442471 | NCBI WGS metagenome assembly JACCDG01 (sample SAMN15323444, study PRJNA562643) | freshwater metagenome | isolation source: river surface water | place: USA:Blue River Watershed | collected 2017-08-17 | reverse complement strand
GAACAAATTCGGGACGCGGTGCAGTCTTGGTTGCAACGTGAGGCCAAAGCCATTTTTCAAGATCGCGTGCGGCACTTTTCGCAGCAGTTGAGCGTCACCGTCAACAAGGTGAGCCTGTCTGCGGCCAAAACCCGTTGGGGCAGTGCCAGTGTGGATGGCTCGATCCGATTGCATTGGCGCTTGATCCATTTCAGCACCAGCATCATCGACTACGTGGTCGCGCACGAGTTGGCTCACCTACGCGAGATGAATCACAGCCCCAGGTTTTGGGACGTGGTCCGCGCCGTGATGCCTGAGTATGCAGACGTGCGTGAGCAACTCAAGCACGTCACCATTCCGGACTGACCGGGCGTCTTGCTCAAGTGTGGAAAAGCCAGATACCGTCTGGCGATTGCGTTCGCTGTAGCTGGCCTCGGTGCCACAAATAGTTCAAATGGGCCACGGCTTCGCCCATGGCGAAGGTGGTCTGATGCAAGTCCAGATCACGTTTGAACAGCACGGGCAACAGTGACGCAGCGGTTTGAGGGGCCAGCTTGCATGCCATCAAAATGTCAGCCAGCCTTTCATCGTGATGCGCCTGAAGTTCTGCCACGCGGGTGTGCAAGCCGGTAAAAGGCAAGCCATGAGAAGGCAGACACAGCGTGTCCTTTGGCAACTCGGTCAAGGTTTGAATGGATGCCAGAAAGAGCCCCAGCGCATCGCCCTCGGGCTCCACACTGGTGACGCTGACATTGGTCGAAATACGTGGCAACAGCATGTCGCCCGAGATCAAGACATGGTCCTGGGCGTCAAACAGCGAGATGTGCTCGGGCGCATGGCCGTAGCCGGCCAGGCATTGCCACTGACGGGCGCCAATGTCGATCGACATGCCGTGCATCAGTCGCCGATAAGCCCGGGGCACATCCGGCACCATCGAGGCGTAATAGCCGCTACGCTGCTCAATCTTGGCCAGTGAGTCCGGGTCTTGCAGGCCGTGGGCTTTGAAAAACAGGGTGGCAGCGCTACCGCCGTAGCCTGTCGTTTCCTTGGACGACAGCAGGGCGGCCAGATGGTCTGTCGCGCTCATCCACAAACGGGCTGGTTGGTCTGTTTCGCTGAAGGTGTCAATCAACCATTGCGCATTACCAACATGGTCAGGATGCATGTGGGTGACCAGCATCCGATGTAGAGGGAGGCCGCCGCTGTGTTGCGCCCAAACTGTGCGCCACGCGGCCTTGATGTCCTCAGTCGAGACACCCGAGTCCACCAGCGTCCAGCCATCTTGCCCCTCAAAGCGGTCATTGAGCATCCACAGGTTGATGTGGTTCAGCGCGAAAGGTAAGGGCATGCGTACCCAGTGGATGCCCTCGCGCAAAGTCATGCGGTCGCCGATGGCGGGGCGGTCCTGGTTCCAGGGGTAATGCAGGGCAGGCAAGCTCATAGGACAAAGACAGTAGATGCTTTGACATTGTGCCTGTGCCGCGTCCGTGGGGCTCTGTACACTGTGATCCCATGAAATTAGACAGTTTGTTTGAAAAGAACCGGGAATGGGCCAGGGACATTGAATCCCAGTCCCCTGGTTTCTTTACCCGTTTGCAGCAACAGCAATCACCTCAATACCTCTGGATCGGATGCAGTGACAGCCGTGTCCCTGCCAATGAAATCGTTGGCTTGCTGCCAGGCGAGTTGTTTGTGCACCGTAATGTGGCCAATTTGGTCGTCCACTCCGATCTGAACTGCCTGTCGGTGATGGAGTTCGCGATTGATTCGCTTCAGGTCAAACACATCATGGTGGTGGGGCACTATGGTTGCAGTGGCGTCAACGCTGCGATGCAAAACCTGCGAATTGGCATTGCCGACAACTGGCTGCGCCACGTTCAAGATGTGCGCAATCAACACCGGCAATGGTTGTATTCACTGCCAGAAGGCGCCATTCGGGTAGACGCCTTGTGCGAGCTCAATGTGTTGGAGCAATGCTTGAACGTGTGCCAGACCACGGTTGTGCAAGATGCCTGGGCCCGAGGCCAGGAGGTCGTTGTTCACGGGTGGGTATACGGCTTGCATAACGGTTTGATCAACGACATGCGCATGTCTGTTGCCTCTGCAGAAGCTTTGGCTGGGGTGTATGAGCAAGCGCTGGATGACTTGCGCCGACGGTACGCCGACCGATGTCAGGCGGTTTGACCCATTTTTCTATCAGGTAGAACCATGTTTCCACAACAGCTGACGGATCCTCGTGTTTTTGAAATTGCCCGCGCTTTGCAAGACGGCTTTGACAAGCACTACAAGATCTTTAGAGAAACCAGCGCACAAGCTCAGCGACGCTTTGAGGCTGCTGATTGGCATGGTCAGCAAACGGCGCAGCGCGCTCGTATCGAGTTTTATGACCTGCGCGTGGACGAAACCGTTGAACGCCTGGAAAGTGACTACCAGGCCAGTGGCTTGCCCATGGAGGTCTGGCACCAGATCAAGCTGTTTTACATCGGCTTGTTGACGGGGCACCATCAGCCTGAGTTGGCGGAGACCTTTTTCAACTCGGTCACCATCAAGATCCTGCACCGAAAGTACTACCAGAACGACTTCATCTTTGTTCGGCCGGCCGTTTCAACCGAATACATCGAAGACGAGGCGGACGGCAAGGCTACCTTCATTGCCTACTATCCGACGAAGGAAAACCTGCGCGATGTCCTCAAAACCATGGTGCAGAACTTTGGTTTGAGGTTGGCATTTGATGATCTGGATCGCGACATCGATTTTGTCTACGAAGCCTTGAAAGAGCAGGTAGGTGGCGTGCGCTTGCGTACCAACTTCCAGATTCAGGTTCTGTCGTCCTTGTTCTTCCGAAACAAGGGTGCTTACATCGTCGGCAAGGTCATCAACGGCTTTCGCAGTCTGCCGTTTGCCATTCCGATTTTGCACAACTCCAAAAACGGGCTCTACATCGACGCGGCATTGTTTGGTGAAGACGATCTGTTGGCCTTGTTCAGCTTTGCTCGCGCCTATTTCATGGTCGACATGAAGGTGCCATCGGCCTACGTTCAGTTCTTGCGTACCTTGATGCCACGTAAGCCTCGTGCGGAGCTCTACAGCGCCCTGGGTTTGCAAAAACACGGCAAGAACCTGTTCTACCGAGACTTTCTGTTCCACCTCAGTCATTCCAGCGACAAGTTCCGCATCGCCCCAGGTATCAAGGGCATGGTGATGTTGGTGTTTGACCTGCCTTCGTACCCGTTCGTGTTCAAGGTCATCAAGGACTATTTCCCGCCGCAAAAAGAAACCACGCGGGCAATGATCATGAGCAAGTACCAGTTGGTCAAACAGCACGACCGGGTTGGACGCATGGCTGACTCGCTGGAGTTCACCAACGTGGCTTTCCCTCGCAATCGTTTTGACGACGAGCTGATCGAGGAGTTGCGCAAGTTCTCGCCTAGCGTGATGGAAGAAGATGGCAATGCGCTGGTGCTCAAGCACTTGTACATCGAGCGCCGCATGGTGCCGCTCAATATTTACATCCAAGAGGCGGAGGGCGAAGCCCTTGAGCATGCTGTCATTGAATACGGCAACGCCCTGAAGGATCTGGTTGCCGCCAACATCTTCCCGGGCGACATGCTTTGGAAGAACTTCGGTGTGACGCGCAACGGCAAAGTTGTTTTCTACGACTACGACGAAATCGAATACATCACCGACTGCGTCTTCCGCAAAGTGCCCACGCCCCGCAATGAAGAGGACGAAATGTCGGGTGAGATCTGGTACTCAGTGGGGCCGCATGACGTGTTCCCTGAAACCTTTGGCCCCTTCCTGTTGGGCGATCCACGGGTTCGCAAGATCTTCATGGAACACCATGCCGATTTGTTAGAGGCAGACTTCTGGCAGCAGCATAAAGAACGCATCAAGGCCGGATACGTTCACGACGTGTTCCCGTACGACCGCTCGCGTCGCTTTGTGCATCAAATCCAAAAGGCTGAAGCCTTGGTGGAGGCCAGTGCCGAAGTCGCCCCTGTTGAAGAGGCGGTGGACGTGCGACCTGTCGGGCCTCAGATCCATGATCAGGGCATGCTGACCGGGTTCACGACTGGCGGAACCACTTCCGATTGACCATGAAAAAGGCCCCAGATGTTGGGGCCTTTGTTTTTAGTGCTTTGCCAGTGGATGGCTCATTGAGTCAGGTACTGGCTGTTGGGGAAGCTTTTCTTCAGTACCCGCTGGGCATCCTGGCTCATGTCCGTCATGCCCAGCTGTGCGTAGCTCTTGGTCAGAATCGACAGGGCTTCTTCAATCGCTGGTGATTGACGGTAATCCTTGATGGCTTGCTGGGCGCGGTTGGCTGCAGCCAGATAGGCGCCACGACGGTAGTAATACCGAGCCACATGCACCTCGCCATTGGCCAGCGAGTTCACGACATAGTTCATCCGCAGGCGTGCATCAGGCGTGTACTTCGAGTTCGGGAACCGATCAATCAGTTGTTTGAAAGCATCGTAAGCATCTCGTGAGGCTTGCTGGTCACGTTCAGCCAGATCCTGACGAGCCAGACGGCCAAAAAAGCCCAAGTCATCATTGAAGTTGATCAGGCCTTGCAGGTAAAACGCATAGTCCAAAGCCGGACTGGTTGGGTGCAGGCGAACAAACCGGTCCAGCTTGGCCAAGGCCTGTGGCTTTTCGTCGGTTTTGTAATAGGCGTATGCCAAGTCCAGCTGCGCCTGTTGTGCCAGCAAGGTGCCAGAAGCGCGTGCTTCTACCTTCTCCAGCTTCTTGATTGCGGTTTCGTAATTGCCATCGGCCTGGTCTTCTTTGGCATCTGCATACAATTTGTCTGCGCCGATACCAGCAAATTCATCTTGTGGCGTGGTTTCGCAGCCGGTTACGAACGCGGAGATCACGACCAAAGCCAAGGCCGAGGCGGCGCGCGAAAAAACAATATTCGTCAGCAGTTTCACTTGGATGAGTGGTGGAGTGGACTCCACAAGCAAAATGGCGCAAATCCGCGCCGATACACCAGTATATAGAAGCCCCAGATGCCAAAACGTTCCCCACGCGACCTTGAAGAATCTTTGCTAGCTGACGACACGGTTGCTGACGAGGACTGGGCAGATGCCAATGAGCAGCAATGGCCCAGACAAGAGGCGCAAGTCGGGTCTGATGCGCACGGGCAACGGTTGGATGTATTCCTGGTGTCCATGGCGCCAGACTTTTCTCGTAGCTACCTGAAAACATTGGTTGAATCTGGTCACGTTCAGGTGGCAGGGCAGGTTGCCAACTCGGCTTCCCGCAAGGTTCTGGCGGGGCAGTCTGTTGTGTTGGAGCTCAAGCCGACGCCTCAGAGCCAGGCGTTTTCTCCTGAGCAGATGGATATTCCCATCGTTTTTGAGGACGAGCACCTGCTGGTGGTCAACAAGCCTGCCGGCATGGTCGTGCATCCGGCTGCCGGCAACTGGACGGGAACTTTGATGAACGGCCTGCTGGCTCACCACGCGGGTGCCATGGATTTGCCGCGTGCGGGCATCGTGCACCGCTTGGACAAGGACACCAGTGGTTTGATGGTCGTGGGTAAAACCATTCAAGCCGTGACCGCTTTGTCGCGGGCGATTGCGGCCAGAACCGTCAGTCGCCAATACCTGGCCTTGGTGCACGGCAGCCCTTTGGAGGCTTTTTCTGTCAACGAACCCATTGGCCGAGATCCAGTAACGCGGGTGCGCATGGCCGTCGTCGCCTCGGGTAAAGAAGCCAAAACCGATGTGCAATGCCTGTTGACAGGGGAGGTTGAAGGGTTGACTCAAGCGATCAGCGGGGTGCGCTGCACCCTGCATACCGGTCGGACGCATCAGATCAGAGTCCACCTGTCGCACCGCAAATACCCCCTGGTGGCAGATGCGATGTACGGCGGTCAGCCTGTCCTGGGAATGGCCCGGCAAGCCCTGCATGCCACCCGCCTGGCCCTGGTTCACCCCGTCACGAATGTCGAGATGGTTTGGGAGGCACCTTTGCCCGAGGACATGGGGCAAGCTTGGGCTGAATTGGCAAAGTCTCCCCAATTGCCAATTCGTGGTGCATAATGGGGCTCAATCAGTTAGCCAGTTTTGCTGTTGCTGACTGAAAATGGATCCAACAGGAATGCCAGCTGCCGATTGCGCCAGCTTCCTGTCGAGACCTCAGACGCCAATGCGTCCACCCATTACGTGTGATCGTCGTCAAGCCATGTGCTTGACCTTGGCCCCAATTTGTTCGCCAGTCTGTCCGGTATCGATGTGTGTTGAGCCCCGTTGGCTTTTCCGGCATCTGATTTGCCATTGAGGCGCTGGTTTTTCGATTGAAGAGATGGAAGTCCTCAATCCTCAGGACGCCGTACGTGTCCTAGAAGCAGCTTTGTTGTGCTCACACCAGCCTATGGCTGTGCGTGACATGCGCCAGTTGTTCGAGCCTATGGCTTCAGCTGACGACGTGCGCGGCTGGTTGGCTGAACTGTCATCCCAATGGGTTGGCCGTGGCGTGGAGTTGCGCGAGTTGGCAACAGGTTGGCGTTTTCAGACCTGCGCAGATGTGCAGGAACACTTGGATCGCTTGAATCCTGAAAAGCCGCCCAAGTACTCGCGGGCGACGATGGAAACCTTGGCCATCATCGCCTACAAGCAACCGGTCACGCGGGGCGACATTGAAGACATCCGTGGTGTGACGGTCAGCTCCCAGATCGTCAAACAACTGGAAGATCGTGGGTGGGTGGAGGTCATTGGCCATCGCGATGCGCCTGGTCGGCCCGGTTTGTATGCCACCACCAAGCATTTTCTGGACGACATGGGTTTGTCGTCCTTGCAGCAATTGCCGACTTTGGACAGCCTGCCCATTGGGCCGGATTTGCTGCCTGGTCTGGCAGATCTTGCCGCTTCGGGCAGCGAGATCGAACCTGAAGAATCCGATGTCGGCGACGACGTCGACCAACAATCACTGGCATTGGAGCCCGTCGATGAAGCTGAGCAAGCTGATCTCGATCTGGTTGCCCAAGCCGAAGTCATTTCTGACTCCATGGGTGATGGTGCTGTCCCAGCGTCTTTGACGCAAGATGCCGCCACTCCTGAAGAATCCCAAGCCGATTCGGCCAACCCTCCCACAGCTCATGAGCTCTGAAAACGATCCTAACCAACAATCCCTTGACGCTGCCGAGCCACAAGCCGGTGAGGTTGCCAAGCCAAAGCGCACCCGTCGTCCTAAAGTGGTTGACGCCGCGGTGGAATCGGCGCCAGTAGCCCAAGAAGCCGAGGCTGCGGAGCCGGCCAAAAAGACCGTTCGCCGTCGCAAGGCAGCAGACGTCGCCGCGCCGGACGCCTCAGTCACTGAAGCCCCTGTGGTTGAAGCTGCACCTGTTGATGCCGTCGTCGAAAAGCCCAAGCGTGCGCCCCGCAAAAAAGCCGTGGCTGCTGAGCCAGTGGCTGAGGTGACGCCAGAGCCAGTCGTTCGCGAAGAAGCTGCTGGCGGTGTGTTGGAGTTGGATCGTCAGCCTGTGGCAGAACCATCCGCCCAGGCAGATCAGGCCGACGGTGCAAGCGTGTCCGCAGGTTCTGAATCGGCGGAAGATGGCCCTCGCGGTGAGCGTGATGGTCGCGGTCGACGTGATCGTCAGCGCCCGGGTCGCGGTGAGCGTGGCGAGCGCGGTGATCGTCAGGATCGTGGGGACCGTGGCGATCGCCGTCCTCGTGGCCCTGTGGTTGAAGGTCAGGCGCAAGTGGAAGGCCAGGAGGGTCAATCTCAGTTCGCCGAGGGTGAGGGCGATGATGGTCGTCCATCTCGTCGCGCCGCCATGGCAGCCGAACAGGCCACAGAGGTTTTTGCTGAAGTGCTGTCGGGCAACTTTGACGCTTTGGTTGAAGAGCCTGCCGATGAGCAAGACGGTGACGAGGCTGAGGCCACCAAGCGTGTCCTTCGCCCAGAGCCTGATGCGCCGAAGTTGCAAAAGGTGCTGGCGCAAGCCGGTGTCGGTTCGCGTCGTGACATCGAACAAATGATCGAAGACGGCCGCATCGAAGTGAACGGCGAAGTCGCTCACATTGGTCAGCGCATCTCCTACGGTGATCGTGTTCATGTTGCTGGCAAGCAGATCCGTGTCCGCATTGCGCCGCCACCTGCTCGCATCCTGGCCTATCACAAGCCTGTTGGCGAGGTCGTCACGCACGACGATCCTCAAGGTCGCCCAACCGTGTTCCGCCGTCTGCCCCGTTTGCAAAACGGCAAGTGGATGTCTGTGGGCCGTCTGGACTTGAACACCGAAGGTTTGTTGCTGTTCACCAATTCCGGCGAATTGGCCAACCAGTTGATGCATCCGCGCTTTGGTGTGGAGCGTGAATACGCTGTGCGCGTGCTGGGTGCGCTGGACGATAACGCCCGTCGCCGTTTGCTCGAAGGCGTTGAAATTGAAGGCCAGACAGCCTCGTTCGTGTCCATTGAAAAGGGCGGCGGCGAAGGTGTCAATCACTGGTATCGCGTGGTGATCACTGAAGGTCGCAACCGCGAAGTGCGCAAGTTGTTTGACGCGGTCGGTCTGACTGTCAATCGCCTGATTCGTGTGCGCTATGGCGCCATCGTTTTGCCGCGCGGCCTCAAGCGCGGGGTCTGGGTTGAGTTGGGTGAGTCCGATGTGCGCGCCGTGAAGTCTCTGGCAGGCTTTGACCGCGCCGAAGGCACTGGGCGTGGCAACGGTCAGCAAAATCGCGGCCAGCAAGGCGGTCGTGGTGGTCGCCCCAATGGTCCGAATGGCCAAAATGGCCCAAGCGGTCAGTTCGGTCCTAATGCAGGTCAACCAGGTCGTGGCCCTCAACAAGGTCGCGGTCCACAGCAGGGTGGTCGACCAGGCCAGGGCGGTGGTTTCGGTCAGCAAAACCGGCCGCCGCAGCAGCGCCAGCAGGCTGAACGCCAACAAGCGCCGCGTGATCAGGACGATGATTTCGACAACATCGGTCCGATCCCCAACCCGTTGGAGCAAACCTTCGATCGTCGTTTTGTGAAGGGCTCTCAGCGCATTACCTCTGGTTTTGGTCGTCCCGACCAAGATCGTGGCCAAGGCGGTGGTGGTGCCCGTGGCGACAAAAAGGGTCCTCGTCAGCCAGACCCCATGCAAACCTCGGTGGGTTACATCGGCGCCGATGCTTACTTCGGTAAGACGGGTGGCGGTGGCCGCCGCGGCGGCGGTGGTGGTGGCGGAGGCGGCGGCGGACGTGGTCGTCGCTGATCCAGTTTGAATTGGGCGACAGGTGTCGTCGGTGGCCAGATTTGGGAAAATTCCCGGGTTTGCGCGACTTGACGATGCCTGGCGCCCTGATCTTTTTTGTGAATCTGCAATGTCCCGGCGCTAGAATGCTGGGTTTTGTCAAGTCTTTGACTCAAGGAGAACTAAATGGCTATTGAACGTACCCTCTCGATCATCAAACCCGACGCTGTTGCCAAGAACGTCATCGGTCAAATCGTCAGCCGCTTCGAAGGCGCTGGCCTGAAGGTTGCCGCTGCCAAGTTGGTGCAACTGTCGCAAGCTGAAGCTGAAGCTTTCTACGCTGTGCACGCTGCTCGTCCTTTCTTCAAGGATCTGGTCAGCTTCATGATCTCCGGCCCTGTGTTCGTGCAAGTGCTGGAAGGCGAAGGCGCCATCTTGAAGAACCGCGACCTGATGGGCGCAACCGATCCTAAGAAGGCCGAAAAGGGCACCATCCGTGCTGACTTCGCTGACAGCATCGATGCCAACGCCGTTCACGGCTCTGACGCTGCTGAAACTGCCGCTGTGGAAATCGCTTTCTTCTTCCCTAGCCTGAACGTTTACAGCCGTTAATTCAGCATCATGACCGTTGCCAATCTGCTTGATTTCGACCTGGATGGGTTGGCTGCGTTTTGTGAGCAACTGGGTGAAAAGCGCTTTCGTGCCACCCAGTTGTTTCGCTGGATACACCAAAAGGGCGCATCCGATTTTGACCAGATGTCTGATCTGGCCAAGTCCTTGCGCGCCAAGCTTCAAGGCGTAGCCCATATCAAGGCTTTGCCTGTCATCAGCGAGCATGTTTCCGCAGACGGCACCATCAAGTGGTTGTTCGATGTCGGCGGTGGCAACGCTGTTGAAAGTGTCTACATCCCTGAAGATGACCGAGCCACGCTGTGCGTTTCATCGCAAGCGGGTTGCGCCGTCGGTTGTCGTTTCTGTTCGACTGGGCATCAAGGCTTCAGTCGCAACTTGAGCACGGGTGAAATCATTGCTCAAATCTGGTTTGCCGAGCATTCGCTGCGTCAGCGTCTGGGCAAAACTGATCGCATCATCAGTAACGTTGTGATGATGGGCATGGGCGAGCCCCTGCAAAACTATTCGGCTTTGGTCCCTGCATTGAAAGTCATGCTGGACGACCATGGCTATGGTTTGTCTCGTCGTCGTGTGACGGTCTCGACTTCTGGCGTTGTGCCGATGATCGAGCGTTTGATGACCGATTGCCCCGTGGCCTTGGCGGTGTCTTTGCATGCCCCCAACGACCCTTTGCGTGACGAGCTGGTTCCGCTGAATCGCAAATACCCGATTGCGGAGCTGCTCGATTCTTGCCGTGAATATCTCAAAGCGGCGCCGCGTGATTTCATCACTTTCGAATATTGCATGCTTGACGGTGTCAATGACACGGACGAGCATGCGCGTCAATTGATTGAGTTGGTGCGAGGCAAGATCCCTTGCAAATTCAATTTGATCCCGTTTAATCCATTTCCTGCATCCGGATTGCGTCGCTCCGAAACATCACGCGTGCAAGCCTTCGCTCGAATCTTGCTGGACGCTGGTATCGTCACCACTGTTCGCAAAACGCGCGGTGATGACATCGATGCGGCGTGCGGTCAATTGGCGGGCGAGGTTCAAGACCGAACCAATGCCAAGGATCGTATGCTTCGGCAGCCCGTTGCTGTGCCTGTCACGGTTCATCGGGGTGATGGCGGCAAGCGCCAGCCTCATTGATCCTCCCGCCGAGCGCGCTTCCTATCCTCCAGGAGATCGTCGGATGACTTTCTATCGCACGGCCCTCGTGCCTGCAGTGGTTTTTGCTTTGGCAGCGATTGTTTTGCCGTCCTTATCCGGCTGTGCTTCAAGCAACGGAGCTGGCGGGCGGGCAAAAGATTTGCACACGCAGTCTGACGATACCGAGGTACGCAAGCGTGCCCGTATTCGGCTGGAATTGGCCACAACGTATTACGCGCAAGGGCAGTTTTCAACGGCTTTGGATGAGCTCAAGCAGGCCGTTGCCATTGACCCCTCATTGCCTGCAGTGCATGAATTGCGTGGGTTGATCTATGACGCCATGGGCGAAAAATCCATGGCCGAGGCCAGTTTCAAGCGTGCGCTGAATTTGAATGAGCGTGATGGCAGTGTTTTGCACAATTACGCATGGTTCTTGTGCCGCCAGGGGCAATACGCTGCAGCGGATGCATTGTTTGAAAGGGCGTTGGCGCTGCCCCAGGCTGTTGCCAGTAACAAGACCTTGTTGGTCAGGGGTGTTTGCCAGGTCAATGCAGGGCTCTTCCCCGAGGCTGAAAAAACGCTGTTGAAGTCCTACGAATTGGATCCCTCCAATCCTGCGACGGCTTACAACTTGGCCGCTGTGCTGTATCGCCGTGGGGAATTGGAGCGCGCCCGGTTTTATATTCGTCGCGTGAACGGCGTGCAGACCCAGGTATCGGCTGCTTCCCTTTGGTTGGCCATTCGCATTGAAAATCGCATGGGCAACACAAGCGGCCGTGATGACTTGGCTGAACAGTTGCGCACTCGTTTTGTTGGGTCTGCGGAGGCAAACGCATTGGAGTTGGGGCGTTTCGATGAGTGACGTGAGTTTGGATTCTGCAGGGGGCGTCTCGGGTGCCGGTGCGCTGATTCGCCAAGTCCGCGAAGCTCAGAGTGTGAGCATTGACGCGCTGGCCTCCATCATCAAAGTGCCTGTCGCGAAGCTGGAAGCGTTGGAGGCAGAGGATTGGTCGTTTCTGCCCGACGCCAACCTCAACCGTGCGTTGGCCATGACCGTGTGTCGTGCGCTCAAGGTTGAGGCGGCACCCATCATGGCTTTGATGCCGGCTGCTGTGGTGAAGTCTTTGGCTGCGGCCAAAGCCCCTTTGAATCAGCCCTTCCGTGATTTTTCGCATACCGGCTTGACATTCGAAAGCTCATCCCCGTTGGGCATTCGTGTTCCTAAAATGTCCTCAGCAGTGGTGGGGCCGGTGGTGCTGCTCCTGTTGGCCGCAGGGGTGTACTTTGTCCCCGATCAGGTTGATGTCGAGGCTTGGTTTCCCGCCTTGTTGGTTTCGGATGCTCCTCAACCGGCGGTTCCGGCTTCCGGTGTGGCGCTAGGCTTGCCCGTGCCGATGCCAGTGCTTGAGGTCGCCAGCGCGGTCTCGCCAGCTGCTGTGTCGGTTGTGCCTGCTGTTGCGTCGGCGGCATCGGTTGTCGCTGCGTCGTCAGCGCCAGCATCTCCTGCTCCTGTCGCCTCGGTTGCGCAGTCGGTGCGAACGGCGCCCGTTGCGGCATCTGCCGTGGTCGCTCAACCCTCGCCCGCATCAGTTGTGCCCTCATCGGCTTCAGCTCCGAGCGGCCCCCTCGCTAAAATGACTTTGTCAGCAAAAGAATCTGCTTGGATCGAGGTGCGAGATGCTTCTGGGCAAAAGCTGTTCTCTCGGTTGTTGGCTGGCGGGGAGCGGGTTGAACTACAAGGACGTCCGCCTTTGAATGTCCATGCTGGCAACGCACCTACGGTTTCCATCCAGTTCAACGGTCGACCGGTAGACTTGGTTGCGGTTACTCGTCAGAACGTGGCACGCATTGAATTGAAATGAGCAACTTGATCGATCAGCCTGTTTCCATTGCTTCTCCCGCTCCTCGCCGCTCCTTGCAGGCCAAAGTGGTTTGGGGCGAGCGTGTCGTCACCATTGGTGGCGATGCTCCGGTGCGTGTCCAGTCAATGACGAATACCGACACCGTTGATGCCGTTGGCACGGCCATTCAGGTCAAAGAGTTGGCACAAGCCGGCTCGGAGTTGGTCCGTATCACAGTCAATACGCCAGAGGCAGCTCAAGCCGTGCCTTATGTGCGTGAGCAACTGGATCGCATGGGCATTGATGTCCCGCTGGTGGGAGACTTTCATTACAACGGACACCGGCTGTTGACGGACTATCCTGCTTGTGCCGAGGCCTTGTCCAAGTACCGTATCAATCCCGGCAATGTGGGTAAGGGCGAAAAGAGGGACAAGCAGTTTGCTCAGATGATCGAGGCTGCGCTGAGGTTCAATAAACCTGTCCGCATCGGCGTCAACTGGGGTAGTTTGGATCAAGAGCTGATGGCGTCCTTGATGGATGAAAACGGCAAGCGCGCCAAGCCTTGGGACGCTCAACAGGTCATGTATCAGGCCTTGATCAACTCAGCATTGCAGTCTGCTCAAGCAGCGCGTGATCTGGGTATGTCGCCAGAGCAAATCATCCTGTCTTGCAAGGTGAGTGGCGTACAAGACCTGATCAGCGTTTACCGTGGTTTGGCCGCCCGTTGTGATTACCCCTTGCACTTGGGGTTGACTGAGGCGGGGATGGGAGCCAAAGGGACGGTTGCTTCTGCCGCAGCCTTGTCGATCTTATTGCAAGAAGGCATTGGTGACACCATCCGCGTATCGCTGACGCCCCAGCCGGGTGAAGCCCGCACGCAAGAGGTGGTCGTGGCGCTTGAGATATTGCAGGCGCTGGGCTTGCGCTCCTTTGTGCCCAGCGTCACGGCTTGCCCAGGTTGTGGCCGCACCACCAGCACTGTCTTCCAAGAATTAGCCAAGCAAATTGACGACTTCCTGCGTGCTCAGATGCCTGTTTGGCGTGAGCAGTATCCAGGGGTTGAAAAGCTCAAACTCGCAGTCATGGGCTGCATCGTCAACGGCCCTGGTGAAAGCAAGCACGCAGACATCGGGATCAGCCTGCCGGGCAATGGCGAGGCACCTGCCGCACCCGTATTCATCGACGGCGAAAAGGCCTTGACCCTGCGTGGCGAGAAAATCGCTGAAGAATTCCAACAAATTGTCCAGAACTACATCGAGCGCCGCTTCGGTTGACTCGTCTAGAACAGGACCCAGTTTTTTAGGTTATGGCAGAACAACTCAAAGCCATCAAAGGCATGAACGACATCTTGCCGCCAGAGTCGGCGAGATGGGAATGGCTTGAAGACACCGTGCGTCGTCTGATGCGGCGCTACGGCTATCAAAACGTACGCACCCCCATTGTCGAACCGACAGCGTTGTTCGTTCGTGGCTTGGGCGAGGTCACCGACATTGTCGAAAAGGAGATGTACTCCTTTGAAGACAGCCTCAATGGCGACAAGCTGACCCTGCGGCCCGAAGGCACGGCAGGTGTTGTGCGCGCCATCAACGAGCACACCTTCTTGTACGAAGGCGGCAAGCGTCTGTACTACATCGGCCCGATGTTCCGTCACGAGCGTCCCCAAAAAGGACGCTACCGCCAGTTCCATCAGGTTGGCGCAGAAGCCATGGGCTTCAGTGGCCCGGATGTGGATGCCGAATTGATCTTGATGATCGCTGCGCTGTGGCGGGATCTAGGTATTCAAATCGGCACCGATGTTCGCCTGCAATTGAACAGCCTCGGACAGCCGGCAGAGCGCCAAGCCCACCGTCAAGCCTTGATCACCCACCTTGAGGCGCATCAGGACTTGTTGGATGAGGACGCGCGTCGCCGTTTGCATACCAATCCGCTGCGCATTCTGGACACCAAAAATCCAGCCATGCAGTCGGTGGTCGAATCCGCGCCCAAGCTGATCGACTTTTTGGGCGAAGAGTCTCTGGCGCATTTCAATGCGGTCAAGGCAGTCCTGGATGTCGCAGGCATCCCGTACGAAGTCAACACACGCTTGGTGCGTGGGATGGACTACTACAACCTGACGGTGTTCGAGTGGGTCACGGAACGCTTGGGTTCGCAAGGCACGGTGTGCGGTGGTGGCCGTTACGATGGTCTGATTGAGCAACTGGGTGGCAAGCCTGCGCCGGCTGTCGGCTGGGGCTTGGGCATGGAGCGTCTGCTTCTGTTGGTTCAAGAGTTGGGGATCGAGCCGCCTTCATCGGCGCCTGATGCCTTTGCCGTCGTGATGGCTGGAACGCCTTTGCCTTTGGTGTTGACCACCATTGATCGTCTGCGCGCAAAGGGCGTCAACATCGTGTTGAACCCGGCGGGCAAGGACGGTCCTGCCAGTCCCAAGTCACAGTTCAAAAAAGCCGATGCCAGCGGCGCTCAGTACGCTTTGGTGTTTGGCCCCGATGAAGTGGCGTCCGGCTTGGTGGCGGTCAAACCCCTTCGGGATGGCTCTCAGCAGGTTTCTCAGTCAATTTCTGATGTCGAGTCATGGGCTGACAGCCTGATGGCTCATCGCCGGTCATAATCCGGCTTTCTCTAACTGGCGAAATCGTCATGGCGACTTACGACCTAGAACAACAAGAACAGCTTGACCAGGTCAAGCAGTTTTGGAAGCAGTACGGCAACCTGATCACATGGTTGGTCTTGCTGGTATTGAGTGGATTTGCTGCGTGGAACGGCTACAACTGGTGGCAAACACAGCAAGCAACCAAGGCTGCGGGCCTCTATGAAGAGTTGGACAAGGCTGCTGTGGCAGGTGATGCCAAGAAGGTTGCCCAGTCGTTTGCGGACTTGAGCAAAGACTATGGCCGCACGACATTTGCTCAACAGGCGGCGCTCGTGGCGGCCAAGGTCGCTTCAGACAAGCAAGACTCAGATCAGGCCAAAGTGGCTTTGAACTGGCTGGTCGAACATGGCAAGAATGCTGATTTGGTTGCCGTGGGGCGCTTGCGCTTGTCTGGCATGCAAATGGATGCCAAGCAGTACGACGAAGCCGCCAAGACCTTGAGTGCCCCGATCCCTGAAGAATTCATGGGCTTGGTCAATGACCGTCGTGGCGACATCTTGATGGCGCAGGGCAAAAAGGCAGAGGCAGTTGAAGCCTACCAAAAAGCCTGGAAGACCATCGATCCCTCTGTTGATTACCGACGCTTTGTCGAAGGCAAATTGGTGTCCCTTGGTCATGCGCCCGCTCCTGTGGCCGCAGCCGCCAGCGCCGCCCAATAAGGCATCACAGAGTCCAGCTTAGAACGGTTCACACACATCCATGCAGCAAATTCGCGCAATTTACACAGTGCCTATGGTGAGGCGCGTTGTGACCGCTTCTGTCTTGGTCGGACTGATCTCCGCCCTGGCAGCTTGTGGCGCATCCAAGCCCAAGCCCGCGCCGTTGGAGGACCTGACTCCGACCAAAGTGGTATCTGTCGCGTGGTCCTACCGTGTCGGGTCGCTGGATGTGCCGGCTTCTTTGGCGTTCACCGCAGAGGCCGTTGTGGCGGCCAGCAGTGATGGTGAGTTGGTCGCGTTGGATAGCCAGACTGGTGCCAAGAAATGGCAAGCCGATGCGCGCGGCGACTTGTCCGCAGCAGTCGGCAGTGATGGTCGCTACACAGCGGTCGTCACAACGGGCAATGAACTGGTTGTCTTTGATGGCAGCAAAGAGTTGTGGCGTGAGCGGCAATCTGGTCGCGTTGCCACAGCACCCTTTGTGGCCGGCGAGCGAGTTTTCGTGCAGGGCGTGGATCGAACGATTCGTGCTTACGATGCCCAAGATGGCCGTTGGCTTTGGGCCTACCAGCGCAGTGGTGGCGAATCCTTGGCCTTGGCCGTTCCTGGCGTCCTCACCAGTTACAAAGACACCTTGCTGGTCGGGCAGGGCGCTCGCCTGGTTGCGCTGGACCCTGTCAAGGGTGCGCCGCGTTTCGAGTTGAATATGGGCACCCCACGGGGCTCAAATGAAGTCGAACGCCTGGCAGACCTCATCGGTCCCGTTGCCGTTTCTGGCACGGACCTGTGTGTTCGCGCCTTCCAATTGTCTGTCGGCTGCGTCAACCCATCCAATGGCACGCTGCGTTGGACACGTCCTCAAGCTGGTACCAAGTCTGTGGGTGCCAACGACCAGGTCGTGGTCGGCGCTGACAGCGCTGATCGAATCAACGCCTGGAAGGCCAGCAATGGCGAAATTCTGTGGCGTGTGGATCGCTTCACGCATCGTGGCCTGAGCGGCATGGCCGTCTGGGGGGACCTGGTTGCGGCAGCTGATGCCGATGGTTATTTGCACCTGTTGGCCCTGGACGATGGCCGAACGGTCGGACGTTTTTCTCTTGATGCACCAGTTGAAACTGCACTGGTCGTCAAAGATGGCTTGTTGTATGCGCAAACTCGCCGTGGCACGGTCTACGCCTTGCGCACCAACTGATTCCAACTACTGGATCTCATGAAACCTGTTATTGCACTGGTCGGTCGGCCCAACGTAGGCAAGTCCACGTTGTTCAACCGTTTGACCAAGAGCCGCGATGCGATCGTGGCTGATTACGCTGGCCTCACACGTGACCGCCACTACGGTGAAGGTCGCGCGGGGCATCGCGAGTTCATCGCCATCGACACCGGTGGTTTTGAGCCTGACTGCACCGCTGGCATTTTCAAAGAAATGGCCAAGCAAACTCGCCAGGCAGTCGCCGAGTCGGACGCCGTGATTTTTGTGGTGGACGCCCGTGCTGGCTTGTCCGCCCAAGACCATGACATTGCCAAGTACCTGCGTACATCCAACAAAAAAGTCTTGCTAGCTGCCAACAAGGCAGAAGGCATGACCGAGGGTGTGCAGTTGGCCGAGTTTTACGAGTTGGGCTTGGGCGAGCCCGTGCCTTTCTCCGCTGCGCACGGACAAGGTGTACGCAGCCTGATTGACTCTGCGCTCGACGACTTCTTCACGGATGAAGACGAAGAAGATGATGAACAGCTGGAAGACCAGGATCGCCCCATTCGTTTGGCCGTCGCTGGACGCCCCAACGTCGGTAAATCGACGTTGATCAATACATGGCTGGGCGAAGAGCGCTTGGTGGCGTTCGACATGCCTGGCACCACTCGCGATGCCATCACGGTGCCGTTTGAGCGCAATGGCCAGCGCTTCGAGTTGATCGACACAGCCGGTTTGCGCCGTAAGGGTAAGGTGTTCGAAGCCATTGAGAAATTCTCGGTGGTCAAAACCCTGCAAGCCATTTCGGATGCCAACGTGGTCCTCTTGTTGCTCGATGCCACCCAAGGCGTGACAGATCAAGATGCGCACATCGCTGGCTACATCCTGGAATCGGGGCGTGCGGTTGTCATCGCGATCAACAAATGGGATGCGGTTGACAGCTACCAGCGTGAAATGCTCCAACGCTCGATTGACCAGCGTCTGGCATTCTTGAAGTTCGCGCCTTTGCTGCATATTTCGGCCATCAAGCGTCAGGGTATCGGCCCACTGTGGAAGGCCATTTCAGACGCCTGGGAAGCGGCTTGCCGCAAGATGCCAACGCCGGTGCTGACCCGTTTGTTGCTGGAAGCCGTTCAGTTCCAACAACCCAAACGTGCGGGTTCTTTCCGACCCAAATTGCGTTACGCCCACCAAGGCGGGCAGAACCCTCCGGTCATCGTGATCCACGGCAATTCGCTGGAACACGTGACTCAGGCTTACAAACGCTTCCTTGAAGGGCGTTTCCGGGAACATTTCAAGCTATATGGCACGCCCATGCGCATTGAAATGAAGTCTTCCCAGAATCCTTTCATTGATAACGAATAAGATGGGCGAGGGGCTTGAGCCCCTTCGTCCACGCAGTCCTTTGGACTGTGTTAAGGTCCAGTTTCTGAAAACTTTTCCAACACGGAGCATATCGTGAGCAACAAAGGGCAACTCCTACAAGACCCGTTTTTGAACCTGCTGCGCCGCGAGCACGTGCCAGTCTCCATCTATCTGGTGAACGGCATCAAGCTGCAAGGGCACATTGAATCGTTCGACCAGTACGTGGTTCTGCTGCGTAACACGGTCACGCAAATGGTTTATAAGCACGCGATTTCAACAGTGGTTCCTGGCCGCGCCGTGAACTTCCACGCCAACGAATCGACTGAGGCCTGAGCTGAAAAATCGTTCTGAACCCCGAGTCGTATTGGTCGGGGTTGATTTTGGCCCCGGCTCCGCCTTTGATCCAACCCTTGACGAGTTGGCTTTACTGGCTGAGTCGGCTGGCGATGCCCCTGTCGCCAAAATCACGGCCAAGCGTCGTGCCCCTGATGCCGCTTTTTTTGTTGGCTCAGGTAAAGCCGACGAAATCAAAGAACTCATCACCCTGTACCAGGCTGATGGCGTCATCTTTGATCAAACATTGTCTCCCGCACAGCAGCGCAATCTTGAACGCCACTTAGGTGTCGAGGTTCTGGATCGCACCGGGCTGATCCTGGAGATCTTTGGCGCTCGCGCTCGCAGCCATGAAGGCAAGCTTCAGGTTGAATTGGCGCGTTTGCAGTATCTCTCCACCCGACTGGTCCGGCGCTGGTCTCACCTTGAGCGCCAACGAGGCGGGGTGGGGCATCGTGGCGGTCCCGGCGAAACTCAGCTTGAGCTGGATCGCCGGATGATCGAGCAAAAAATCAAATCTCTCAAAGAACGGCTGGCGCGGGTCAAGCGTCAACGCGGCACCCAGCGTCGTTCTCGCGAGCGGACAGAAACCTTCCGAGTCTCCTTGGTTGGGTATACCAACGCAGGTAAATCCACCCTGTTCAACGCCTTGACCAAGGCTGGCACCTATGCGGCCGACCAGTTGTTCGCGACACTGGACACCACCACGCGTCAGCTCTATCTGGCTGAAGCGGGGCGAAGCGTTACCTTGTCTGACACGGTCGGTTTCATTCGGGATCTGCCTCACACCTTGGTTGAATCCTTCGAGGCCACGCTCCAAGAGGCGGCTGACGCAGACGTGTTGTTGCACGTCATCGATGCGTCAAGCCCAGTGGCCCTGGATCAAATTTCCGAAGTTTTGCGGGTGCTCGATAGCATCGGGGCAGGGCAGATCCCTCAAGTGCTGGTCTACAACAAGTGCGACGCGCTGGAAGAGCATCAAACCCCGCATCACAGCCAGGATATTTTTGAGCTGTCTAATGGCGTCCGCTGTACCCGTGTTTTTGTCAGCGCACTGACTGGCCAAGGCCTGGAAGTGTTGCGCGGGATACTCGCCAAGGCAGCTTGTGATGGCCTCTTGGGGGATCAAATCCTTGAACCCCGTACTGATTTGTCCGGTGACGGGCACAATCAGGAAATTGACGTGCGCTGGAGCGCCAACAACGACTTTGACCCAACATCTGTCAGAACCTGACTATGAATTCATTTGATTCAAACAAACAGCCTCGAGGAATCCTTTCTTCGCTGGGGGGTGTTCTAGCCAGACCTCTGGGTATTTTGAACAACCGCCCTGAAGGACCGCCTGATCTGGATGAGTTGTGGCGAGATATCAACCGCAAACTCAGCAATGTCTTTGCCGGTAAGGGTGGTGGCGACCAAGGCAATGGTCCGACAGGGCCTGACGCTCGTGGTGCTGGCATCGGGGCGGGAGTCATTGTTGGCGTGGTCGGTTTGTTCTGGCTGGGCAGTGGCTTTTTCATCGTTCAGGAAGGCCAGCAGGCTGTTGTCATGTCATTTGGTCGCTTCAGCCACACTGTGGATGCTGGCTTCCAGTGGCGCGCCCCGTATCCCTTCCAAAGTCATGAAATCGTCAATCTGACCCAGTTGCGCTCAATTGACGTCGGGTCAGGCAACGTCGCTCAGGCAACTGCGTTGCGCGACTCATCCATGCTGACTCGCGACGAAAACATCGTCGATATCCGCTTTACCGTTCAATATCGCCTGGCTGATGCCCGCGAGTACCTGTTTGAAAACCGCAGCTCTGATGAGGCGGTATTGCAAGCCGCAGAGTCTGCTGTGCGTGAAATCGTGGGTAACAGCACGATGGATTCTGTCCTGTATGAGCAGCGTGATGCCATTGCGCCTGAACTGGTCAAGTCTATTCAAGCTCAATTGAACCGCTTGAAGGCGGGTGTGACCATTCAGACGGTCAACGTGCAAAGTGTGCAGGCACCCGAACAGGTCCAAGCTGCATTTGACGATGCTGTCAAAGCGGGTGCTGATCGTGAGCGCTTGAAAAACGAAGGCCAAGCCTACGCCAACGATGTCATCCCCAAGGCGCAAGGTACTGCAGCACGTCTGCGCGAAGAAGCTGCCGCTTACAGTGCACGTGTTGTCGCTCAGGCAGAGGGTGATTCGCAGCGGTTCAAGTCCGTGTTGGCTGAGTACCAAAAAGCCCCCGGTGTGACCCGTGATCGGCTCTATATCGATGCCATGCAGCAGGTCTACAGCAATGTGACCAAGGTGATGGTCGACTCCAAGCAAGGGTCCAATTTGTTGTACTTGCCACTGGATAAATTGCTGCAAATGACCTCTGGTGTCAATGGCAGTGGTGTTGCGGCACCCGCTGCAGGCGGCTCAGAAGCGCCAGCGCAACAAGCGGTCGTTCCTCCAACTACGTCCACATCCGATCCCCGCTCACGTGATGGTCTGCGCAGCCGCGACCGTGACGCTCGTTGATTGGAGACTCAAACTATGAATCGCATCGGAACCGTCTTGGTGGGCTTGCTGCTTGCCATCGTCGTGGCAGCGTCAACCCTGTACGTGGTAGACCAACGCCAGTTTGCAGTCGTCTATGCACTGGGTGAAATCAAAGAGGTCATCAGCGAGCCTGGCTTGAAGATCAAAATGCCAGCCCCCTTGCAAAATGTGGTGATGCTGGACCGCCGTGTTCAAACCTTGGACAGTCCAGAATCACGCCCTATCTTCACCGCTGAAAAGAAGAGCTTGGTCATCGATTGGCTGGTGAAGTGGCGCATCAAGGAGCCTCGCCAGTTCATTCGCAATAACGGCACGGACATTCGCAACGCTGAAAACCGTTTGGTTCCCATTGTTCAAGCTGCCTTGAACGAAGAAGTGACCAAACGCACCGTCGGCGCTGTGCTGTCGGCTGAACGCGAAAAGGTCATGCAAGGCGTCATCCGTCGCCTGGCCGATGATGCCAAATCCTTTGGTATCGAGATCGTTGACGTTCGCATCAAGCGTGTTGACTTCTCTGCCAACATCACCGATTCGGTCTATCGTCGCATGGAGTCAGAGCGCAAGCGGGTGGCCAATGAGTTGCGCTCGCAAGGCTCCGCTGAAAGTGAAAAAATCCGCGCCGATGCAGATCGCCAGCGTGAAATCATTGTTGCTGAAGCATACCGGGATGCTCAAAAACTCAAGGGTGAGGGCGATGCCAAAGCGTCGGTTCTGTACTCTGAGTCGTTTGGTCGCGATCCGCAATTTGCCCAGTTCTACCGCAGCCTTGAAGCGTATCGTTCGACCTTCCGTAGCAAGAGCGATGTCATGGTTCTGGACCCCAGTAGTGACTTTTTCAAGGCCATGCGTGGCCCAGGTGCAGCTTCATCGGCCAAGAAGTGATGAGGCTTGAACAAGCATGAACACCGGTGACGCCATTTGGCTGGCTTGTGGGCTTGTCTTGGTTCTGGAGGGGTTGATGCCAGCCATCAACCCTGCTGGCTGGCGCCGATTGTTTGAGCAGCTACTCCAGCTACGTGATGACCAGATTCGAATTTTTGGTCTGGTCAGCATGGTGCTTGGGTTGCTGTTACTTTGGTTTTTTCAGTAGAGCGCAGGCCGATTTCGGCCTGATGTTGCAGATTCCGTCGCGCAAGTGCTCTGTACGCCGGTAGAATGCCGGTTTTAACCCCCTCCCGATTCTTATGTCGTCTGCTTGGCTGTTGCCAGAGCACATTGCTGACGTTTTGCCTGCACAGGCTCGACGTGTCGAAGAGCTGCGTCGCGTCTGGCTGGATGTGGCGCGTGGTTATGGCTACGAGTTGGTCATGCCTCCCATGCTCGAGCACCTCGAGTCTTTGTTGTCCGGCACGGGGCATGAGCTCGACCTCAAAACCTTCAAGCTGGTCGATCAACTCAGTGGTCGTACCCTGGGTGTGCGTGCGGATGCGACGCCCCAAGTGGCCCGCATTGATGCGCATTTGCTCAACCGTGTCTCTCTGACTCGCCTGTGCTACTGCGGCCCCGTGCTGCATACCCGCCCAGCCAGCCCCCATGCTTCGCGTGAGCCTCTGCAGTTCGGCGCAGAAATCTATGGTCATGCAGGTCTTGAAGCCGACCTGGAAGTCCAGGAGCTGGCGCTCGAAGGTCTGAAAGCCATTGGTTTGACCGATCTGGTTCTGGATCTGTCGGATGTTCGTCTGGTTCAGGGTGTGCTTGGTGGCTTGGGTGTTGACACACAGCTCACCGCGACTCAACGTGATCAGTTGCTGACCGCTTTGGCCGGCAAGGACGCCGGTACGTTGCGCGAACTGGCTGAGCCTTGGGGTGCGGATGTGGCCAAAGCCTTGATCCAGTTGACCCGCCTTTACGGTGACGAATCGGTCTTGGCTCAGGCTCGGGAAGTCTTGCCCAAACATGCATTGGTGGACGCCGCTTTGACAGATCTGGCGCACTTGGCCCAACGTCTGCGCGCTGCCTTCCCTGATGTTCGCGTTGGCTTTGATCTGAGCGACCTCAGTGGCTATGCCTACTACAGCGGCACCCGTTTTGCCGTCTACGGCGCTGGGCATGCAGATGCCTTGCTGCGTGGTGGTCGCTACGACGAAGTCGGGGCCGTGTTTGGTCGACGTCGTCCGGCCGTCGGTTTCAGCCTCGACTTGAAAATCGTGGCCGAATTGATGGCTACCAAAGAAGGCGTGTCTGTGCGCTCCGCCGTACGCGCTCCTTGGGGTGAAGACGCCGCTTTGCGTCAGGCTGTGAGGCAACTCCGCCAGCAAGGTCAGACCGTCGTGTGCGTGTTGCCAGGACACGAACACGAAGTTCAAGAATTTGATTGCGACCGCGAGCTGTCGCTCATCGATGGACAGTGGGTTGTTCGCTCGCTTTGATGCGAGCGGCACAAAACCCAGCTTTTGGATATACAGGATTCAGTCATGCAAAACAGCTCTGTGGGCGCTCGCGCCGCGAACGCAACATCGGCCCGCAACGTCGTTGTGGTTGGTACCCAATGGGGTGACGAGGGTAAAGGCAAGGTCGTCGATTGGTTGACTGACCACGCCGCTGCGGTTGTTCGTTTCCAAGGTGGTCACAACGCGGGTCATACCTTGGTGATCAACGGCAAGAAGACTGCCTTGCAACTGATTCCATCGGGCATCATGCGCGAGGGCGTGGCTTGCTACATCGGCAACGGCGTGGTCGTTGATCCAACGCACCTGCTGTCCGAAATCGAGCGCCTGGAGGCCGCCGGCCTGAACGTTCGTTCGCGTCTGTACATCAGCGAATCATGCCCTTTGATCCTGCCTTTCCATGTCGCCGTCGACAAGGCTCGTGAAGCTCTGCGTGAAAGCAGTGGCAGCGGCAAGATCGGCACCACAGGGAAGGGCATTGGCCCCGCTTACGAAGACAAGGTCGCGCGTCGCGCCCTGCGCGTTCAAGACCTGAAGCACCCAGAACGTTTTGCTGCCAAGCTCAAAGAGTTGTTGGCCTTGCACAATTTCGCGCTGGAAGGCTACCTCAAGGCAGAGGCCTTGGAATTCCAGCCGATCTACGACCAGGCAATGAAGGCTGCAGAGCAAATTTTGCCGATGCTGGCTGACGTGGGTGTTCGCATTCACGCCCACAACGTGGCCGGTGGCAGTGTCCTGTTTGAAGGTGCGCAAGGCACCTTGCTGGACATTGACCATGGCACCTATCCATACGTCACATCCAGCAACTGTGTGGCTGGTAATGCGGCGGCAGGCTCGGGTGTCGGTCCTGACAAATTGCACTACATCCTGGGTATCACCAAGGCATACACAACGCGTGTTGGCAGCGGTCCATTCCCGACTGAGTTGGATTGGGAGACGCCTGATACCGTCGGCTACCACCTGTCGACTGTGGGGCAAGAGCGTGGCACCGTCACGGGTCGTGCGCGTCGTTGCGGTTGGTTGGATGCTGCGGCGCTCAAGCGCTCGGTGCTGATCAATGGCATCTCCGGTATTTGCTTGACCAAGCTCGATGTGCTGGACGGCCTGAGTGAAATCAACGTGTGTACTGGCTACATGTTGCGCGGTCAGCGCATTGATATCTTGCCGCTTGATGCCGATGACATCGTTGCGTGCGAGCCGATCTACGAAAGCTTCCCAGGTTGGGAAGGCACCACATTTGGCATCACCGAGTGGGATAAGTTGCCGGCCAACGCTCGTGCTTATCTGGAGCGAGTGCAGGCCTTCATTGGTGCGCCGATCGACATGGTCTCGACTGGGCCAGATCGTGATCACACCATTTTGCTGCGTCACCCCTACAAAGGTTGAGTTTGGCGCGCGATCTCAAAATCACACAAACTGGTTCGTTGGAAGGATTGTCCATGCTGACTGATGACGGCAAGCATCTGTATGTTTCCTGGGATGAATACCACAGCCTGATCGAACGTCTGGCGATCAAGGTGCATCAATCAGGTTGGGAGTTTGATCAAATTCTGTGTCTGGCTCGCGGCGGTATGCGTCCAGGTGATGTTCTGTCTCGTATTTTTGATCGTCCTCTGGGCATCATGTCCACCAGTTCTTACCGTGATGATGGTGGCACGCTGCAAGGCCGCTTGGACATGGCCAAGTACATCACCATGCCCAAGGGTGAATTGGCTGGCCGCGTGTTGCTGGTCGATGATTTGGCTGATTCAGGTGTGACGCTGCGTGCGGTGGTTGATCGTCTGCGCAGCATGCCTGCCATTGCTGAGCTGCGTTCCGCCGTGATTTGGGTGAAGGGTGTGTCCAGCTATACGCCGGACTACTATGTGGATGCATTGCCCACAAGTCCCTGGATCCATCAGCCGTTTGAAGAGTACGACTCGATGCGGCCCGACGCTGTTTTGAAGCGTCATCCGCAGAAGTGATTGAAGATGGGCCGTGAGGCCCATTTTTTTCGTCTGCTGGACTTGGATCGTGCGATTGACAAGCGCAAATGAAAAAAGCCGACCCGAAGGTCGGCTTTTTCAATTGGTGCCCAGGAGAGGACTCGAACCTCCACGGAGTTACCCGCTAGTACCTGAAACTAGTGCGTCTACCAATTCCGCCACCTGGGCAGGTACCTATTTGCAGTTTGTGCAACTGCTGAAGCTAGCAGTATAGCATCAGAATTGTTGGACTGTTGCGTCGTGTGTCTGATGTTGCAAAAAAGTCGAGTATTTTTGCGGGTGTGTGGTGTGAAGTGGATTCACCTGCGAATGTGCATCAGCTTGCTGTAGTCTGGTGCCAAACATGACAAGACAAACAACACTTGCCCGCAGCCCAAATGACAAAAGCCGCATGATGCGAACATCATGCGGCTTAAATCTGGTGCCCAGGAGAGGACTCGAACCTCCACGGAGTTACCCGCTAGTACCTGAAACTAGTGCGTCTACCAATTCCGCCACCTGGGCTTATCTTTCACCGTTGTTGATCGACTAATTTTTAATTAAATCGTGTCTCAACAGCGAAGAATGCAATTCTAGCATCAAAATTCAATCCATGACAAGTACTAAGCAGCTTTCTGTGGGTCTCATGAGTGAAATCGTTGGTCAAGTGCAAGGCCATCGGGACGGTCACGGCTTTGTTCAAACGGATGATGGTGAGGTCAGTCTCTATCTCGCGCCCCAGGAAATGCGCTCCGTCATGCACCGCGATCGCGTCAAGGTTCGCGTCGTGCGCTTCGATCGGAAGGGGCGCCCTGAAGGGCAGGTCCTGGAAATCATCGAGCGCAGAAAAACGCCCATCATCGGGCGCCTGCTACACGAGGGTGGCGTCTGGTTGGTTGCACCCGAGGATCGCCGGTTTGGTCGTGACATCTTGATTCCCGCCAAGGCGACCGGTAAAGCTGAACCAGGGCAGGTGGTGTCCGTTGAGTTGACTGAGGCGCCATCTCTGATTGCTCAGCCGGTGGGCCGTGTGGTGGAGGTCCTGGGGGGCATTGATGACCCCGGGATGGAAATCGAAATTGCTGTTCGCAAGTACGAAGTTCCGCATCAATTCCGTGATGATGTTTTGGCGCAAGCGGCCAAATTGCCGGAAAAAATTCGTCCCGTAGATCGACGTGGTCGTATTGACCTGACGGATGTCCCGTTGGTCACGATTGATGGCGAAGATGCTCGCGATTTTGACGATGCGGTGTACTGTGAGCCGGCAAAAGTAGGGCGCTCCAAGGCGCCTAATGGATGGCGCTTGCTCGTGGCGATCGCGGACGTCAGTCACTACGTCAAACCGGATGAGCCGCTGGATCGGGATGCGTATGAGCGTGCCACATCGGTCTACTTCCCGCGTCGGGTCATCCCGATGTTGCCGGAAAAGTTGTCAAACGGGCTGTGTTCGCTCAATCCGGAGGTGGATCGCCTGTCGATGGTGTGCGACATGCTCATCACTGCTGAGGGGCAGGTGCATGCGTACCAGTTTTATCCTGCCGTGATTTGCTCGCACGCTCGTTTCACCTACAACGAGGTTGCGGCAATTTTGGCGAACACCAAGGGCGCAGAGGCTCAGCGACGCAGCGAGCTGGTGCCAGATTTGCTGCATTTGCATGAGGTGTACCGCGCCTTGGTGAAGGCGCGTGGTGGTCGTGGGGCTGTTGACTTTGATACGACAGAAACGCAAATCATTTGCGATGACAACGGTCGGATCTCCAAGATCGTGCCGCGTGTTCGTACCGAGGCGCATAAGTTGATCGAAGAGGCCATGCTCGCTGCCAACGTGTGTTCGGCTGACTTCATTGAGCGAGCCAAACACCCGGCGTTGTTCCGCGTGCATGAGGGGCCTACCCCCGAAAAGCGTTCATTGCTGAAGAATTACCTCAAGGCCTTGGGTTTGGGGCTCAGTTTGAGCGATGAGCCAACGCCGAGCGACTTTCAGGCTCTGGCTGAGGCGACCAAAGATCGACCTGATGCAACCCAGATCCATACGATGCTGCTGCGTTCGATGCAGCAGGCCATTTACACCCCTGTCAACAGTGGGCACTTTGGTTTGGCGTATGAGGCTTACACACATTTCACCAGTCCGATTCGCCGTTACCCGGACCTATTGGTTCACCGGGTCATCAAGTCGCTGCTGAAGTCTGGGCGTTATGACCTGGTGCTGCCGCCAGTTCAGTCCTCAGTTGGTAATTTCAAAAAGCGGCCTGGCGCTACGCCGGCCAAAGGCTTGCCCAAGCCGCCTGTCAAGGCGTCCTCTCGCGTCAAGATGTCGCCGCAAGAGGCTGCGGCGTGGGAAACCGCTGGGATTCACTGCAGTGCCAATGAGCGTCGTGCTGACGAGGCATCTCGAGATGTTGAGGCTTGGCTCAAGTGCATGTTCATGCGCGAGCGCCTTGGTGATGAGTACGGCGGCACCGTGAGTGCGGCAACCAGTTTCGGCTTGTTTGTGTTGTTGGATGGCTTGTTTGTCGAGGGCTTGATTCACATCACTGAGCTGGGTGGTGAGTACTTCAAGTTCGACGAAGCCAGGCAAGAATTGCGTGGTGAGCGCAGCGGTGTTCGATACGGTGTGGGTGCTCGGGTTCGGGTTCAGGTCAGTCGTGTTGATCTGGATTCCCGGAAAATCGATTTCCGCATCGTTCGCGAGCCCGGTGAGGCGCGGCCCATTATTCCGTCTGGCAAAAAACGCCGGGGTGGAGATGTGTCGGCGGTTGCTGAGCTTGACGACATCCGCGAGCAAGATCGCGCAGTCAAGCGGGCTGCAAAGGATGCGGTTGGGCGGCGGCGAGCCGGTGAGGGCGCAGCCCCCTCGCGAGACAAGGCACGTACTGGCGCCAAGAAGATGGCGGGCAAGAAGGCTCCCAGAGGTCGGGCTTAAATTGGTTTGAAAAACGTGCTAGAATGCTAGAGTTTTCCCGAAATGGTTCGGAAAACAATTCAACCACGAAGCCGCCAATCCAAGGTGTTTCGGCTTTTCTCGGCCCATGGGGTTCGATGAGAAGTTAGAAATCGCTGACGGCTTCTAGATCCAACCTCTGGAGCATTCCATGTCCGTATCCATGCGCGAAATGCTGGAAGCAGGTGTCCACTTCGGTCACCAAACCCGCTTCTGGAACCCCAAGATGGCCCCGTATATCTTCGGCCATCGCAACAAGATTCACATCATCAACCTCGAAAAGACGCAACCTGCGTTCGAAGAGGCTCTGAAGTTCATCAAGCAACTGTCTGCTCGTCGCGGTACCGTGATGATGATCGGCACCAAGCGTCAAGCTCGTGACACGATCGCCATGGAAGCTGAACGCGCTGGCGTGCCTTTCGTCAACCAACGTTGGTTGGGCGGCATGCTGACTAACTTCAAGACCGTCAAGGGTTCCTTGAAGAAGCTGAAGGACATGCAAGCTCAAGTCGAAACCGGCTTGGACAACCTGAAGAAAAAAGAAGGCCTGCTGTTCCAACGTGAACTGACCAAGCTGGAAAAAGACATCGGCGGCATCCAGGATATGGCTGCTTTGCCTGACGCTTTGTTCGTGATCGACGTCGGCTATCACAAGATTGCCATCGCTGAAGCCAAGAAGCTGGGCATCCCAGTGATCGGCGTGGTTGATACCAACCACTCGCCTGAAGGCATCGACTACGTCATTCCAGGTAACGACGACTCCTCCAAGGCTGTGGCTCTGTATGCCAAGGCTGTGGCTGACGCCGTGCTGGAAGGCAAGGCCAACGCTGTGAACGAAGTCGTTCAAGCTGTTGCTGCTGGCGAAGACGAATTCGTTGAAGTCAACGACGCCGCCTGATCAGCCTTGATTTGGCAGGAAGGGGGCTGATTTCAGCCCCTTTTTTTCAATAAAAATCCCCATGACACCGTGATGACACCGTGTCTGAACTGAACGGAGAATGCAAATGGCTGCTATTACCGCCAGCATGGTTGCCGAACTGCGCGCCAAGACTGATGCTCCTATGATGGAGTGCAAAAAAGCCCTGACTGAAGCCGATGGCGACATGGTCAAGGCTGAAGAGATCCTGCGTGTCAAGCTGGGCAGCAAGGCTTCGAAGGCTTCTTCACGCGTGACTGCTGAAGGTATCGTTTCCGCTTTCATCGACGGCTCCACTGGTGCCTTGATCGAATTGAACTGCGAAACTGACTTCGTTTCCAAGAACGACGACTTCCTGGGCTTCGGCAAGGCTTTGGCTGAGCTGGTTGCCAAGGGCAATCCAGCTGACGTGGCCGCTTTGGCTGCTTTGGATCTGAATGGCGCTACTGTTGAAGCGACTCGTGCGAACCTGATCGGCAAGATCGGTGAGAACATGACCATCCGTCGCTTCAAGCGTTTCAGCGGCGACAACCAATTGGCCAGCTACATCCACGGCTCCCGCATTGGTGTGATGGTTGAGTTCACTGGTAGCGAAGTGGCTGCCAAGGACGTGGCCATGCACATTGCTGCGATGAAGCCTGTGTCCTTGTCTTCGGACGACGTGCCTGCCGCGCTGATCGAAACAGAGCGTAGCGTTGCGACAGCCAAGGCCGCTGAGTCTGGCAAGCCTGCCGACATCGCTACCAAGATGATCGAAGGCGCTGTTCAGAAGTACCTGAAGGAAGTCTCCCTGTTCAACCAGGTCTTCGTGAAGGCTGCTGACGGCAAGCAAACCGTTGAGCAATACCTGAAGGCTGCCAACACTGTGGTCAAGGGCTTCACGATGTACACCGTGGGTGAAGGCATCGAGAAGAAGCAAGACGACTTCGCTGCAGAAGTGGCCGCCATGAAGGCTGCTGCGGGCCAATAAGCCCACAAGCAAGCAAGGGGGCGTTCAGCCCCCTTTTGCTATCTGCCTCACAAGAGGTGGAGACGAAAGGGGAACCTTTCGTAGAAATTGGATCCACAACAATGCTCCGGCGGGAAGTTGCGTTAACCTTCTGCCTGAGCTGAAAAGTCAGTGAACAAGGACGAATGCATGCCCGCCTATAAGCGCATCCTCTTGAAACTCTCCGGTGAAGCATTGATGGGCGATGATGCCTATGGCATCAACCGCGCAACCATTGTCCGGATGGTCAAAGAAATTCAAGAGGTCACCAACCTCGGTTGTGAAGTGGCGGTGGTCATTGGTGGCGGCAATATTTTCCGCGGTGTGGCCGGTGGCTCTGTTGGTATGGACCGTGCAACGGCCGACTACATGGGCATGCTTGCCACGGTCATGAACTCGTTGGCCCTGGCCGACACCATGCGCCAGGAAGGCATGACCGCTCGTGTGATGTCTGCCATCAGCATCGATCAAGTGGTCGAACCTTATGTTCGCCCCAAGGCCTTGCAGTATCTTGAAGAAGGCAAGGTCGTCGTGTTTGCGGCCGGTACGGGTAACCCGTTTTTCACCACAGATACAGCGGCCGCTTTGCGCGGTGCCGAGATCGGTGCCGAAATCATGCTGAAGGCCACCAAGGTCGATGGCGTCTACACAGCAGATCCTAAAAAGGATCCTGAAGCGACACGCTACAGCACCATTACTTTTGACGAAGCCTTGATCAAGAACTTGCAAGTTCTCGACGCCACCGCATTTGCGCTGTGCCGCGATCAGAATTTGCCCTTGAAGGTGTTTTCGATTTTCAAGCCCGGCGCACTGAAGCGCGTTGTGATGGGTGAGGATGAGGGCACGCTGGTTCACGTTTGACCGGTGTTGTCGTTAGGTTTTCGGAGTCAAAAATGAGCATTGCAGATATCAAAAAAACCGTCGAGCAGAAGATGCAGAAGTCGGTCGATGCGTTCAAGAACGAATTGACCAAGATCCGCACTGGTCGTGCTCACCCCGGCATCCTGGATCAGGTCCAGATTGACTATTACGGCTCCATGGTGCCGATCAGCCAAGTGGCGAACGTGACCTTGATGGATGCTCGTACCATCAGCGTACAGCCTTGGGAAAAGGGCATGGGCGCCAAGATCGAGAAGGCGATTCGCGAATCCGATCTGGGCTTGAACCCGTCGTCTCAAGGTGACTTGATTCGCGTTCCGATGCCGCCTTTGACCGAAGAGCGTCGTCGTGAGTTGACCAAAGTGGTCAAGAGCGCGGGCGAAGATGCCAAGGTGGCGATTCGTAACCTACGTCGCGATGCCAACGAGCAAGCCAAAAAGCTGCTCAAGGACAAGTTGATCACCGAAGATGATGAACGCCGTTCGCAAGACGAAGTACAAAAGCTGACCGACAAGACCATCATCGAAGTGGATAAGTTGGTTCAAAGCAAAGAAGCTGAGATCTTGGCGGTCTGATCGACGCTTTGTCTTAAACTTCATATTTGTCCGAGGCGGTACGACCGCCTCGCTTCGTTTCCAGACGGCCCTTTTTGCGGCCGTGACTTCTCGGGTCGTCCCATTCATGGCCGTTTCCTCTGCCTCAGATACTCCACTTCCTCGTCATGTCGCCATCGTGATGGATGGCAATGGCCGTTGGGCCAGCAAGCGATTCATGCCTCGTGGCGTGGGGCACAAGGCGGGGGTCGATTCCCTGGTCAATGTTGTCAAGGCTTGCAACGAGCGCAATATCCAGTACGTCACGGTGTTCGCCTTCTCCTCTGAGAACTGGAAGCGTCCAGAAGAAGAAGTCTCTGGCCTGATGAGTTTGTTGATCGTGGCGCTGTCCAAGCACCTGATCAAGTTGGAGGTCGATGGCGTGCGGATTCGCGTGGTGGGTGATTCGGAGGGCGTGTCGGACAAGGTCCGTGAGGCTTTGGACAATGCCGAAAAGGAAACGGCCCACAATTCCAAGTTGGTGTTGACCGTGGCGTTCAACTACGGCGGCCGCTGGGACATCGTGCAAGCTTGTCAATAGGCGATTGCCCATGGCGTTGCGCCGGATGCATTGTCTGAAGAAGTGCTGTCCAAGTACATGGCCATGTCTTACGCGCCAGACCCAGATTTGTTCATCCGCACGGGTGGTGAAATCCGTCTGTCGAACTTTTTGCTCTGGCAGAGCGCGTATTCAGAGCTGTTTTTCACAGATTGTTTGTGGCCTGATTTCGATGCCAAAGAGTTGGACCGTGCCTTGGCTGAATATGCGCAACGCGAACGTCGCTTTGGTGGCGTGACAGCTGAATCCAATCAAAACCAAGGGGCTGCGTGAGATGTTGAAGCAACGAGTGATCACCGCGCTGATCCTGTTTGGTGCGTTTGTCTGGACTTTGTCTGTGCCGGTTGCATGGCCTTTTGCTGCGCTGACCTTGTTGTTGATTGGTGCGGCAGGCTGGGAGTGGTCACGCTTGAACGAGCAAGCTGGATTGGCTCAATGGGTGTACGGAGCCGTTGCCGCGCTGATTGGTCTGGCCTTGGCTCAAGGCATGGGCGTTGAGGGCTTGGGCAATTGGTTGGTCCAAGCGCATGGCGGTCATGAACATGTGCATGAGTTGGGGCATGCCCTGGCAGGGTTTGCTGTGTCGCCGTGGTTGTGGTGGATCGCGGTTTTCGTTTGGGTCGTGGGGGGCGCCTGGGCCCTGAAGTTTGGTACGACGTCATGGCGCACTATCCCGCCTGTTTATCGCCGACTTTTGGGCTTGGTTTTGTTGCCTGTTGCCTGGTTGGCCATGGCTGAAGGCCGCGCTCACGGCGCGAATTTTCTGTTGTCGATG
>JACCDG010070090.1_pt1 | contig 33497 bp, 55 predicted proteins | sample 7442471 | NCBI WGS metagenome assembly JACCDG01 (sample SAMN15323444, study PRJNA562643) | freshwater metagenome | isolation source: river surface water | place: USA:Blue River Watershed | collected 2017-08-17 | reverse complement strand
TTGCGAAACAGATGAAGGTGTATTGCGCTTTAACTATGAACTGCGTGATGAGTGGAAGAAAGAACAGCTAATTCGTTGGAAAGAAGCATTAAAGAAAGCGAGTGAGAAATGAACAATGAACCAGTAGATATTTGGACTTCTTGCCTTGATTGTGGTCAACGAGTAACTGGCGATTCCATTCATACTTGTTCACCACAAATAAAAGAGTTAAGTGATGAGGAAATAAGTTTAGTTATTTGGGAAAGTTATCAAAGTATCGGTAATGCAACATTAACGGATTTGTGCAAAGCAATACTAAAGAAAGCGAGTGAAAAATGAACGATTATGGATTACCACTCTTAGTTTTAAGACGATTAAGCAAGGACTATGAACAAGCTATGTTGGAAAGAAATCCTGGCAAAGCCTATCAAATAGCTCATGATTTAGTCGAAATGGCATTAAAACTTCAAGATGTTGCTAATGAAAATCAAAAAGTTTGATCAAATTTTGCATGACCAATACGATCCTCCTGCTCGCAAAGCTGTGTCGGATTGGATCAAAATGAAATGGGGTCTTGATGCTAGGGGTAACCCTGACATTTATGGAACTGACCTAATTGTTTACCGAAATGGTGAACCAGTTGGCTTTGCAGAAGTAGAAGTCAGGTCTTGGTTTCCAAGCTGCCCATATCCTACTATTCATGTGCCTGTTCGCAAAAAGCACATGCTTGAAGCGCCTAAGACTTTGTTCTTTGCACTTACGCAAAACATGACTCATGCTTACTGGATTAAAGGTGAAAAGGCTTTAAGTCATCCACAATGGCAAATGAAAGACGATACAAAAGACGAGCTTTACTATGATGTTCCAATAAAATTGTTTAATTTCGTGGACTTAACTGAGCCTTTTTAATGAACAAAGCTGAAAAAGAAAAATATGCTCAACTCGCAAGACTTGGATGTATTTTGTGCAGACAGAACGATGTAAAGAATATGGATGACTCACCAGTTGAGATTCACCATATAAGGCGCTTTGGTCAAACTAGGAACAGCTCTGAAGCAATTCCACTTTGTATGTGGCATCACAGGCTAGGAAATCATTCGGTGCATAGCTTAGGACATAAGGGATTTGCTAAATATTGGGGTCTGTCTGAGGAAGATCTTTTGGAAAAAACAAAGGAATTGCTTGAGTTACGCTAAAAGAACTGACAATAACCATTCAGAAATTGTCAAAACATTACGACAATTAGGATGCTCTGTCTTTGATACAAGTAGAGTTGCTGGTGGCTTTCCTGACTTAGTTGTTGGCAGAAACAAAATTACTTGCTTAGTCGAAATTAAATCAGGAGAAAAGAAAAAACTCACTTCAGCTCAAGAGCTTTTTATGATGAACTGGAGAGGATCAGCAGTTGTTCGAATTAATGATGTTGATGGTGCAATTCGCTTAGTTAAACTACTTGACAACCATAGTGGATAAGCGAAAATAAAGCCTCTAATCCCATTTCTATAGGAGAAATAACATGGGCAAAATGGATTCTATGAGTGGAGTTCCCTCTACAACTGGCGCTAAAGCTCCAGCTAAAGCAGCTTCATCTGATAAAACTGGTGAGCGCATGGTTAAGCGCAACAATGGTGTAGGCATGGGCATGGAAGATGCTACTGGCAAAGACAACCAGTTCAATACTGGTAAGACTGCTGGCATTTGCTACACTCATAAGCGTGGGTGCTGCTAAAAAGCGAAATCCCCTAGCGTGAAGGTTCTAGGGGATCTCTAACCAAGCAACTATCGGAGAAGTTGAATGGCTGATTTAAATTCTAAAGAGAGCTGTAATTCCTGTAAATTTTTTCTTTCACAAGAAAATGACTTTATGGGAAGTTGCAGACGATTTCCTACATTCCAAAACAGGCATGGAACTGAATGGTGTGGGGAATTTGTCGTTGTTCCTCCAAATCCTGTCTTTGAAATAATGATTCAGGACATTGAGATAGCCATTGAAACTGATCCCAAAGAAAAACGAAAGCGGATCATGGAAGAAGCAGGATCAATTCAACCAAAGCCTAGAGGCAGACCAAAGAAGGTGGTCGAATGAAGCTCAAACCTTTAGCAGATAAGATCGTTGTAAAACCTCAAGAACGGCTAAAAAGCTCCATCATTGAAGTCGTAATGTCAGAGCAACCCAATATGGGAACTGTCGTAGCGGTAGGCCCTGGCAAACTCATCAAAGGTCGCAGACAAGAAATGCCTGTAGCCGTTGGTGATTTTGTTCGCTATGGAACGATGGGAACTGACGAATACCTCAAATACTTTGAATACATAGAAGATGGTGAGCGCTATTTAGTGATGAGTTGGCAAGATGTCTGCTTTATTGAGGAGAAATCAAATGCAATGGCTTGAAATCATTACAGTTTTTCTTTTTGGTGTAATTGTTAGTATCATTTTTGACAAGATTTGGAAAAATCACAGACGAAAGGATCAAGAAATGGCAACTAAACCTGGCTTATATGCCAATATCCATGCGAAGCAAAAACGGATTGCAAAGCAAAAAGCTGAAGGCAAACCAGTTGAGAGGATGCGTAAGCCTGGCACTAAAGGCGCTCCCACAGCAGCAGCTTTTAAAGCAGCAGCTAAAACAGCGAAGAAAAAATAATCATGGCTACTAAAAAACATGACAAACCCATTCCTCGCAAAACGACAGGAAAAGACAAGACCTATAACCCTACAGAAAAGGGAGCTGGAATGACAGCTAAAGGTCGAGCTGAATACAACGCTAAGAACAATGCCAACTTAAAGCCTCCTGCTCCAAATCCTAAAACCAAAGCTGATGCTGGTAGAAAAGCCTCGTTTTGTGCAAGGATGGAAGGAGTTGTCAAAAAAGCGAAAGGCCCTGCTGAACGAGCCAAAGCATCACTCAAGAACTGGAACTGTTAAATGCCTCTAAAAAAATCATCTTCCCCAAAAGCATTTGAATCTAATTTGAAAGCTGAGTTGAAAGCAGGAAAGCCAAAAGCTCAAGCTCTCGCTATTGCCTATTCTGTAAAACGAGAAGCATCAAAGAAACCAAGTAAAGGAAAAAAATGAGCATTACATTAAAAGACTTAGAAATCAAGGATGTAGAATTTATCTTGGCAGCTCTCTCTAAAGGAGAATATAGCCTTGTTGCTCCTTTAATTGATAAGATCAAAGTCCAAGCTATTCCTCAAGCTCATGCCATTATGCAAGCAGAAGCGGATGCAAAAGCTCAAGAATTGGTAGAGAATACGGAAAAGACTACTGAATCAGCAAAATGAGTGAAACAGCAAATCCTGTAGGCAGACCATCTGAATATGATCCTTCCTTTTGTGAGAAGGCTATCGAGCTTGGATCTAAGGGTAAATCCCTAGAACAGATTTCAGGAGCATTGGGCATCACCTATAGGACTTTGTGCAGATGGAGAGAGGAACATGTCGAATTTTGTCATGCCTTGGAGGAAGCCAAGATCAAAGAGATGATTTGGTGGGAAGAACACGCTCAAAATTACCTTGTAGAGCATAAAGATGGGGAACGGCTTAATGTTGGTTTATGGTCTAGATCAATGGCAGCAAGATTCCCCAAGAAGTATTCAGAGCGCATCAAGCAAGAGCTGACTGGTTCTGATGGTTCTCCATTGTTCAAAGGTGTAGAAATTAGCTTTGTAGAGCCTGATGCAAGACGATCAGAAGATTAAGGATGCGGTAGCAAGAATACGCTTCCCCAAAAAATTTGAGGCACTTTTTAAGCCTGAAAAGACTCGCTACAGAATCTTTTATGGTGGGCGAGGAGGCGCAAAGTCATGGTGCTTTGCTAGGGCATTACTCGCTAAAGGCACTAAACAGCCTATGCGTATCCTGTGTGCCAGGGAATTTCAGACCAGTATTAAGGATTCGGTTCATAAGCTGTTATCAGACCAAATCTATGCCTTGGGCATGGAGTCCTTTTATGAGATTACTCAGACAACGATCCGAGGCATCAATGGAACTGAGTTCATCTTTGCAGGGATCAAGAACAATACCAATAACATCAAGTCCATAGAAGGTATTGATATTTGTTGGGTGGAGGAGGCCCAATCCGTATCGGCTAATAGCTGGAATGTGCTGATTCCCACAATTCGTAAGCAAGACTCAGAGATTTGGGTCAGCTTTAACCCTGAGCTTCCTACAGACGAAACTTGGAAACGCTTTGTGGAAAATCCTCCTGAAAGCTCTATAGTCGTAAAAGTAAACTGGTCAGATAATCCTTGGTTTCCTGAAACCCTTAATTTGGAGCGCTTATCCCTTAAATCTAGGGATTTTGCAGCTTATAACAATGTGTGGGAAGGCACTACAAGGAACACAGTTGATGGAGCTGTCTTTGGCAAGGAAATGGATCAGGCTGAGTTGGAAGGTCGAATTACGAATGTTCCTTATGATCCATCCAAGCCATGTCATGCGGTCTTTGACCTTGGTTGGGCTGACAATACAGCTTGCTGGATTATTCAATTTATAGGATTTGAGATCCGAGTTTTGCGTTATTTTGAGGATAACCAAAAGACCATTCAGCATTATTTGAGCCTGATGCAAACATTTGGTTACATTTATGACACCATTTGGCTACCCCATGACGCTGCTGCTAAGTCATTAGGAAATGGCAAATCCATTGAGGAAATTGTCAGAGCGACAGGATTAAAAGTTCAGATTCTTGACCGAGTTCCAATTGCAGACTCAATAAATGCTGCAAGAACAATATTCCCAAGATGTTATTTTGATAGAAAAAATACAGAAGAAGGTTTAAACTGTTTAAGACATTATCGCTATGATGTTGATGAGCATGGAACTTTTAGCCAAAAGCCGTTACATGACATCTATTCTCATGGTGCTGATGCCTGGCGGTATATTGGATTAATGGTGAACGAGCCTAAGAAAAGGCAACCAGTTAGACAAACTTATGCTCCTGCAGGGAGTTGGATGGGATAGATATGGCAAATTATCAAGATCAGGATATTGGCGAAGATAGCCGTATTAATGAAGCTAAAAAATTTCTAGATCTTTGCAATACTGTTGATTCTAACAATCGAGCTGAAGCTCTTGACGATGTAAGGTTTTGTGCTGGTGATCAATGGCCTGTCGATGTGCAAAATAGCCGAGTCCTAGAATCTAGACCTTGCTTGACGATCAATAAGATAGATGCCTATGTTCGTCAAATCTGTAACCAAATCAGACAACAAAGACCTCGCATTAAAGTGCAAGGCATGAACAATGAGGCAGATGCCAAATTAGCTGAGATTCTAAGTGGTGTTTGCAGACATATTGAATACCAATCCTCTGCTGATGTTGCTTATGACACAGCCGTTGAATATGCAGTAAAGATGGGTTGGGGTTATTTCCGAATCATGACCGATTACATTTCGGATGATTCGTTTGAGCAAGAAATCTATATCAGACCAATTGATAACCCTTTTACAGTCTATTTTGATCCTAATTCACAGCTTCCTGATGGTTCGGATGCAGAGCGTTGCCTGATTACTACTGTTGTCAGCAAGAAAACATTTAGAGCGATGTATCCTGGCAAAGACGATGGTCAAGGATTTACCAATCGTGGAACTGGTGATTCGGATGCTGAATGGGTAACTAAAGAAGATGTTCGGATTGCCGAATACTTTTACACAGTCAAAACTCCTACCAAATTAGTGCTTTTATCCGATGGAACTAGCGTTTTTGAGGATGAGCTGCCAAGCAAAGAGGCTCTACAAGAAGCTGGCATTACCATCATTGAGCGTAGAGATACCTACAAGAAGCAAATCAAGTGGTGCAAAGTAACTGCTATGGAAGTGCTTGAGGAAGGTGATTGGGCTGGCAAATACATTCCGATTGTTCCTGTCTATGGTCAATCTTGCATTATTGATGCAAAGCACAAGAAATTTGGCTTAGTCCGAATGGCTAAAGATCCACAGCGTATGTATAACTACTGGACTACAGCTTTGACTGAATCTGTAGCTCTTGCTCCCAAAGCAAAATGGTTATTGGCTGAAGGTCAAGACGAAGGACATGAAAACGAATGGGCGCAAGCCAATATTAAAGCGATGCCTGTATTGCGTTACAAGCAAACAGACACAGAAGGCAGACCAGCTCCAACTCCTACTCGTTTACAACCTGAGCCTCCTCCAGCAGGAATTGTTACAGCTACTCAGAGCATGAGCAATGACTTGATGACTGTCGTAGGTATCTATGATCCAAGTCAGCTCCCACAAGGAAACATCTCAGGTAAGGCTTTGGCTGGTCAGCAACAGCAAGTGGATATGGTGAACTTCCACTATTACGACAACCTGACTCGCTCTATTGCCTATTGTGGTCGCATCATTCTTGACCTGATTCCTAAGATTTACGATACCGAAAGAGTTATGCGGATTATCGGAGCTGACGAAAAGCCTGAAATCGTTACCTTGAATCAGCGAGTTACCGATGAGCAAGGAGTTGAGCGAATCCTAAATGATGTATCTGTTGGTCGCTATGATGTAGTCATGGATACAGGCCCTGGCTTCTCAACCAAGAGAACCGAAGCTGTCGAAAACATGATGACTTTGCTTGCTGCTGATCCTAATTTGATGCAGACAGCAGGAGATCTAATCTTCCGAAACATGGACTTCCCTGGCGCTGAGATTATTGCTGATCGTTTAGCTGCTGCTAACCCACTTGCTCAAATTGATGAGAAATCCGATATTCCTCCTCAAGTTCAGATGCAGTTGGCACAATCTCAACAAATTATTCAGCAACTCCAACAAGAGAAACAAATGTTGGCTATGGACATCAAATATGGCGCAACGATGCAACAAGCCAAAGAAGATGCCCATACGAAGCGCACTCTTATGGAAACTACTGCTAGAGCCTATAACACTCAGACAATGGCAGAAGTTAGGGTCAATGACCAAAATACTAGGTCAATTACGAGCCAAAACAAGACTGAGATTGATGCGATTGTTAAGCTACTTATTGCTAATCTTGACACAAGACAACTGGAAGCTGAAATTGAGCGTAGGAATGAGGAGCAATTTGCCTATGCCAGGGAAGCTGCTAGGGATATAGGACATGAGCCTAATCCCCTAACTGGTCAGCCTCAGACCAATATTCCGATGCCTCCACAGCAACCAGTTTTAGAACCTATGCAACCTCAACCAATGCAACAACCTATGCCACAAGGAGTCCAATAATGCCTTTAGTAACTAGCGAAAACAGAGAGCAATTCATCAAGTCAGAAATGGCTAAAAAGGCTGGAAAGCCAAAATATGATGAGCCTGATTACGACAAAATGAGTCCTGGAGCTAAAGAATTAGCGCTTCATGCTGATAACGATCAACATTTATATCGCTCAAGCCATATTCCTATTGTCAAAAACTTACAAAAGAAAATGAAAAAAGGTGAATATGAGCAAGATAAGGCTCGTAAATTATGGGGATACCATGCTGATCGAGCAGCTCAGTCGTATCACAAAGAACATGGAACTCCTGATACACCTTGGCACAAAATGTTTTCACCATCAGAGCGTAGAGAAGCAGCTCATCATTTTGAAAGTGTTCATAGAGAACAAGTTGAAGATGATTCAAACTTTAAATAATATTGTTTTTAATATTATTTAGTGGTAAAAAATAAGTGTTGTAAACCTACCAATGGGTTCATTGGGTAAAAATCTTGAGGAATACTCATGTCAGAAGCACAAGCTGTAGAACAGCCAAAAACGGCTGGAAATGTAGTAACAAGTGAAAATTTAGCTGAATGGACTATGAATCGTCTTGGTTTAGCTACCGAGGAAGCTCCTGTTGAGGCTGAAGCAGTTGAGGAATCTCCTGAGTCAGAGCCGATAGTTGAAGCTGAAGGTGAGAGTGAACTAGAGTCAGAGCCTGAAGCGAAAGTAACAGAGGAACGGAAACAAAATCCTAAACTCGAAAAGCGGTTTTCAGAGCTAACCAAAGCTAGAAAAGAAGCTGAAGCGAAAGCTGAAGCGGAAAGACAAGCTAGGGAAGAACTGGAAGCTAGACTTAGGGAATACGAAGAAAGGAACGCTCCACAGCAAAAAGTGGAAGATCCAATCGGAGCAGAACCTAGGGCAGATCAGTTTGATGATGCTTTTGAATATGCAAAGGCATTAGCGGAATGGTCAGCAGAAAAAGCGTTATATGACAGGGATCAGCAAGAAGCGGTTCGCAGAGCTGAAGAAGAACGCTCCAAAGTCCTAAAAACTTGGAGTGAGAAGCTAGCTAAAGCAAAGCCAAATCTTCCTGATTTTGATGAAATTATTGAGTCCACTCAAGTCGTTGTCAGCAACGAAGTGAGGGATGCAATTATTGAATCGGATGTTGGGCCTGAGATTCTTTACCATTTGGCTAATCTAGATGGGGAAGAAGCTGAGAAGTTCCAAGCTCTGCCTGTTCATAAAGCACTTAGAGAGATTGGGAAATTGGAGGCTAAATTCGAAAAGCAAGCAATTGCTGAAGAAAAGCCTGTAAGTAAGCCTGTTACTCAGAAGTCTAAAGCTCCTGCTCCTCTCAGTCCTATAAGGGCTACTGGAAGTGCAATGGAAACACCTATTGGCTCAGATGGTGAGTTTCATGGGTCTTACCAAGCATGGAAAGCAGCTCGCAAGGCAGGGAAGATCAGGTAAACCCTAATTTCTTCTTTAAGGAAAAGAGAAAATGAGTAATACCTTATTAACCATTAGCAAGATCACCAACGAAGCGTTGATGGTCTTGGAAAACGAATTAACATTTACTTCTGAAGTAGATCGTAACTATGATGACCAGTTCGCTGTAGTTGGTGCAAAGATTGGTAACACAGTCAATGTCCGCAGACCAGGTCGCTTCATTGGAACGACAGGCCCTGCCTTGAATGTTGAAGATTTCAACGAAACTTCAGTTCCTGTAACCCTCTCAACCCAGTTCCATGTGGACACACAGTTCACTACTCAGGACTTGGCTTTGAGCTTAGATATGTTCTCTGATCGTGTTCTAAAGCCAGCAGTTGCAGCTATCGCCAACAAGATTGACCTTGATGGTTTAACAATGGCTAAAAATGCTACTTACAACACAGTCGGAACTGCTGGAACTCCTCCAACTGGTCTTATTACCTTCTTGAACGCTGGTGCTTACCTTGATTCTGAAGGCGCTCCTCGTGATGGTCGTAGATCTTGCATCATTGATCCATTCTCAAGCGCAACCATTGTTGATAGCTTGAAAGGTCTTTTTGTTCCACAAGAAGCCATTGGTGAGCAATATCGCAAAGGCTTGATGGGTCGAGATTCTGCTGGTATGAACTGGAAGATGGATCAGAACGTGGTCAATCAGACTTATGGTAATTTCGCTGGAACTGCTACTTGCAACGTAACCACAGCAACTGGTTTCTTGACAAGCGGTTGGGCTTCCAATGCCAACATTACCTTGACTCTGACCAATACTGTTAGCTTGAACCAAGGTGATACCTTCACTATTGCTGGTGTATTCGGTGTAAACCCACAGAATCGTCAGTCTTATGGCAAATTGCGTAATTTCGTAGTTAATTCTGCTGTTAGTGGAACTGGTGGAACTATTACTGTCAATGTATCTCCTGCTCCTATTTCTGCTGGTCAATTCCAAAACATCAGCGTAACTAGCTCAGGCGCACAAGCAGTAACCTTCTTCAACAGCTCAGGTGTTACTAGCCCACAAAATATCATCATGCATCGCAATGCCTTTACTCTCGCAGTAGCGGATCTTGAGTTGCCTGAAGGTGTTCATTTTGCTGGTCGTGCAAGCGATAAAGAAATTGGTCTGTCTATGCGTGTGGTTCGTCAATACACCATTAACAATGACTCTATTCCAACTCGTTTGGATGTTCTGTATGGTTGGGCCCCACTCTATCCTGAGTTGGCTTGCCGTATCGCTTCTTAATTAATTGGATAAAGAAAGGAATTAATTATGTCTAATCCAGGCCCAGCATCAACCATTAGCCCAGTCTATCTATTCAATGGCAACGCTGCTGATGGTGTAGCACTAGGTATTTCAGGCGGTAAGATTGGTTTTTATGGTGAAACCCCAGTAGTTCAGGCTTCTGCAATTACAACAGTTAGCGATTCTGCTACTGGCACAGCTTTAGCTACAGCCATTAATTCAATCATTACAGCTTTGAAAAACATTGGTGTAACTGCTTAATAAGCAAATGTAGTAAAACAAAGCTCACTCCCAAAAGGGGTGGGCTTTTTCTTTGTGAAGGAAGAATATGATTCATGTAATGATTGCAATGCCTGTTTATACAGGAACAGTTCATGTCGGAACTATGCACAGCCTAATTGACGATTTAGTTCAATTGGTTGCTAGAGGCGATAAATTTACCTTAATTGATGATATTGGTAACGCTTTAATAGCCGATTGTCGAGGAGTAATTGCTACTAATTTTTACCATTCTGATTGTGATCAGCTTGTTTTTATAGATTCGGATGTCTGTTGGGAGCGTGGAGCTTTATTAAAACTAATAGATCATCCTGTCGATTTAGTTGGTGGCATATACCCTTCTCGTATAGAACCAGTTCAATATATGGTCAAATACTTAGATAAACCTGAGCTTTGGGCAGATCCTAAAACTGGATTATTAGAAGTAGAAGCTATTCCTGCTGGATTTACCAAAATTTCTAGAAATTGCATAGAAAAAATGATCAAAGCCTTTCCTGAAAAATACTTTCATAAAAGTGCTAAAAACGAGGAGTTTTACCCATTGTTTGATTCGCACATTATTGACAAAAATGGCTTGAAATATAAGTATGGAGAAGATTACAGTTTTTGTTATAAATGGGCTTCTATAGGTGGAAAAGTATGGATTGATCCTGAGATCGGCATGGGTCATGCAGGAATAAAAGTTTTTGAAGGACACCTAGGAAATTATTTGCGAAACCGATAATATAAGATTAAACTTTAATAGCCTTTAACCCCCACTCGAAGGAGTAAAAATGACTTCAAATACCAAAGCCGTAGGTGTAGCTTACGCAGACCCAAAATTAGACAGCATTACCCTAACAACTGGTTTAGTTGAAATTCTATCGTTAGATATTGCTATTACTGACAATGTAACCACTACTACAGCTCCTGCTAACAGCCTAGCCGTAACTTCTAACGCTACTGGAACTGGCAAATTGTGGATGTCTGATGGTTCTAAATGGCAACAGCTTGCTGCTATCTAAGGACAAATCATGTCTAATACTATCGTTTTGCGATTACAAGCGCAGACAACGGCATTATCAGTAGGAGCTTCAGCTCATGCTGCTGTTACTGTTTCTTCAGTAGGCAATAACCAGGTCAATTACGCAGCATTTTTAAATGCTGGTGCAAATTCAGTAGCTATTGAGATTTCTCCAATAGGAATTACGGCTAAAGTAGCTACCCTTCCTGTTGATGGAACAAATGGCTCTTTTGTATTGCCTCCTTTAATGACTCAGCCTATTGTTTTAGCAACTCCAGCAAATGATTTTCAAGTATCTGCTATTGGATCTGCTACAGGCCCTGCACTTGTATATATAACACCAGTAGGGAATCAGTCTTAAAAATTAAAAGGAAGCTGTATGGCTAATCCCCCAGTAACATCAGTTCAGAATTTATTGCCTGTTCAGGCTTATTTTGATATTGAAGGTAATTTTCAAACTTTTATTGGTCAGGGTAAGCCGTTTTATGCAATACCTAATCCTGACCAATCAGGTCTTAACATTACCAATAGCACAATTAATAGCACTACTATTGGAGCAGTAACCCCTTCTACAGGGGTTTTTACTAATATTGCTACCACTACTGGAACAATTTCTACTGCTCCTGTTGGTGCTACAGATATTGTCAATTTATTGGCACTTCAGTCATACGCTGCTGGAATTAGTTGGAAACAACCTTGCGTAGCAGCAACTTTAACCAACATTACTTTGTCAGGTTTACAGACAATTGATGGTCATCCTGTAGTAGCTGGTAACAGAGTATTAGTTAAGAATCAAGGAACTGCTTCTGAAAACGGCATTTACTTAGCTTCTTCAAGCACTTGGACTCGATCAGAGGATGCAAATACTTGGAATGAACTGATTTGTGCTATTTCCTTTATTGAGTATGGAACTCAAGCTGGTGGAGCTTGGTTTTGCACAGCTCAAGATGGTGGAACAATTAATGTAACTGCAAATAATTGGTCGCAATTTACTACTTCTGCAACTTATTCTGCTGGAACTGGTTTAACTCTTGCAGGCACAGTATTTAGCATTACCAATACAGGAGTTAGCGCAGCAACTTATGGTTCTGCAACAACTTCTCCAACTATTGCTGTCAATGCACAAGGTCAAATTACTTCTGCAACCAATACAACAATTACTCCAGCAGTAGGATCAATTACTGGTCTTGGAACTGGAGTTGCTACTGCATTAGCGGTCAATGTTGGTTCTTCAGGTTCTTTTCTTGTTAATGGTGGAGCTTTAGGAACACCAGCTTCAGGTGATTTTAGCTCAGGCACATTTATATGGCCTACCTTTAATCAAAATACGACAGGAACTGCTGCTGGTTTATCTGCAACTCTAGCAATTGCTAGTGGTGGAACTGGTCAAACTACAGCTTCTGCTGCCTTTAATGCGCTTTCTCCCATTACATCTACTGGTGATTTAATCATTGGTAATGGCACAAATAGTGCAACTCGTCTAGCGATTGGAGCAAATAATACAGTTCTGACATCCAATGGATCTACTGCTTCATGGGTAGCTGGAACATCCTTTATGGTTTACCCTGGCGCAGGAATACCAAATTCAACTGGTTCTGCATGGGGAACAAGCTACTCAACAACAGGATCAGGAACAGTTGTCGCTTTGGCAACAAATCCAACTTTATACAATCCTAATATTGATGTTATTGATTTTGATACAGCCTATGCAACTGCTTTAACTGCTGGTCAAATGGGTTGGAATGGTAATAATACGCTTGGACTTGGAATGTCAGGCGGTAATATTACTCAAGAAATTGGCTTACAGACTTATATATATGGTAAGGCTTCATCAGCCATTACCAAAGGTCAGTTGATTAAAAAGACAGGAGCTAATGGAGCTTCAGGAGTAATTACTTTTGCTCCAACCACAGCCAACATGACAAACTCAGGAGATATTATTGGTATTGCTGCTGAGTCTATTGCACTAAATGGCTTTGGTTACATTATTTCAACAGGAAATATCAAAGGATTTGATACTACAGGATCAAGCTCAGGAGAAACCTGGCTAGATGGGGATACGCTGTATTACAACCCATCAGGTAATGGCTTAATGACCAAAACTAAGCCTTCTGCACCTAATATTAAGACCGAAGTTGCTATCGTAACTAACGCTAGTTCAGGTGGTTCAGGATCATTAGTTGTAGAGATTATTCATGGCTCTGTTCTTGGTGGAACAGACTCAAATGTTCAGCTCACAACTCCAACTGGCGGTCAAATTATTAGCTATGACCAAACCAATCAGTATTGGAAAAACATCAGCTTAACAGCAGGAACAGGCATTAGCATTACTCCTACTACTGGTGGAGCGATCACAATTGCGAATACTGTAACTGGTGGAATAACCATTACAGACGATACAACCACTAACGCAACTCGTTATGTAACTTTTACAAGTGCTACAAGCGGAACAATTACTGGTGAAGATGTAAGTTCTACTAAGCTCCAATATAACCCTTCAACTGGAACATTAAGTGCAACAACATTTAATGGAGCTTGGTCAGGTATGCCTTCAGGAACTAGACTTTTGTTCCAACAAACGGCAGCTCCTACTGGATGGACTAAAGATACAACTCATAACAACAAAGCATTGAGAATTGTTAGCGGATCTGTTGGAACTGGTGGAACAGTAGCATTTACTACAGCTTTTGCATCACAAGCAGTATCAGGAACTGTTGGAAATACAACTATTACAGTTTCAACAATGGCAAGCCACAATCACACCTACAACGGAGGCCCTTTCGGAACTCCATTCCCTGCTGGAGGATTGGATTCTGGAGGTGGTGGCGCTGCATTTGCAGGGTTTACGATCAATAATACTGGTGGCGATGGCGCTCACAATCACTCATTTAGTGGAACTGCAATAGATTTAGCAGTTCAATATGTTGATGTAATTATTGCAGCTAAAGACTAATGAAAATAGAGCCAAAAAGTAATTGTCCTTTAGATAATTTCAATCCATGCAGACAAATGGATTGTGCTTGGTTTATTCAAGTTAGAGGAATTAATCCTAATACTGGAAAAGAAGTTGATGAATGGGCTTGTTCAATGGCTTGGATGCCCATTTTGATGATTGAAAATAGTCAGCAACAAAGAAGCACAGGAGCAGCAGTTGAATCATTTAGAAATGAAATGGTTAAAGCAAATGAATCAAACAATGCTGTATTACTAGAAACAGTTAATGTGAAAAGATTAATATGAAACTAACCATTATTCCTCATACTCAAACAGTTAATGTGAATGGTGTAAGTTATTCAGGAATTGACTTATCTTTTATAGATCCAACAATTCATGCTGTTCAATGGAAAGAAACAGAAGGTGAAATCGAAAGATGGAATCCTGAAACCGAAAAAATAGTAGCTAATGAGCCAATTACAGATATTGCACCATTTCAACAAGCCATTGATTTATGGAATGTAAAAGATGCCGAATACAAGGCGCAACAAGCACTAATTGAACAATTTTTAGCTCAACAAAATTGATAAAATGACTACTTTTACATGGTCAATATTAAAAGTCTTTTCTGAAAACGAAAAGATTACAGAAGTTCAATTTCTATTGAAAGCACAAAATGAAACAAATACTGTCGAAACTGAAGGCTATCATTGTTTCTCTGAAGGAACGATTGTTAAACCTTATTCAGAAATTAAAGAAGAAGATTTAATTCGTTGGATTGAACAAGATACTACCAAAGACGATGTAAACATCATAAAATTAAATTTAGAAAAACAGCTTGAAGTATTGAAAAATAGTAAAAAAAGTGAGCTTCCTTGGTTATCAAACACTTTTACTATTGAATAGGAACTATTATGACCAAACCAATAGACATCATTAGTCGCTCATTAAAAGACATAGGAGCTTTGGAAGCTGGAGAACAGCCTACAGCCGATGCTGCTAGAGATGCTTTCGAGATGATGAATGACCTCATAGACCAATGGTCTAACGAAGATATGATGGTCTTTAATATTACAGAGATCATTTTTCCTGTCATAGCTGGTCAAGTGCAATATACGATAGGCCCTGATCCATCTACTGCTAACTTTATTGGATCGTCTTTTACAGGCACTTTTTCAGGTAATGTTTTGACAGTTACTGGTATCAATTCAGGAGCTGTAGCTCAAGGTCAATATTTAAACTGCCAAGGTGTTACTAGCGGAACTCGTATTGTTCGTAACCTGACAGGAGCTGGCGGTAATGTAAACGAGCAAGGAACTTACCTTTTAAACATTACTCAGCCAACTCAAACTCCTGTATTTACTGGATCAATCTCAGGAACAACCCTAACTGTTACAGCAATGACTTCAGGTGCTGTCAATGTGGGTTCTGTGATTAGCGGAACTGGAGTAACAGCAGGAACAACCATTTCAGCTTTGATCTCAGGAACTGGTGGAGTGGGAACATATACAGTAAGTGCTTCACAGACTGTAGCTTCTACAACCATAACAGGCACTATTGTTCCTTCTACTGTTACTGCTTACTATCAAAAACCATTGGGGATTGATAGTGCTTATGTAAGGGTTAATACCAACTCAAATGGTCAGCCAATCCTTAATGGTGGATTGGACTATCAAATGGCAGTTTTAGCCTTGGATAATTACAACTCAATTGGTCTTAAAACACTAGCAGGGCCTTGGCCTAAAGCCGTTTATTTCAACCCAAATGAACAGTCAGGCAATATATTTTTATGGCCTAACCCATCTCAAGGCGAAGTCCATTTGTTTGCTCAAACCTTGTTTAGCAACTATGGCACTATGTATGACGATATAGTCCTTCCACAGGGCTATTCTATGGCTCTCAGATGGTGTTTGGCAGAGCGTTTGATGCCTATGTATGGAAAAGCCTCTGCAACGCAAATAGCCATGATTAATGCTTATGCAGCTCAAGCTAAAGCTACCCTAAAACGCACCAATATGAAGCCGATGCAATCTGCTCAATTTGCAGATGCAATGCTGTCTAGCAGACAAAAAGATGCTGGTTGGATTCTCAATGGCGGTTTCTTTAGATAAGGCTAGAAAATGGCAGATTTTGGCTTTGTTGGCGCAGCTTATGAAGCTCCATCCATCTATCAAGATGCTCAGGAGTGCATAAACTTTAGACCTGAAATTGATCCTACCCTTCCTCAAGGTGCTAGACAAGTTATTGCCCTATATCCAACTCCAGGCTTAACTAACGAAGTAACGCTTCAAAATGCCCAAGAAGTTAGGGGAATGAGAACTGTTTCAGGTGGAGATTATTTGGTTGCGGTTTGTGGCCCTTATGTCTATGTCATGGGATCAACATTTACTCCAACAATCGTAGGTCAATTAAATACCTCAACTGGTCAAGTTGGAATTTCTGACAATGGCTTAAATGTCTATATCGTAGATGGTTCTAATCGTTACACTTGGCGCATTTCTAATCCAGCTTCTGCTGTATTTCAAGGAACAATTAGTGGAACTACTTTGACTGTAACTTTGTTGCAAAGCGGAACAATATCGGCTGGTCAGTCTTTATTTGGTATTGGCATATCCAATCAAACAGTTATTACTGCTGGATCAGGCACATCTTGGACTATCAATCAAAGCCATTCAATTCCTACAGCAATACAGATGAACTCAGCCACAGTTGGAGCTGTATTTACTGGTTCTATCTCTACAACTACTTTGACAGTTTCTGCTGTTTCTAGCGGAACTTTGTATGCTGGTCAAACAATTACAGGAACTGGAGTAACTGCTAAAACCATAATTACAGCTTTAGGTAGCGGAACTGTTTTGAGCGAAACCATAGCAACAGCAGGAACTGGTTACGCTGTAAACGAAAATATAACTGTTTTAGGTGGTGTTTACGGCTCTAGTCCTGCTACCTATACAGTTACTTCCATAGGCGGTTCAGGAGCTGTTACAGGACTTACAAGAACTTTTTCAGGTCAATACACTTCTAATCCTGCAAATAATGTATCCACTTCTTCTGATGGTTCAGGAACTGGTTTAACCCTTACTTTAACTTTTGGAACAGGAACTGGATCAACTGGTAATTATGTAATTAATAACAGTCAAACTATTGGTTCTATAACGATGTATGGTTTGAATTTTAGTGAGCTTCCTACTACTGATGGAGCTTTTACAGGCGGTTCTATAGTTGATATTGTTGATAATTACTTTGTTTATAACAGGCCTGATACTCAACAATGGGCAGCAACAGATGTTTTATCACCTATAACTTATGGGCTTTCATTTGCAAGTAAGTTTACAGGCCCTGATGATCTTGTTTCTCTAATAGTTGATCATGGTCAAGTCTATTTGCTAGGAGAAAAAACTTCTGAAGTTTGGGCAGATGTCGGAACTTTTCCATTTCCATTCCAAAGAATACCTGGCGCATCAAGTCAGCATGGAATAGCAGCTAAATTTTCAATGGCTAGATTTGGCAACTCATTTTGTTATGTGTCTAGAAATGATCGTGGTCAAGCAGTTATTGTGCAAATGAACGGCTATTTCCCACAGCGTATTTCTACTCATGCTGTAGAAAATACATTAGTAAATCAAGTAATTAGTGATGCTGTAGCTTATACCTATCAATTAGAAGGACATGAGTGCTATGTTGTTACATTTCCAACGCTTCAATTAACTTGGGTTTACGATGGAGCAACAGGACTTTGGCATAAATGGCTATGGACTGATACGCAAAACAATTACAAACGACATAGATCAAATTGTGGAGCTTTGTTCCAAAACAAGTTTTTAGTTGGCGATTATGAAAATGGACAAATTTATAGCTTAGATCCTAATAACTATACAGATAATGGGGTTCATATTCGCAGAGTTCGCAGATGTCCTCATTTAGTTGCTGATTTTCAACGACAGTATTTTGATGAATTGCAGATTCAATTTCAGCCTGGTGTAGGTTTGCAAGGAATTGAAACTTTTCCTCTAGGCGAAAACGACATAGGTATAAACCCTCAAGCCATGTTGCGTTGGTCAAATGATGGTGGCTCTACTTGGTCTAATGAACATTGGGCTGGAATTGGTAAAGTTGGTAAATATCAAAATCGTATTATTTGGCGCAGACTAGGACAAGCTAGAGATCGTATTTATGAAGTAGTTGTTACAGATCCTATAAAAGCTGTCATTGTTTCAGCTAACTTAAAAGCCTCTGTAGGAGAAAACTAATGGCAAATCAAATATGGGGGCCAAGCCAAGACAATCCATTTCCTCAGACTAATTTTATGGATGAGCAAACCAAAAGACCAACTAGAGCTTGGCAAGTATGGTTTTTAAATCTATTAAATTTCACAAGAATTGCTCCTTCAGCAACGGCTGGAAGTGCTGTTTTGCCAGCTAATCCAGTTGGATTTGTTGAAATGACCATAAATGGCAAGATTTATAAAGTGCCTTATTACAATCCATGAATCAAATTATTGATCATTTATCTTCTAATTCCATTGATGCCAATATACAAAAGGCTCAAATAGAGAATTTGCAAAATGAATTGCTTAAAATGCCTCAAGCAAACATTGTTACAGAACATACCTTTTATGATCAAATTTATGAAAGAAAAATAGTAGTTCCTCCTTGGACTGTTCTTACAGGAGCTTCACATAAAACAGATTACAAAATTCGTTTAGAAAAAGGCACTATTGCAGTTAATGTTGGAACAGAAGTTAAAGTTTTGACAGCTCCCTTGGAATTTGAGGCAAAAGCAGGGGAACAAAGAGTTGGCAGAGTTTTTGATGAAGAAGTTGTTTGGGTTGATATTTATGAAAATGCAGATAATTGCAAAGACATAGAAATCCTTGAGAATAGGCTTTATGTTGTTCCTGAATGTGGTTTAGGAGAAAACAGACAAAAACTTCAAAACTCTAAATCAAGCATTATTTATAGACTAAAAAATGAGATAAATAAACTAAAAATTGATAAAATTGGACACAAATATCTAAATTTTTCTTATACATTTCCATTTAAGATTAAATTTGGATGCAATTTAATGGAGAAATCATCATGTCAGGATGGGTAGCTGGTGCAATAGTAGTTGGATCAGTAGCTTCAGGCTATTTGGGTGGTCAAGCAGCTAAAAGCGCTGCAAAAACTCAAGCTGATGCATCAGCTAGAGCGCAAGGTCAGTTATTAGAAACTGGCGAAAGAGCTGCTGATGTCTATGCTCCCTATGTTGCTAAAGGAGTTACAGCTCTTAATCGAATGAGTGAAGATCCTTACTTTACTCAGCAATTTACCAATAAAGACCTTAATACTTATTTAGCACCAGGTTATGAATTTAGGCTTGGACAGGGTCAAAAAGCTAATTTAATGGCTTCTAATGTTAGTGGTGGAGCTGTAAGCGGTAATGCTTTGCGTAGCCTACAGGACTATACCCAAAACTTTGCTTCAGGCGAATATGCAAATGCTTTTAACCAATTTCAAACTCAAAGAGGCAATATTTTTTCTAATTTAAGGGAAATTGCCAATATGGGCTTAACAGGAACTACTGGTCAAGCAAATGCAATGATTGGAACTGGAACTAATATTGCTAGTCTGTCTGCTGCAACAGGAAACGCACAAGCAGCTTCTCAAATAGCTCAAGGCAATATTTATGGAAATACAGCTCAAGGAATAGCTAACGCTGCATCTTATTACGCTATGAATAGACCTCAGTATTACCAAGCTCCTCCTCAAACTATGCAACCAAATGCAACTGGTAGCAATATTGTGAACCCAATTGCAGTAGCCTAAAGGAATCACTATGCCAGCTCTAAGCACTTTACCTGATGCAAGTATCTATGGAAATGTTCAGCCTCCTAAAGCTATGTCGCTTCAGGAGATGGTTGATTTAGGAAGAACTACTACTGCCTTCCAAAGAGAAAAAACCTTATTGCCTTCAGCAATTCAACAGGGTCAAGCTCAAGCTAAAACAGCTACTTTACAAGCAGATACAGCTCAGTTAGACAATGCTTTAAAAAACATGAACGCAATTATTCAAGATCAACAAACACTTTTAACAAAGCCTGATCTTACTTCTGATGACATTATTGAAAAAGCAAAAGCCTTTTCTAAACGATTTAATACCCCAAAAGAATCTTTGGATCAATCATTAGCTGGAATTCCTGTAAATGGATCACCTAGCGAATTAAGAGCATTTTTGGCTTCTAATCTTGCAAAAACATTGAACGCTGCAAGTCAGTTAGAAAAAATGTATCCAGGCGGTGTATTGCCTTCTCAGTTGCCTGAACAAGGTTATCAAGTTAATAGGCCTATTACACCTTCAGCAGAAACTCCTACTGCTCCTGCTGCTGCTCCTAAAACTGGTGTTCAGCCTCAAGATATGAGCCAACCAGTTAAGACTGATTTAAGCAAACCAGTTCCATTGTCTTATCCTGTAAGGCAAGCTGGTCAAGCCTATACAGCACTTCCACAAGAGGAAGATGAGCGTAAATTAGGAACTGCATCAAAAACAGCTTTAATTTCTAGACAGTCTGAACTTCCTGCTTCTCGTAGAACAGTTGATGAAGTTATCAAAAAAGCTCAAGAGCTAGAAAAATCAGCTCTTTTGCCTACTTCAGGAGTTTTAGGTTCTATTGAACGAAATTTATCTACATTCTTGGGAACAGAACAAGGTATTCGTTACAAGGAATTGTCTAAAGACTTAGCTAACGCTGCTATTGCTAACATTAAAGCTAGTGGTGGATCTATAGATACTGTTGCAGGACAGCAATTACAAAGAATGGCTAATGGTGATGAAACCTATCCTCCAAAAGTATTGATTGAAATTGCTCGTAGAACTCAAGCTGATATGACAGCTCTTGACTCAAAAGCAACAGCAATTAAAAAATTCTCTGACAAGTTTGGAGATCAAAACTTAAAGTCATTTGAGCAAATGTGGTCTAAAAATGCTGATCCTAAGATTTTCCAAGCTATGAATATCTTTAACGATCCAAGAATGTCTAAAGAAGAAAAAGCCAAAGCTAGAGATGAATTACTTGGAACTGATAAAAATCAACTCAAGATTTTTAATGAGCAATACAATAACATTAGAAGATTAGAGCAAACAGGAACTCTGTAATGGATGATTTCAGCCAATTTTTAATGGGTGGGCAAGCAAAGCCAAGTCCTCAAGCCAATCCTGTTGGCGGTGTCAATCAATATAATGTTGGCAATTTAAGACCAGTTGGAGCTTCTACAGGATTTCAACAATTCTCTAGCTATGAAGAAGGTATCAAAGCTATGGATGAGAATCTTAAAACTTATGGAACAAAACATAAGATTAATACTCTTAGAGGAGTTATTAGCCGTTATGCGCCTCCTCAAGACAAAAACGATACTGAAGGCTACATTAATTTTGTAGCTCAAAGAACTGGCTTAAAACCTGACCAAGAAATAGATCTTTCTAATCCTGCTGTTCGTCATGTAATTAGTGGGCCTATGATTTTGATGGAAAAAGGTGGAAAGAATCTTTTTGGCGCTAAATCAGCAGTAGCTCAAACATCTAGTCCTGCTACAGAAGCAACTGATGACTTTAGTAGCTTTTTAATGGGCGGTAAAGCTGAACCTAGTAAAGAAAAAGCTCAAGAAAAGCCAAAGAGAGTTGATGTTTACGCACAAAAGATTAAATCAATATCCCCAGTTGAAGAAGGCAAAAATGTAGTTAAAGGTCTAGCTTCTATTGCGGATATTGCTTTGGAAGCTGTTCCTTCTGCTGCTGGTCAGGTTGTTTATGCTGGTGGCAGAGCGTTAGGTCAAACTCCTGAACAAGCTACTAAAACAGCTCAAAAGGTATCAGGAGCTGTTCCTACATTTGGAAAAACCTTTGGAATTACTGAAGATCCTGCTTACAAGCAAGAAGTAACTCGCAGAATCATGGGTCAAATTGGCGAATACATTGGCGAAAGCGCTGATGTTATTTCCCAAAAGACAGGCATACCCAAGCAAGATGTAGAGAATATGCTTGGCACTCTAGGAATGGGTGTTGGTGCTAAATTACCATCTGCTAAAGGTGGTGCAATGAAGATTCAAGAGCAGTTTGAAAAGCGCTTTCCAAAGATGGAACAAGCTCCTACAACTGCTCCAGTTGCGCCTACTCCTCCAATGACAGGAGTTGGAGCTGCTAAAACTGAAATCAATCCATTTGCAGGAAAGATTACTGGCGAAGAAACAGCTAGGGGTCAATATCCTGTAGTTAAGTTATCTAAAATTAAAGAAGATGCTCCTGCTACTGAACAACAACTTAGATCACAAATTGCAAATGAAGTATTAGGCGATACTGGTCAAGTTCGTAGTGGTGTTATTACTGGTAATGAAAACACTTTAAGACAGGAATATACAGAAGCTCGATCTGCTAATCCTACTCCTAAGAGCGAAATACTTAAAAAACAAATTGCTGATGAACAAAATGCTTTAACTCGTTATGCCGAAAAGCGTATTGAAGCAACAGGAGCTAGTAGAAATCTACCATCTGACTATGAGCGTGGTCAGCTTATGAATGATGCAATTGCTGGTGATGATGGTTTAACAGGATTTTTAAAACAGCAAAAACAAGCTCTTTATGATGAAGCTCGTAATAAAGTAGGTGATAACCCTATACAAACTAATGCAGTAAATACTTTATTGCAAAACAAACAATTTAGAGCTGGTTTAGGCTTGAAAGGCAATGAAGGTGTTGCTAAGAGTGCAGAACAACTTATTGAATTGGCTAGAACTGTTGGCTTTGAAGATCGAGCAGGAAATGTATTGCCTCCAAATAGTATTTCAGCTTGGAAAGCGGTTCGAGAAGCCTTAAATTCAGAATGGACTAAAGATAATGCTTCAGTCATTCGTAAAATTAATGATGCTATTGATCAAGATATAGCTAAAGCTGGTGGCTTAGATCTATACAAAAAAGCAGACAATCTGCATAAAGCTGAAAAAAAGATATTTGAATCTAAGGGGATTAGAACCCTTTTTGGTGATGTAGATCCAAATGGAGTTCAAACTGCAACTGCTTTTGAATCAATTCCCAAAAAACTAAATTCCATGCCCATAGACCAATGGAAACATATTTATGACACTTATGATGAAATCTCAAAAGGTCGTATTCGTGGAACTGGATTTGATTTGGAAATTACTCCTGAATTAGTTCAGTATGCGGAAGCTGCCAAGGCTGAAATGCGAGGCGCTTTGGCTAGGGAAATTTATCAAGCTGGAGCTGGTAAAGCAGGAGTATGGAATCAAAACTCGGTTAATAATATTCTTAATGCAAGAGCAAAAAAGATTGAACACGCTTTTTCTCCTGATGAGCAAAGAGCCTTCCATACTTTAAATTACGCTGGTCATATCATGCCAGGAGTCCATGCTTATGAAGGCGCAGCTTTGCAAGCTCAAAGAGTTGGTAAATTTGCTGAAAAACTTCCTATGATTGGTAGAGAAGTAGGAGCTGTAACTCGTGTTCCATTTGGAGCAACGATTGGTGAAAAGGTAGGCGAAAAAGCAGCTTTGTTCACAATTGGCAAATCTGAGAAAAAACAAGCTCAAAAACTGCAAGAAGAAATGGCAAAAAACGCTCAAAAAGGCAAAACTAATCTTAAAGACATAGGTAAGGAATAATTATGGCATCAGTTCTTTTATCCCCATACGGAGTAGGTCAGCAATTTTTTGATGACAATGGTGTTCCTTTGGCTGGTGGTTTAATTTATACCTACCAAGCAGGATCTTCTACCCCATTAGTAACTTATACAGAATTTGGTGGAAATATAGCCAATCCTAATCCTATTGTTTTAGATGCTTCAGGAAGAACACCACAACAAATTTGGTTGCTTACTGGTTTTTCTTATAAGTTTGTTCTTCAAAATGCAGATGCAGTATTGATTCAAACTTTGGACAATATTTATCCAATTTTGCAAAATGCTCCAGCTTCAGCTCCTGCTGTTCCTTCAGGATGTATTTTATTATGGTCAGGATCTACAGGCTCTATTCCTGCTGGATGGTATTTGTGTAACGGATCAAATGGCACTCCTGATTTAAGAGATAGATTTATTGTTGGTGCAGGAAATGGCTATGCTGTTGGTGCAATTGGTGGTCAAACTGATGCAACTTTAGTAGCTCACACTCACACCATTAATGATCCTGGTCATAGCCATGTTCAAAATGGCTGGACAGCAAATTTAGGTGGAAACCAATATGGTTTTGCTGATGCAGGAAGTTTTTATGATGGTGTAGATGGAGTAAGCACACAAGGAACGCAAACTGCAATTACCATCAATTCAACAGGATCTCCTGGCACAAACGCTAATTTGCCTCCTTACTATGCTCTTGCTTACATTATGAAGGGCTAGTATGTCATTTGAGCTAGATCCAGTTAAATATGGTGTTCTTTGGAATACTGTAGAGAACAACGAAAAAAAATTAGAAGAAATGTCTAAAAAAATAGACAAGTTAGAGAGTTCTATAGAACAATTAGTCAAACTTGTAAACCAATCAAGAGGCGCTTTGTGGATGGGATTGGGAATTTTATCGGTCATTAGCGGAGTAATTGGCTTTGTGGGGAGTTACTTTTCAGGAAAATGAAAATGTATGTCAGACCAATTCGGATTTTTGGAAGGAGCAAAATCTCTTAGTTCCTCCCTAAACGCTAGTCGAGATGTAAGCAAAGAGCTTTCTAAAAGCATTTCTGATACACAAAAAGAAGCAACCGATTTAGCAGTTCAGCGCAATTTAGATAGGCGCAGGGAACTAAAAGAAAATGAAATTCGTAAGGAGCTGTTCCTAAAAAAAGTATTAATGCAATGGGAACATGAGGAACAAGTTAGACGAGAAGAAGCAAGATTAAGAACAGATTTTTTAAAGAAATATGGTCAAAGATGGGCAGAAATTGAAGCCTTGAAAGCCAAGTTGGAAAAGCAAGAAAAAGAATTGCAAAAAGAATTTAATAAAGATTTAAAAAAAGCCCAAATAGCTCAGTTTTGGTGCTTTGTAGTAGCAGGGTATATAGCTTATTACTTAGTATGGGGAAGTAAATAATGGAAACATTACTTGGAATACTTAAAGGAGTTGCTCCTGTTTTGGCTACAGCCGTTGCAGGGCCAGCAGGAGGAGCTGCTGTTGGTTGGATTGCCTCTAAACTAGGTATTGATGATGCAACTGTTGAAGGAGTAACCCAAGCTCTTACTGGTAATCCTGAAATGGCTATGAAGCTCAAGGAGCTAGACCTTGAGTATGCAAAATTGGAAGTTCAGGATAGAGATTCTGCAAGAAAAGCATATGCTCAAGTAGCAACATCAGAATACGCTACAAAACTAGAAAAACTGGTAGTTCCTTTATTAGCTCTAGGGGTAGTAGGATTAGCTTTTGCCTTGATAGCAGTTTTAATGTTTGTAAATACCCCACAAGACCAACAACAATTAATTATTTTTGCCCTAGGTTTTATTACTTCTGCTGCTGGTCAAGTCCTATCTTTTTACTTTGGTTCTAGCCAAGGTTCTAGGGATAAGACCAAAGAAATTCAGGATATGATGAAAAAATGACAAACGAGCAATTACAGAAACTTGGAATTGATCCTAAATGGCTAGAGCCATTAGAAAAAACTTTTGAGAAATACGAAATTAACACTCCTACAAGACAAGCTGCTTTTATTGGTCAATGTGGACATGAATCAGCTAACTTCAAAACCTTAGAAGAAAACCTTAACTATTCGGCTAAGGGTCTTATGGCAACATGGCCTAGTCGATTTCCAACAATTGAAATAGCTACCCAGTTTGAGCGAAACCCTGAAAAAATAGCCAATAAAGTCTATGGTGGCAGAGCTGACCTAGGTAATACCGAAGATGGGGATGGTTGGCGCTTTCATGGTAGGGGTCTAATACAGCTTACAGGAAGGGCAAATTACACAGTTTGTGGTCTAGCCCTAGACAGACCATTTGCGGATCAACCTGAGCTTGTTTTAGAGCCTGAGAACGCTACCATGTCTGCTGGATGGTTTTGGAACAAAAGGGGTTTAAATGCCCTAGCCGATTCTGAAGATTGGACTACCATTACTAGAAGAATTAATGGTGGAACAATAGGTTTACAAGATAGAATTAATAAGATCCATAAAGCGATGGATATTTTAGGAGCGTAAAAATGGCAGATAAATTTTATAAAGAAACAAAAGCGCATGAAAAGCGTGAAGAATCGCAAATGATTAAATTGCGTAACGCTGTTTATGAATTTGGCAAAGAACTAAAACGGCATGAAAAACAGCCTATGAGTAAGGCACATCCTGAAAAGTCCAATAAAGGATCTAGTCAAAAGGATGCACCATTACCCAATATGCGGAAATACTAAGAATTACGGATTAAAGTCCTTACTTCTTCCAAAGTTTTAAGTCTGCTGTATTGCCAGGCAATAGTCCAAATTTGTAGAGCCGCTTTATTTGGCTCAAAACAACTTGGAAAAGTATCAAAAAAAGCCTTTTCGCAATCATCTTCAGGTATGGGGATTTTCCCTGCAAAGGGAACATCTTCATAGTTCATTTAATCCTCGCAACTCTAGCTTTTCTTAGGACAGCTTCATATTGCTTTTTAGCTTCATCATCCAGTTTACGCAATGGAAGATTCTGCCAGTAAGCCCATTTGTCTTTGTATTCTTGAAGTTCTGATGGAGGAGTCCAACCTTTTAACCTCCAACGAATCGTTATGTCAGTTCCGCTAACAGTCCAAATATGCTCGTTGCTCATAAACTTTTCTCCATTATCAATTTTTCATCAACATATTTAAAAATAACTTCATTTCTCCAAGGGTAAATCTCTTTGTATCTTTGCTTTTGAATTGCATTGTTATGCAAAAAAATCTGATCTACATTTGGATTAAAACTATCTGTTGAAACTCGATAATTAACGCTAAATTTGCCAGTTCCAGCGCAATTAAACTTTTGTTTTGATAACTCTAATAAAAAATGCCTATCTGAAAATACAGGGTAATACCAAGCATGACTACATTTTCTAGCTGTTTCAGTCTTTAAAACATAGCATGAGTTATCAACCAAAACTGTATCGCTTACATTTTTAATTAAACCTAAACTTTCAGAATCGTCAAAACAAATAAAACTTCCATCATTGGCAACTATTTTTCTAAGCGAATAAACCCAATCTGAATTAGTCTTTTCCATTAGATTTACTGTAGTTTCTAAGTGATCCAATTCATAAAAATTGTCATCATCTAAATAACTAAGAATAGATTCACTTACAACAAACGGAGCTAGAGCGTAAACACAAGCCATTCCATAACTATTTTTGCCATTGTTATTTGGCAAATACACAGCTACAACATCAGGATATTGCTCAAGGATGAGCTTTGATTTATCCCAAAACTCAATTCCATGAACAAAAACATAATGCCTGGCTTTAACTGTTTGCTTTTTAACGCTTTCAATTGCTTGATGCAATGAATCTCTGCCAATAGTGGAAGTAATGACAGCTATCATCTACAAATAGTTACCCATTGACATCCTGCTGGCCCACAAACATATTGTTGCCAACAATTAGCGTATTGAGCTGCTACACCAAATGAAACAACTGCTAGAACTGCTAAAAGTGCTTTTTTCATAGTTTCTCCTTAGTGGTATCTATGTTTTGGCATACAAGTAACTTCAACTGGAATGTCAGTCGTAAATCCGTTAATAGAACGCTTGGTGGTAATCACTACAGCTCTTAAACCAGCTCCTTCACATTCTGTAACACCATTAATGACTTCATTTCTAGTTAAAGCAGCTACTTGTTTGTCTAATATTAACTGTTGCGAAGGTGCTTGACTATATACAGTTGGATTAGTGGAACAAGCTCCCAAAACCCCACAAATTAACACTAACAATATTTTTTTCATCACTCCTCCCTAAAATGGAATATCTTCCTCTAACTTATCAAGTGGTTTGGAATCGGCTTTATCTTCAGGAACATTTAGATAAGCAAGAACAGCTCCTTCCTTAAAAGCAAAGATTGGCAATGATTCCAACTTCAACATCAAGCCATGTTTGGTTTCCATAACAACTCCAATGGATTGATAACGCTTTTTCATTTTTCCATCATCACCTTGAAATTCCGATACTGCTGCCTTTACAAAATATTTAATTGCCATTTCGTTTCTCCATAAGATCTACTTCCACTTCTACTTCACTCAAAAATTGCTTAACTTCCTTTTCGATTTCAGCTATCAATTCTTCATCTCGATTGATTCTTACTATTAGGAGTTGGCTTCTCTCAGGCATCCGAGGATCAAACGATACAAAATCGCACCATTTAGCTCCTGTAACAGACATCTGAGATTGCATCTGAATAATGTATTTTTGAGGCGGTTCATTAGCCTTTATGTAGCTCCAATGGGTAGCTGAGTTAGGACATTTGATCTCGATCAAGCCTTCTCCTACAACTCCATCAGGAGAGCAACCAAAGTCTTTAATTTTGGGATGATCTACAAATGCGATCTGATCCACAAAATTGCCTGTTGAAACCTCATAAGCAACCCTGGCTTGTGGTTCATTTTGAGTTCCCCATTCCATAGCTGGACTGTTGTAAGATTCCTCTATGGTCTTTGTAACTCGTTGCAGGGCAAGCTCAATCAGATAGTTTCCTCGGCTGGCTGATGGGCCTGTTTTTGTCTTTGAAAGTATGTCAGCAACTCTAGAGGCGGTAACTTTTCCAAGTCGAAGCTGATGCCATTCCTCAGTTCCCTGTTGAATTGCTGCAATACGATCTTCTGTCGTGAAGGTAGTCATTTATCCATCCAAATATAAAAAAGAACAATTCCAATAAAGATCCAACAAGCAAGACCAGTAAGAGCTAAAAATGTGATTAATACTGTCATTTGCGATCCTGTTTAGCTTTTTCTAAAATTGCATCAAAAAGGGGTTTAAGCTCCCAGTTCTGCTTTTTTGGCATCTTTGGCAGAGGCGATTTTTGATACTGCTGATTTGTCTTTGGATAAGGTGTTATAGGCATTTTTATAGACATCTTTGAGTAGCTCCATAGAATCACAGTTGGAAATAGCTTCAACCCATTTATCGGCTTCAGCACTTAAATCTACTTCTTCCTCATCAGGAATATCTTCACCAGCGTAAATGTAAAGACCTAGACCATGCAGAGCTATGGCCTTAGCTAGGCAACGCTGCATGGCTGTATTGACCTGAAAGGCATCAGGGTTAGGGATAGCCTTGTTCATGTTCATAACTGGCAACTGAGCTGTCATGGTTTTGCCAAAAGCTGTTACCGAGCAAAAGACCATCAGGGTTTCGTTGAAATAGACAGGATCTTTATATTCCCAAGTAGCAGTTGCATCAAGCTGTAGGAGCTGATCTACAGCCCAAGCCCAAGACAGATAGGTGAACTTACCCTTTTTTTCTGTGTGTTCATTGACATTGATTGTTCTGATTTCTTGATATGTTTTCATCACTTTTCCTTTTTAATATTCACCAGTAACTTTGCTAGTAGCCCAGTTTTCATAGTATTCAAACGACATATTCCACAGCTTCCTACCTAGAGCTTCAAAATCCCTTTTCTCTAACATTTCTTCTAAAGCCTCTATGTCATCTTTGTTTTGATGAGCTGCAAATGCTTCACAGAAGTTATTCCATTTATGAGGATTAAATTCATCATCTTTCATCAGCTCTGCAACTTCATGCTGAAGCTCGTCAGAATCCATGTAATCATCTTCAGGCTCGTAATAAGCATCATGTCTAGACATACCCATTAGAAGCCTCCTGTTCTGTAGATATAGACAAGAGCAAGGAAGATTCCGATAGTCGCTCCCATAAGCCAGGAGGCTAGGACTTCCCATAATTTAGGTTCTTTTTGATTCATATAATTTCCTTTCAGCACTTAGCGTAGTTAAGATTTACATCTTCCATCTTTTTGCAAAGACTTAAATCACCTGAGATTGTTTTGTAATCCCAAGCATAGTTTACTATATCAAACTCTTTTGGTATGTATTCTGTTCTTTTCCCACTTTTAAGCAATCCTTCTTGATGTGCATAGCCTAAAACCTCGCAAATATCAAAATAACAGTCATAGGTTATATAGGCAACTAATGCACCATATTTATTGAACAAAGATGTGTGTTTGCTGAAATAGTGTTTTGGCTCTCTAAGAAAACCTCCATGAGCCAAAACTTGAATTGCTTCTTTTAATTTATATGTTTTCATACAATTTCCTTTCATCACTTAGTTAAATTCAACATTGTTACCAACAACTTCTATATTTTTACGGCCTTCTTTTACTGCGTATTCATAAGCCATTTGAGTAGCTTCAGCTTGAGTTTTGGCTGTTACATAAGAATGATTAGCATTTAAAACATTGCAATTAATCATGTAGGCTTTAAATTGATTTTGCATTTTCTTTCCCTTCATCACTTGTTAAACTGAGTTCATTATACACAAAATGACAGTTTGCAACAGTTTTATTTCGTTATTTTCTAAGTGCTTTCCCTAATTTTAGGGTTTTGCATTGTTTTCCTTTTGGTATATGATTTAGCCTGTTTCTTACGAAAGGATAATATGAAACCATTTGACGAATTAAAGCTGGAATTTGGAGTATTGGCAAACCTGGCAAAGCCTTTAGGAGTAAGGGAAAACGCAATTTACCAATGGTCTAAACGAGGCAAGATTCCAGTAAAACACATCAGAACTCTTATAGAGCTGTCGGAAGGCAGATTGACCAAAGAAATGCTTAGACCTGACTTGTTTTCCAAGGAGTAACAATGAATTTTTACCCTTTTCACATAGGGGATTATTTGAGTCATACCTCTCATTTGTCGGATGAGGAAGATCTGACTTACAGGCGCATGATTGACCTTTATTACCAAACTGAAGAACCTTTTACTGATACGGCTAAATTGGCTCGTAAGGTCAGGTCTAGCTTTGAAATTGTGGGTAGTTTGCTCCATGAGTTCTTTGTTTACGAAAATGGTGCATGGCACAACAAACGAGCTGATGTGGAAATAGCCAAATACAAAGCTATGAAAGATGGGGGTCGCAAAGGCGCAGCATTGAGGTGGCATAAGGGTAGCGATAACTCCCCTAATACCCCCCCTATACCCCTCCCCAATCACTCCCTAATGCCAACCAAGAACCAAGAACCAAGAACCAAGAACCAAATAAAAACTATACCCACTCCTGAAGGAGTGAGTGTTGATCTTTGGAATGATTTTTTGGTTTACAGGAAACGGCTTAAAGCTCCAGTAACAGACCGAGTGCTTGCAAGATTGGTCAAAGAAGCTGAACTAGCCAAAATGCCCTTGGATCAGGTATTGGAAACCATCATTTTTAAGGGCTGGAGATCATTTGAGGCTTCTTGGATTACTCAAACGGCTCAGAAAGCCTCAGAAATGCCTCTAGGAAGCGATAAACAGATTGAGGAGGCATACAGGGTCGAATGTGGAGCAGATCCTCGCCTAGCTCGTTTTAACAGCTATTACGAAATGAAGCAGTTCATCCTCAACCACAGAGATAAGAAAAGGCAAGCAGCATGATCTATTTCATTTATGACGAAGATGGGTTAATTCGCCAGGTCAAAAGCAGAACCGAGGCTCAATACCTCGTTTTGCTTAGACCTGATTGGAAAATTGTGGCTAAAAAACAACCAAAAAAAGTAATAGTTTTTGAAGATGCACCATTTTGAGAGGATATATGAATGAGTTGGCTCTTTTCGCAGGCGCTGGTGGAGGAATACTTGGAGGACATTTGCTTGGATGGAGAACAGTCTGTGCTGTCGAATGGGAAGCCTATCCAGCAAGCGTATTGCTCGCAAGACAAAATGATGGACTTTTGCCGAGTTTCCCAATTTGGGATGATGTTCAAACCTTTGATGGAAAGCCTTGGAGAGGAATTGTTGATGTTGTATCAGGAGGATTTCCATGCCAAGACAACTCAGCAGCAGGAAGGGGGGGGGGAATTGAGGCAGAACGATCAGGAATGTGGAAAGAAATGGCGAGAATCATTGGCGAAGTTAGACCCAAATACGCTTTTGTGGAAAATTCCCCAATGCTCACTACTAGAGGACTTGGAACAGTCCTTAGAGATTTGGCCTCGATGGGGTTCGATGCGGAATGGGGAGTGCTTTCCGCAGCCGATGTTGGCGCAAATCACCATAGACAAAGAATTTGGATTGTTGGAAAGAACACCAAACAATGTAAATTTTTTCCATACACCAAATACAACAGGAATAGATGGGGGGAGCAACAGCCGAAAAGCTCTGAAAAAAAGGATATTTCCGACACCAAATGCGGAAGATTGGAAAAACAGAGGAAATTTGCAACCCATCAATACAAAGAAGATTAGAAATTGGCAAACAAATTTCATTGAGTATGGTGGTTCATCCGACATCTGGAAATTTGAACCCAAATTGGACAGAGTGGTTGATGGGATGGCCGATAGGGTGGACAGACTTAAAGCCATTGGAAATGGACAAGTCCCATTATGCGCAGCAACAGCATGGAATTTGCTCAGAAAACGAATAGATGGATGAGGAAAAGTATCGGCATCAATGCGCTGTTCGGCAGCTCATAAAGTGGCGCAGGATATGGGGTTTAAAGGTTTTTAGAGAGTATCTAAAAAAACATAGGTTTCATGTGAAACTTTTAAGGGATTTTGAAGATCAATGGTTGAAAGGAAATAGAGCTGATGAAAAAGGAGAATGGAAATGAACTTAAATCAACTAAATGAAAACCGAGTGGAGGAGGCTTTAATCAAGCTGTCTATGTCAGACGAAAATCATGCTCGCTGGTATGGGGAGCTTAAATACCTTGAGGAAGGTCTAAAACAGGCTGAAAGTCATGCCTTTTTGCTTGCTGAAGGCACAGTTGCTGAAAGAACAGCCATAGCCAAATCTAGCGAAACTTACGCAAAAGCGGTCAAAGCATGGACTGAGGCCCTTACAAATTACAAAAAAATAGACAATGAGCGAAACCATGAGATCCGAATCATTGAGATTTGGAGAACTTTATCAAGTAACAGGAGGCAGGGAAATATATGAAACCAGTAGCTTATATATCTAATAATGGGATGCTTTTCAAAGACTTACCTCCTGATTCAATGTTGGAATTGATCCCACTTTATACAACCCCATCAGAACTATCTAACAAAGAAATAGACGAAGTATTTAATTTTTTAGGCAAATATTTTGATACACAAGAAGGCAAACAAGAGCTGGCTAAAGCATTACTTAAAAAAACGAGTGAGAAATGAACGCATACGAATTAGCAGATAAATTGCAAGAACTAGATTCAAGACTGCATTTAATAGACTTATTTAAGTCCGCCAATATGCTACGCCAACAAGCAGACCGCATAGCGGAGTTGGAGAAAGGTGAAGAAGTTGCTGGTAGGTTCTACTG